>ENA-OPYU01000114-OPYU01000114.1-human-gut-metagenome-genome-assembly--contig:-NODE-114-length-30363-cov-2.557878_pt1 | contig 30363 bp, 48 predicted proteins | sample MGYA00242637_ERZ504482 | MGnify/ENA primary metagenome ERZ504482 (study PRJEB26092, sample SAMD00036237) | human gut metagenome | host: Homo sapiens | study: EMG produced TPA metagenomics assembly of... | reverse complement strand
TTCAGTTAGGAGAAATGTATCATGGATTGCAGCTACAGTTGATTGTCTATTTGAACGCGGTGATGGAGATGGAAGAGCAGAAACATCCGGAGAAGGAGATTGTTCCGGCAGGAATTTTCTACTATCAGATGAAAGATCCGTTTGTGGAAAAGGAAGTTAGAGAAAATCTTGGGGAGAAGGCAGTTTTGAAAGAATTAAAACCAGATGGCATCGTCAATTCCTCAGAGGAAGTCATCACCCATTTGGATCGTTCTTTTTCGGGGAACTCGGATGTGATCCCGGTTGGGAAGAAATAAGGATCAGAGCCTCTCAAAGACGTCAAAATGTGTTGAGCGGAAGAGGATTTAACATTTGTCAGATATACAGATCAGATTTTAAATCGGATCGGACAGCGGATTTAGATGGGGAAGCAGAGATCCTTCCATATGAACTGGGAGGAAAGACTGGGTGTGATTACTGCCCGTATCAGGGAATCTGTGGATTTGATAAGAAAATACCGGGGTATGAGTATCGGAAACTTTCCAAATTGAAAGATGTGGAAGCATTGCAGCAAATGGAGCAAGAAGTGAAAGAGTAGATTATGAAAAAAACGAAAGGGGAGAATCATCGGATGGTAGTATCTTGGACAAAGGAACAAGCGCAGGTCATCCATCTTAGAAACAGAAATATTCTTGTGTCTGCGGCGGCAGGCTCAGGAAAGACAGCGGTGCTTGTAGAGCGGATTATCACGAGACTGACAGTAGATGAGCCGCCGATTGATGTAGATCAGATGCTCGTCGTGACATTCACGGAAGCTGCGGCGGCAGAGATGAAAGAACGTATTCGGGATGCGATTGAGAAAAAATTTGGGAGGAGCAGCCGGAAAACGTCCCATTTGCAGCGACAGGCGACACTGATCCACAATGCACAGGTGACGACAATCCACAGCTTTTGTCTTTCGGTCATCCGGGACTATTTTCATATGATCAATCTGGATCCGGGATTTCGGATTGCGGATGAGGGAGAATTGAAGCTGCTTCGGCAGGATGTGCTGGAAGAAGTTTTGGAGAACTGTTATACAGCCGGTGAGCAATCTTTTTTAGGATTGCATCGAAAAGTTTTGCAGCAGGAAGGGACGACAAGAAGATCGAGGAGATTATTTTGCAGTTGTATGAATTTTGCTCGAAGCAATCCGGAGCCGGAAAAGTGGCTCCGTCAGTGTGTGAAATCCTATGAAGTAGATACGATGGAAGCATTTGAGGCTTCGGAAGGAGCTGTTTATGCGAAAGAGAGTTTGAGAAAAGCGTTGGAAGAAACAATGGCACTTCTGGAGGAAGGGATAAGACAGTGCCAGGAGCCGGACGGCCCTTATATGTATGCCGATGCACTCAAGGAGGATCGCGAGAGGATTCAAAAGCTGCTGGCGCAGACAACGATGCGGGGAATGTATGACTTGTTTGCAGACTGGAAGTGGAAGCGATTTGCAGCGAACAAAGACAAAAGTGTATCGGAAGAACTCACTGCCTCGGTAAAGAATATCAGAGAAGAAGTGAAAGACATTGTGGGAGCGCTTAAGGATCAGTTTTTCTATGAAGCACCGGAGGAATTGTGGAAAGATATGGTGGAAGCAGGGAAAACGATGTCTGTACTTGCAGGGCTGGTGCAGTCCTTTGCAGATGCATTCGAGGAAAAGAAACGGAGTAAACACCTGATTGATTTTTCGGATATGGAGCAATATGCACTTCGCATTCTGACAGAAAAGACAGAGGAGGGACTCATCCCTTCTGAGGCCGCGAAAAGATTATCAGAAAAAATTTTCGCGGAAAGTTTATGATTGATGAGTACCAGGACAGCAATCTGATCCAGGAGGCGATTCTCACAAGTGTCTCTACGGTGTCAGAAGGCAACTATAACGTGTTTATGGTGGGAGATGTCAAACAGAGTATTTACCGTTTCCGTCTTTCCAGACCGGAACTGTTTATGGAAAAATTTAACACATATAGTATAGAAGAAAGTCAAAAACAGCGAATCGATCTCCATAAAAATTTCCGAAGTAGAAGAGAGGTGCTGGACAGCACCAATTTCGTATTCGAGCAGATTATGACAAAAGAACTAGGAGAAATTACATACGATGAGAAAGCTGCATTGTATGTGGGAGCAGACTACGAGGAGAAGCCGGGAATGGAGACGGAGGTACTGCTGGTCAATACGGCGGAGGATTTTTCCGAACAAACCGAAGTAAGGGAAGCATCTGACCGGGAGCTTGAGGCGCGTGCAATTGCGGCAAGGATCAAGCAGCTTGTGGGAGTACACCCGGTATTTGATCAAAAAAAGCGGGGCATATCGTCCGGCAAAATACAGCGATATTGTCATTCTTACGAGAAGTTTGAAAGGATGGACAGATGTCTTTACGGAAGTGCTGAACCGGGAAGGAATTCCAACCTTTACTGGATCGAAAGAGGGGTATTTTGAGACGAGAGAAATTCGTCTGTTGTTAGATTATCTTCGTGTGCTGGATAATCCGCGGCAGGATCTTCCGCTTGCAGCCGTGTTAAAATCAATGTTTGCAGGACTGTCCAGTGAAGAGTTTGCCAAGATCAAATGCGAGGAAAAGGAAGTACCTTTTTATCAGGCGGTGCAGGATTACCGGCGAATGGGGGACGACAGAGCGATCCAAGAAAAATTAGACAGGTGTTATGAGAAGATGGAAGACTTCCGGGAGAGGCTCCCGTATACGGCCATCCACGAACTGCTCTGGCAGATTCTAGATGAAACCGGCTATGGAAATTATGTGGCGGCGATGCCAGGAGGCGGGCAGCGGGCGGCGAATCTGGAGATGCTTGTGGAGAAGGCGATTGCTTTTGAAGCTACAAGTTATAAAGGGCTTTTTAATTTCGTGCGCTATATTGAACAGCTGAGGAAATATGATATTGATTACGGAGAGGCAAACATTGCCGATGAGCAGGCGGATACGGTGCGCCTGATGAGTATCCATAAAAGTAAAGGGCTGGAATTTCCAATCGTCATTGTAGCGGGAATGAGCAAGCGTTTCAATATGCAGGATACGACGGGAAGCATTGTAGTCCACCCGGAACTTGGAGTCGGGGTGGATGCAGTCGATTTGGAGTACCGGACGAAGATTCCGACGTTCCTGAAAAAAGTGATCCAGAGAAAGGTTCAGTTGGAAAATCTCGGGGAAGAACTTCGCGTACTTTATGTTGCACTTACAAGAGCAAAGGAAAAACTGGTTTTAATTGGAAGCATTTCTAATCTGGAGAAGAAATTGAAAAGTTTTGCTTCCATTCAGTCCAGAGAACAAACAGCGCTTCCATTTGGAGTTCTTTCGAGGGCTACATCGTATTTTGACTGGATTTTGCCGGCGCTGTTTCGGAATCAGGTGCTTGCAGATCTGCTGAATGGATATGGGATGAATGTTCCGTTTACCAATGCAATGTACCAGAAGGAGGTTTCCGCTCGTTGTGGAAGAGATTTTTCCCGGAACATCTTATCTTGCAGGAAACTGCGGAGGAAGTGGAGCAGGCATTGACAGAAGAGCTCTTAAGAAACTGGGATACAGCATATGTCTATGATGAGAGAATGAGAGCGCAGATTGAAGAACAGTTTTCCTATCAGTATCCATACGAAGCCATGCAGAAGATGAAATTGAAATTTACTGTGTCTGAACTGCAAAAAAAGGTCAGAGCCTGAGGAAGCGGCAGGAGAAATTTTGTATGAAGAGCCCGAGATAGTTCCTTTGGTTCCAAACTTTATGCGGGAGAAAACAGAGCCGGGATACACGGGAACTTTGTCCGGGGCATCCAGGGGAACGGCATACCATAAGTTTTTTGGAACTGCTGGATTTTGGAAAAAGTTATACTATTTCGCAATTGTATGCTGAGGCGGCAAAGTTCTGTGAGGAAGGGAAACTTAAGCCGGAGATGATGGAAAGTATCTACTACAAAGATATTTTAGGATTGCTGGAAAGTCCGCTTGGTCTCAGATTTCAGAAAGCGGCACAAAGTGGCTGCCTGAAAAAAGAACAGCCATTTGTACTTGGAGTTTCGGCGGATACAATTTATCCGGAACTGTTCGAGAGACAGGAAGAAGAGGAAGAACTTCTGATCGTGCAGGGGATCATAGATGTTTATTTTGAGGAGGCAGACGGAATTGTCGTCGTGGATTATAAGACAGACCGGGCAGCATCTCGGGAAGAGCTTGCAGAACGATATGAGAAACAGCTTAGCTATTATGGAGAAGTGCTGGAACGACTTACCGGAAAGAGAGTAAAGGAGAAAATTATATATTCCTTTGCGCAGAAAGAAGAGGTACGAGTATGATAGAAATCGCAATCGGTTACGTGCTTCTGATCAATTTGTTTGCGTTTTCCCTGTTTGGAATCGATAAGAGAAAGGCAGTGAAAAGGAAATGGCGCATTCCAGAAGCGACCCTTCTGACGGTGGCGGCGCTTGGAGGAGGAGCCGGGGCGCTTCTTGGAATGTATACCTTTCATCACAAGACGAGAAAACCGAAATTTTATGTTGGTGTGCCGGCATTACTTGTGGCAGAATGTTTGGTGCTATGGTATTTATGGGGAAATCGATTCTGATTTTCGATGTTATGGATGGATTGAATAATAAAGGACAGGGGCGATACAGAAGTAGTTTCTTATACAAGAGATGATTCTGTATCGCCCCTGTCTGTATGCCTGAAAATGGAGGAGGTTTCAGGCAGAAATTGGCACGACATTAAGAAAATCTTCATAAATTCTTATATATTTTTACATTGACAACAATATTATACGCTATATAATATAGATAAATAAATAGTATTAAATTTATTATCATATTATGAATCACAAATAGAAAAAGATAAAGGAGTGATGACATGGTATTTAACACAGGAGCGGCATTGTTAGATGCGATTGTGTTGGCAGTTGTATCCAGAGAAAGTCAGGGGACTTACGGATATAAAATTACACAGGATGTCAGACAAGTGTTGGAAGTATCGGAGTCTACCTTGTATCCGGTTTTGCGAAGACTCCAGAAAGATCAATGCCTGGAAGTGTACGATATGCAGTTTGACGGCAGAAACCGACGGTACTATAAGGTGACGGATCGAGGAATGGCACAGCTGAATCTGTATCGCGAGGAATGGAAAGTGTATTCAAAGAAGATCAGTGAGATATTTGAGGGAGGTGTGACTGCATGAATCGAATAGAATTTATGTTAGAGCTGGCAGCGCTTTTGCAGGATGTGCCAGTGGAAGAGCGAACAGATGCAATGCAGTATTATAATGATTATTTTGATGCGGCAGGAGAGAAATGAACAAAAGTAATTTCGGAGCTGGAAAGCCAAAGAAAGTTGCAGAAAAGTTAAAGGCAGGCCTGGATGGCAGAAGCGATCTGGGAGGAGCCTTCACAGAAAATGGTTATCAGGATTTTCAGTTTGACAGTCGGAAAATGCCGGTATCCGGAGAGTATCCATATGAGCAGAGTCGGTCAGAAGAACGTGGTACTTATGAAAATGAGAGACACAACAGGACAGCAAAGGTGATTTTGCTCGCTGCGATTATTCTTATAGGAGCGCCGATCGTGATACCGCTTGTGATTGCAATTATCGGTGTCATCTTTGGGGTGGTGATCGGGATTGTAGCAGCAGTGGCAGGGATTGGTATGGGAACGATTGCAATTTTGATTTCCGGAATTTTTACAGCAGGTGTAGGAATTGTCCACATGTTTACGGCTGTCGGAGAAGGATTGCTAGTAAGTGGAATCGGACTTTTGCTTACCGCGGTCGGATTGCTTGGATCGATGGCGGTTCTGTGGGTGATTTTGAAGGTGGTACCATTTCTGTTTCAGGGAGCTGTAAATATTTGTAGAAAGATTTTGCAGAGAGGAGTGAGAAGATGAAAAAAGGTTGGAAAGCCGGGTGGATCATAGCAGGTGTAGCGGCAGTGACCGGAGGGATGTTTTGTATTGCGGGTGTTGTGCTTGGAGGAAGAGCAGATACAATTGAATTTAACGGAGAGCATGTTTTCGACTTCTTTTCAGGGGAACTGTTTGAAGATGATCTGTCGGAGGTGGCCTCTCCGTATGGGGCTCCTGAAGAGCAGTACACAGGGAGTGAAAGAGAAAATCTTTTTGACAGATGTAAAGCGGATGGAAGTTGAGATGAGTGTAGGTGAGATAATCGTAGAGGAAACAGATGGAGCAGAAATTCAAGTAACGATTCCAGAGGACTTCAGAAAAATTCCAGTGTTACCAGGACGGTGAGAAACTGACGATCGAGAATACAGAGCGAAAGTCAAAACTGGGAAAGAGCGTAGAACCGGTCGTGATTGGGATTCCAAAAGGATACCGTTTGGAATCGTTTCAGTGTGAGATTGCAGCAGGTGAGTTTACTGCGGACAAGCTTCGCGGTGGTCATGTGGAAATCAGTGCGGGAGCAGGAGATGTTACGATTGAGAAAGTCGATGCAACGACAATGACTTTAGAGGCTGGTGCCGGGGAAATTGACATTATGGAGGCAGTTGTGTCAGAAGGGGAAATCGAATGTGGAATGGGAGAAATATATCTGACACTTGCAGGGGAAGAGACAGACTATGAATGTTTCACAGAGTGTGGAATGGGAAGTGTGTGGATCGGAGATGAGGAATATACGGCGCTGGGATCAGAAAAACGTATCCATCCGGGAGCAGAGAAAAAGCTTGCTATCAAATGCGGCGCCGGGGAAATTACTATTGACTTTTCTGAGCAGGAGTGAAACACTGTTCATAGGAAAATTAATTTACAGAGTGCTTTTTTAAGAAAGGGGAATTTTAGAATGGAACAGAAAAGATTATACAGATCAACAAGAAATAAAATGATATGTGGAGTATGCGGAGGAATAGCAGAATATTTCAACATCGATCCGACACTTGTAAGACTTGGAGTTGTATTGCTCAGCTTGACAAGTTGGGGAACGGGAATTCTTGCCTATTTTATCTGTTCGGTCATTATTCCGGATGAGCCGAAAGAATTTTAATATGTAGAAAACTTTAGGGTGACATAAAAAGCAGCGAACAGCTGCTTTTTCCTTTTAGATCATAGAGAAGTCCATGGGAAGTGAGGAGTCTGTATAAATTAAAAAAAACAGGGAATATTTACAAATATCACAATGGATTTAATAGAATTAGGAAATTGCAGGAAAAGGGGAGAAAAAAGATGTCACGGAAAAAGGAAAAGAAGATTGTATTAAGTGAATTAGAGCCAGAAGAACGGTTGAAATATGAGATTGCAGAAGAACTCGGACTCCTCAATCAGGTGATGGAAAAAGGGTGGAAATCACTGTCGTCGAGGGAGACCGGAAGAATCGGAGGAATCGTAAAAAATCCGTAGAAAAATGTTTAAAAACTGTGAACAATCTGAGGCAGGGGTTGAAAAATAAGAGATTATTTGATATAATCGTACGACTGGGAGAAGGAATTTTTTTTCGTGCGTAAGTATTTCTCCCGAAAGAAAAAATTGCATAATAATTCTTGATTTCTACTTTCTTTTTTTCGCTGTTTTGCATTAAGATATATACAGATATGTAGAAATGTAGAATTTATTAAGCGGAGGAGAAGAATATGATATCAAATCAGACACTTCAGAACACCATCGAAGGCTTGAAGGGAATTACCCGGATCGATTTGTGTGTAATGGATACAGAAGGAAAGGTACTTGCAAGTACATTTACAGATACAGAAAATTATGAAAGTGCGGTAGTGCCGTTTGTGGAATCACCGGCGGACAGTCAGGTGATCCAGGGCTACCAGTTCTTTAAGATTTTTGACGAACATCAGCTCGAATATATCTTAATGGCGAATGGTGGAAGCGAGGATGTATACATGGTCGGTAAGATCGCGGCATTCCAGATCCAGAATCTTTTGGTCGCTTACAAAGAGCGTTTTGACAAAGATAATTTCATCAAGAACCTGCTTCTTGACAACTTACTGCTTGTAGATATCTATAATCGGGCGAAAAAATTACATATTGACACGGAAGTGAGACGTGTTATTCTTATAGTTGAAACGTCCCGGGAGAAAGATACGGGGATGCTTGAGAGTGTGCGTGTACTTCTGGGCAGCAAGACAAAGGATTTTATCACAGCTGTGGATGAGAAGAACATCATCGTTGTGAAAGAGCTTGCAGCTAATGAAGGTTACAAAGAGATGGAACAAGTTGCAAAGAACATTCTGGAGATGCTTCAGTCAGAGGGCGAGGAAGATGTTCACGTTGCATACGGAACTATAGTAAATGATATCAAGGAGGTATCCAAGTCCTACAAAGAGGCGAAGCTTGCACTGGATGTAGGAAAGATCTTCTTTAATGAGAAAGATATCATCGCATACAACACACTTGGTATCGGAAGACTGATCTATCAGCTGCCGATTCCGCTTTGCAAGATGTTTATCCGTGAGATTTTTGAAGGCAAAATCACCGGACGATTTTGATGAGGAAACATTGACGACGATCAATAAATTCTTCGAAAACAGTCTGAATGTATCGGAGACATCAAGACAGCTATACATCCACAGAAATACACTTGTGTACAGGCTGGATAAGCTGCAAAAGAGCACAGGTTTGGATCTTCGTGTGTTTGAAGATGCAATCACATTCAAGATTGCTCTTATGGTAGTGAAATACATGAAGTACATGGAGACCTTGGAGTATTAGTGATAGGAGGACATATGATAGAATTAAAAGATGTAACGAAGGAGTATTCAAAAGGAGTTGCGGCTCTGAATGGAGTATCTGTGAAGATCGAGCAGGGCGAATTCGTGTTCATCGTAGGGGACAGTGGGTCAGGAAAATCTACTTTGATCAAGTTGATCATGAAAGAATTGGACCCGACATCCGGCACGATCATCGTGAATGGACAGAATCTGAACCGTATGAAGCACAGACATATTCCGAAGTACAGAAGAGGGCTTGGAGTTGTGTTCCAGGACTTCAGACTTTTAAAAGACAGAAATATTTATGAGAACATTGCATTTGCCCAGAGAGTTGTTGAGACTCCGACGCGTGTGATGAAGAAGAAAGTACCGGCAGCGCTTTCACTTGTAGGACTTGCTCAGAAATATAAGATGTTCCCGAAGGAACTTTCCGGAGGAGAACAACAGCGTGTAGCAATCGCAAGAGCAATCGTCAATGAGCCGTCAATCCTTCTGGCAGATGAGCCGACAGGAAATCTTGACCCGACAAACTCATGGGAGATCATGCAGTTGCTTGAGGAAGCGAACCAAAGAGGAACAACCGTATTAGTCGTTACACATAATCAGGAGATCGTAAACGAGATGCAGAAGCGTGTAATTACGATGAAGAAAGGTGTCATTGTCAGCGACGAGAAAAAAGGTGGGTATATAAATGAGGATTAGTACAGTAGGATATACGATGAAGCAGGGAGTTAAGAATATCGGAAGAAACAAGCTGTTCTCGCTGGCATCAGTTGCAACGATGGCGGCATGTATCTTCTTATTCGGACTATTCTTTTCCGTAATTCTTAACTTTAACTACATAGTCAAGAAGGCAGAAGAAGGGGTAGCGATCACTGTATTCTTTGAGGAAAATCTGGAAGACAGCAAGGTAGAGGCAATCGGAGATGCGCTGAGAGATAGGGACGATGTCCTGAAGGTTACTTACGTTTCGGCAGATGAGGCGTGGGATACATTCAAGGATGAATACTTTGGAGAATCCAAAGATCTTGCCGAGGGATTTAAGGATGACAATCCGCTGGCAGGATCTGATAACTATGAAGTGTATATGAAAGATGTAGAGTCACAGAAAGAAGTCGTGAAATTTGCAGAAGGACTTGATGGAGTCCGCAAGGTCAATAAGTCCGATGTTGTTGCAAAGACATTGTCGAGTGTCAATAAACTGATCCTCTATGTGTCTGCGGCGATCATCTTGATTCTGCTGATTGTAACAGTATTTTTGATCAGTAACACAGTTACGATTGGTATTACGGTCCGAAAGGAAGAGATTGCGATCATGAAATACATTGGTGCCAAGGATTATTTTGTCCGTGGACCATTTATCGTTGAAGGTATTCTGATCGGTCTTGTCGGGGCAGCAATTCCGCTGACAGGATTGTATGTCGTATATGACAAAGCAATTGATTACATTATGACCCGCTTTAGCATTCTGAATAACATTTTAGATTTCATGCCAGTGTGGGATGTGTATAAAATCTTATTGCCGACAGGTCTTCTTCTTGGAGTCGGAATCGGTTTTATCGGAAGTTTCTTTACGATCAGAAAGCATTTAAAGGTATAGGTGAAAATATGAAATTAAGAGGAAAGAAGATAGCGGCACTATTCCTTGCGTGTGCGTTATGCAGCGGAAGTGTCATGCCAGTGTCAGCAACATCTATTTCTGAGACACAAAAAAGGGAGAGCAGTTGGAAGAGCAGAAAAAGCTGCGGAAGCCGAGAAAAGCTCGCTTGATAATGAACTGAACACAGTCATCCAGGAACTTCAGAAAGCGCAGGATGATATGTCTGCGAAGGAAGAGCAGATTGAGTCTGCTGAGAATGAGCTTGTAGAGGCGAAAGTAACTGAGAACAATCAATATGAGAGCATGAAGAAACGTATCAAATACATGTACGAGAATGGAAATGTGGAATTTATCGAGATCATTCTCAGTGCAGAAAATATCTCAGATTTTCTCAACAAAACGGAATATGTGACTAAGATCTCGGAATATGATAGAGATATGCTTGTAGAATTTCAGAAGACGGTTGAGCAAGTGCAGAAGAAGGAAGAAGAACTCCGTGCAGAGTACGAGGAACTGTCAGCACTTCAGACGACACTTTCTGAGAAGCGTGCAAGTGTAGAAACACTACTTTCTAATAAGAACATTCAGATTGCAAATCTGGAATCTGAGATTGGAGAGAACGCAAAAGTATTACAGCAACTGATCGCGGAAGCACAGGAGGCCGAACGGCGTCAGAAGGAAGCTGAGGCGGCGCAGTTAGCAGCACAGCAGCAGGCGATGAACAACAATGCCGGACAGAACAATCAGATACAGGCACCTTCGGGTGGAAGCAGTACCGGTGGAAGTACATCTGGAGGAGTGATTCCGCCGTCATCAGGCAATGTGGTATCCGGCAGCGGGTATTTTACACACCCATGTCCGGGGATGACATATCAGTCAAGTTACTTTGGAGAAATCCGAGAGTTTGAGGTCGGAGGGCACAAAGGGCATGATTATGCAGCGCCGGAAGGAACACCTACATATGCAGCAGCGGCAGGCACTGTCCTGATTGCGAATTATAGTACATCAGCAGGAAACTGGGTTGTCATCCAGCATGACAATGGACTTGTTTCAAAATACATGCATCATTCTGCACTGACAGTATCTGCTGGACAGAGAGTAGAGAAAGGTCAGCAGATTGGATATGTGGGAAGTACCGGACAGTCGACAGGACCACACCTTCACTTTCAGGTAGAATTAAACGGTGTGGCAGTGAATCCTTCAAATTATATGTAAGACGGGTAATCAGTATGGAGAATAAACATAGATTTTTTTTGAAAGGGGCGCTTTGTGGCGCCCTTGCTATGTTCATAGGGGGAGGTGCCATTTTTTGGCGGAGTTTTCCCTTGGAAAGAATGTAGCAGAGAAAATCAGAAAGAATGAAAATAACAGTATTCAGTCATCGGAGAGTGTGCTGAACGCGGAATCAAAGAAAAGCTGAAAGAGATTGAGAAGATTATTGACGAGCATTATCTTCGGGATACAGATACAGAAGATCTGGAAGACGGTATGTATGCAGGAATTCTGGCAGGTTTAAATGATCCGTATTCGACTTACTATACGGAAGAAGAAACAAAGGAACATTTTTGAGACAACATCAGGAGAATATATTGGAATCGGAGCGGCGATGTCTCAGAATCTAGACACAGGAATCATTACGGTAAGCAGAGTCTACAAAGACTCTCCGGCAGAGAAAGCGGGAATGCGTTCGGAAGATATTCTCTATAAGGTGGAAGGCGAAGAAGTGACCGGTGAGGAACTGGATGAAGTTGTTGCAGATATCAAAGGAGAAGAGGGGACAGAAGTCCATATCACTGTTTTACGCGGGGAGGAAAGAGAAGAGATTGAATTGACGGCTGTGCGAGGAAAAGTCGAAGCTCAGACAGTCGAGTTTGAGATGAAAGAAGACCAGATTGGTTACATCAGTGTTTCTGAATTTGACAGTGTGACGATGGGACAGTTTGAACAGGCGCTTACAACATTGGAAGAGCAGGACATGCAGGGGCTTGTCATTGATTTGAGAAGTAATCCAGGTGGAAATCTTGATACAGTCTGCAATATGCTGGAGCTGATCCTTCCGGAAGGAACGATTGTTTCTACAAAGGATCGGAGCGGGAAAGAAGAAGAAATCCGAGGAAGTGGAAAGAATGACTTTGATACTCCGCTTGCAGTTCTGGTAAATGGATATAGCGCAAGTGCTTCTGAGAATTTTTGCCGGAGCAGTTCAGGATTACAAGATCGGTACGATCGTAGGAACGACAACATATGGGAAAGGCGTTGTCCAGCAACTATTTCCACTCGATGACGGAACTTGTGTCAAGGTGACAATCTCTGAGTATTTTACTCCGAAGGGAAGAAATATCGACGGGAAAGGAATCGAGCCGGATGTTTCGGTAGAGTATGTCAGAGATGAGGAAGATCCGGAGGCTGACAATCAACTGCAGACTGCGATGGATGTGCTTCGGGAACAATAGAATACAATGTACCAGTGTACTGAAAAAATTCAGTGCAGCATGGAAAGAATTTATCCAAAGTGATGAAAGAGAAGGAATGTCAGAAGGGAACACAAATTTGACATTCCTTTTTTGGTGCTGCTATGATAAAATAAAAAGTAGTATGATGACAGACGGGGACCTGTCTGTCGGAAGGTACAGTACACTGGGAAGAAAGGATAGAGCAGTATGAGAGTATTAATCAAGAATGGGCATGTTTTGGATCCGGCTACGGGAGTGGATGGGATCTGTGATGTGCTGACAGAGGATCAGAGAATCATCGGTGTCAAAGAACATATTGAAGAGCAGGCGGATCGGGTGATCGATGCGAAAGGCTGTTATGTAATGCCGGGATTCATTGACCTTCATGTACATTTAAGAGATCCGGGATTGGAATATAAAGAAACATTAGAGACAGGCGGAAAGGCAGCAGCGCACGGAGGTGTGACGAACGGTCTGTGCGATGCCGAACACAAACCGGTCATCGACACAAAAGAGCGTGTGGAAGATGTACATACGCGTGCGAAGGAAGATTCGCCGGTGCATGTGATCCAGCTTGGTGCAGTCACAGTCAGTCAGGCAGGAGAAGAACTGGCTGATATCGAAGGAATGGCGGAGGCAGGATGCCATGCGATCAGTGAGGATGGGAAGTCTGTGATGAATGCATCTCTTTACAGAGAAGGAATGAGAAGAGCGGCAGCAAGCGGAATCGCTGTCTTTGCACACTGCGAGGATATTCATATGGTAGAAGGTGGTGTCATGAATGCCGATCAAAAGGCAGAGGCACTCGGACTGAAAGGAATTACAAATGCGGTGGAAGATGTAATCGTTGCAAGAGATATCCTTCTTGCAAAAGAGACAGGGGTACAGCTTCATCTGTGCCATTGTTCGACTGCGGACAGTGTGCGTATGGTCGCTGAGGCAAAGAGAGATGGACTTCCAGTGACGGCAGAAGTATGCCCGCATCACTTTATTATGACGACAGACGATATTACAGAGGATGATGGAAACTTTAAGATGAACCCGCCGCTTCGCAGCAAGGCAGATGTAGAAGCACTTCGCGAAGGACTGAAAAATGACATCATGGATGTGATCGCTACCGATCATGCGCCGCATGCAGAGCAGGAAAAGGACAAATCCATGAAGGATGCTGCATTTGGAATTGTAGGGTTGGAGACATCGGCAGCACTGACTTACACAGAACTGGTGGAGACCGGAGTGCTTACTCCAATGCAGATGGCAGAGAAGATGAGCTATAATCCGGCAAAGATCCTCGGGCTTTCCGAGGAAAAGGGTTCGATTTCTGAAGGGAAGATCGCGGACATTGTCATCTTTGATCCATCGAAAGAATATGAGATTGACAAACATACATTTTTCTCAAAAGGAAAGAATACACCATTCCATGGAAGAAAAGTAAAAGGCGAAGTGCGCTGCACAATCGTGGACGGCGTGCCGGTCTATGAAGGATAAGAGAAAAGCTTTGCAAGACAGAAGAAAGATAGAAAGACATATCAGTGGAGGAGAGAAACATGATCAACAAGTTAGTAGCAAATATTAAGAAGACAAACGCACCAATCGTAGTAGGATTAGACCCGATGCTCAACTATATTCCGGAGCATGTACAGAAGAAAGCATTCGCAGAGTTCGGGGAGACTTTAGAGGGAGCAGCAGAGGCAATCTGGCAGTTCAATAAAGAGATCGTTGACAAGACTTATGACCTGATCCCGGCAGTGAAGCCGCAGATCGCTATGTACGAACAGTTTGGAATTCCGGGACTGGAAGCATTTAAAAAGACTGTCGATTACTGTAAGGAAAAAGGACTTGTGGTGATCGGAGATATCAAGAGAGGAGATATCGGATCTACATCCGCTGCTTATGCAGTAGGGCATCTCGGACATGTGCAGGTAGGAAGCAAATCTTATGCACCGTTTGATGAGGACTTCGTGACAGTCAACCCATACCTTGGATCGGATGGGGTCAATCCATTTATCGACATCTGTAAAGAAGAAAACAAGGGTCTGTTCATCCTTGTGAAGACATCCAACCCATCAAGCGGAGAGTTCCAGGATCAGCTGGTCGACGGCAGACCGCTGTATGAATTAGTTGGAGAGAAAGTTGCTGCATGGGGCGAGGCACATATGGGTGACGAATACAGCTACATCGGAGCCGTTGTAGGAGCAACTTACCCGGAGATGGGAAAAGTTCTCAGAAAGTGATGCCGAAATCTTACATTCTCGTACCGGGATACGGAGCACAGGGAGGACAGGGAAAACGACCTCGTACATTTCTTTAATGAAGATGGACTGGGAGCAATCGTAAACTCTTCCCGTGGAATTATCGCAGCTTACAAGCAGGAAGCTTATGCAAAATTCGGTGCCGAGAATTTCCGGGAGATGCATCAAGAGCAGCTGTGGAAGCAATGGTGGCAGACATCAGCAATGCACTGAACAACCGCTAATAGAATGATAAAAAAGATGAAGTGATAGAGGAAGAACATTATGGCAGAGAGAGAAAAAGAGCAGGCACTTGTGTCTCCCAGGAATGTCTTGCAGATGGGATTTTCAGCATGTGGATCCAGACAAAGGCAGCAAAGACAGCAAAAGCAGGACAATTTATTTCCATGTATACAAATGATGGGAGCAAACTGCTCCCACGTCCGATCAGTATCTGTGAGATTGACAGAGAGGGAGGAAAGCTTCGCGTCGTATATCGCGTGACGGGAGAAAAGACAGGGACAGAACAGTTTTTCCAAAAATGAAAGCGGGGGATACAATCCCGGTGATCGGACCGCTTGGAAAACGGATTCCCACTGATTGAGAAGAAAGCATTTCTGATCGGTGGAGGAATCGGAGTACCTCCGATTCTGGAACTTGCAAAATCACTGAACTGTGAGAAACAGATTATCGTAGGATACCGTGATGCACAGACTTTCTTAAAGGAAGAACTGGAAGCAAATGGAACACTTTATATTTCCACAGAAGACGGAAGTGTCGGAACAAAGGGAAATGTTATGGATGCAATCCGCGAACATAGTCTGGAAGCTGATATTATCTATGCGTGCGGTCCGACACCAATGCTCCGTGCACTGAAAAGCTATGCAGAGGAAAACGGAATCGAATGTTACCTTTCCCTTGAGGAGCGTATGGCGTGTGGAATCGGCGCTTGTCTTGCATGTGTGTGCAAATCAAAAGAGAAAGACCACCACAGCAATGTGAATAATAAGCGGATTTGCAAGACGGACCGGTATTCTTATCGACGGAGGTGGAATTATAATGGATATGCGTGTAAATATAGCAGGAGTAGAATGGGAAAAATCCATGTGACAGTTGCCTCCGGGACATTTTGGTTCTGGTGCAGAGTTCTGTGATTTTGTAGATCTTAGCAAGCTCGGAGCAGTCACGACCAAAGGGGTGGCAAATATTCCATGGGAAGGGAATCCGACTCCGCGTGTGGCAGAAACTTACGGAGGAATGATGAATGCAGTCGGTCTGCAGAATCCGGGGATTGATCTATTCTGTGAGCGCGATATCCCGTTCCTTCGTCAGCATGACACAAAGATCATTGTCAATGTCTGTGGACGCTCGAAAGAAGATTATTGTGAAGTTGTAGAACGTCTTGCAAGTGAAGATGTAGATATGCTGGAGATCAACATTTCCTGCCCGAACGTCAAGGAAGGTGGGATTGCATTCGGACAGAATCCAAAGGCGGCAGAGGAGATCACAAGCGCAGTGAAAAAATATGCGAAGCAGCCGGTCATCATGAAGCTAAGCCCGAATGTAACAGATATCACAGAGATGGCAAAAGCTGTGGAGGCAGGAGGAGCCGATGCAGTATCGCTGATCAATACACTGACTGGAATGAAGATCGATGTACATCGAAGAGCATTTGCGCTGGCAAATAAAACCGGCGGTGTCTCTGGTCCGGCAATTAAGCCGATCGCAGTCCGCATGGTCTACCAGGTGGCAAATGCAGTCAATATCCCGATTATTGGAATGGGCGGAATTGCTACAGCGGAGGATGCGATTGAATTTATCCTCGCAGGGGCAAGTGCAGTATCTGTTGGAACTGCAAACTTCATCAATCCAGGTGTCACAGCCGAGATCGTGGATGGAATCGAAGCGTATATGAAGAAATATCAGTTCGAGACTGTGAAAGATATGGTTGGAATTGTAAAATAGAGAAGAGAAAACAGTAAATCAAGGCAGCTGCTGCCTGAAGATATGGAGGTAGAGAGATGGAACAGTATAAGAAAGAGTTTATTGAATTTATGGTGGAGAGCAATGTGCTCAAGTTTGGAGAATTTACATTAAAAAGCGGAAGAAAATCTCCGTTTTTCATGAATGCGGGAGGATATGTGACTGGTTCTCAGTTAAAGAGACTCGGGGAGTATTATGCAAAGGCAATCCACGATAAATACGGAGATGATTTTGACGTTTTATTTGGACCGGCATATAAGGGAATTCCTCTCGGAGTAGTGACAGCGATCGCATATAGTGAATTGTATGGAAAGGAAGTCCGTTACTGCTCTGACAGAAAAGAAGAGAAAGATCATGGAGCAGACAAGGGAAGCTTTCTTGGAAGCAAACTTCAGGATGGCGATCGAGTGATCATGATCGAGGATGTGACGACATCAGGAAAATCCATGGAGGAGACTGTGCCGAAAGTAAAAGGGGCAGCAGATGTAGAGATTGTAGGTCTGATGGTATCTCTTGACCGTATGGAAGTTGGAAAAGGCGGAGTGAAATGTGCTCTGGAAGAAGTAAAAGATCTCTATGGATTTGAGACAAATGCGATCGTGACGATGGCGGAAGTAGTAGAGCACCTGCACAATAAAGAATGCAATGGAAAAGTAGTGATCGATGATGAGATCAAGTCTGCAATTGATGCATACTATGAACAGTACGGAGCAAAATAGACAGGAGAGACTTATGAACGAAAAGATTTATAAGACGATGACGACAGTCGGCGCAGGAAATATAGTTCTCGGTGTGATCATGATCGTGACCGGGATCGCAGCAGGAGTGATCACAATCGTAGGGGGTGCACGCTTACTAAAGAATAAATCCGGTCTGACTTTTTAGTCCGGAAAGAGAGGAATCATTCTGAAAGGGTGCAATGGTGAAGTATAAAGAAAGAAAACGTCTGCGTATCCTCGGGAAAGTGTTGTTTGTATGTTATGTGTTGTTCATTATATACTTTCTGCTTTTCTCAGAGTGGTATGGGCGTACTGGGGAAATGAGCGAGTATCGTTACAATCTCGTTCTGTTTAAAGAGATTCGGCGTTTTCTGACATATCGTGAGACACTGGGGACTTTTGCAGTGCTCACGAATGTTGTCGGAAACGTAGTAATTTTTGTGCCATTCGGTTTCTTTATGCCGATGGCAAGCAAATACCGCAGCTTTTTTATGACGGTATGTTACAGTTTCGGACTCAGTCTTTGCGTGGAAGTATTTCAACTACTTACAAGAGTAGGATCTTTCGATGTGGACGACCTTCTGTTAAATACAATCGGAGGGCTCGCAGGCTACATACTGTTTGTCATATGCAATGCAATAAGGAGAAGATACCATGCAAAGAAGTGAGAGAAGACGAAAAAAAGGACAGCGAGAATTAGAAAGACAGCAGAGACGGCGGGAAAAAGAAGTACAGCGCTATCAGAAAAAAAAGGAAAAGCCGCTATGGGAGAAAGAAAAAGGTGATCCGCCATGACGAAGCATGGAGTTCGTTCTACCCTTATTGCTATAGCGGCCATCGTACTTCTTTCTCTTCTTGTTACAGTGTCGTACGTTCAGGAAGGAAAAGTAGCAACAATGATCGGTGCGTTGGGAATTTGCGCCTGGATACTTTCGGGAGTTGGGATTTTCTTTGGAATGATCGGACTGCGGGAGCGAGAGCGGAAGTATCTTACATGCCGGATCGGAATTGTATGCAATGCCGCTTTGTTTGTCGGTTTGGCAATAATATTTTTCAGGGGATATAAGTTTATGTGGAACGAACAGTGGAAAGAAGAAAATGAAATATTTCACGAAAGACACGATCTGACGATCGAACGTATCCGAATGATCGGTACAGAGCAGACTGCCGCAGAGCAGTTTCGTCCATACTTCAGACATGTGGCAGAATTTCTTCTTTTGTAGAAGAAGTAAGAGCAATGGTGGAAGATGGATCGTGGGAAAAACTTTCATTTGATGAGATGAAAGAAATCAATCACAAGCTGTATGCAGACATTTCAGAAGAAAATTACGGAACATCGTATGCAAATCCAGCTTGGGCAGTAGAAAAATCTCGGAGAAGACTTTGGAACTTTTTTAAGTTTTCTGTATACTGAGATGCGCGCTCAGATAGGGTATGCCTATGAAGGAAAATTAAAATACAATACAATCTGTAATGAGCTGTTTATTGAAATCTATAATTGTTTTGAAGATGCACAGTGTCCGGAGTTCAGAGAACTTAAGGAGATCGTGTACTGGTATGCAAGTGATTATTGTGATGTGTTTCTGGCAGATCGGATCGAAGAGCAGATCTCACCGGATTGCGGTGTGTTTGTGCCGATGTTTGCAAAGACGGATGTCAGTGATGAGCGGTTTATTTTCCGTACCGGAGAATGGATCACAGATTATGAGATCCAGACGATGCGTCACCTGAACAGGCTTCCAGAAGAGACGATCCAGAAGATGGCAGATACCTATACAGAAGGATTCCGAAGAGGATTTATACTTGGCGGCAAAGATCTTTCAAAGAAAAAGACGGTCAATGTGCTGTATTCCGCAGGGTTTGAGCGGATGATCCAGTATGCGATACGCAATTTTGAAAAAAGTGGGATTACGTCCGTTGATCTTTCGTGCAGCAAACAGTGTTGTGACCAAGAAAAACCATCAGAAATCCGGTTATTACGGAGCGGTCAACAAACAGTTTGAATATGATCACAGAGCAGACCAGGCATTGTTCCTCGATAAAAAACTATACAGAGCGGAAGCTGGATGTGATCAAAAATTACATATGAGAAACAGAAAGAGCTGGCGGCATGTTATGCGGGTCCGGCATGGATCGATCCATTTGGAGAACCACCGTTTTCACCGGAGAGAAAGTCGGAGGTATTCTCCTATACAGATAAGCAGGAAGAACTGCTGCAGGCATTTGCCAGTAAGTCCAGCCAGATGATCAATCAGTATATCAAGGGAGAAGAGAGAAGCTTCACGATCATCTCGTATCCGAAGCCGGAGATTGGAGAAGACTACGAGGCAATCTTTAACGATACGATCGAGATCAATGCAGTGGACAGCGAAGTGTATGGACAGATCCAGCAGACGATGATTGATGCCTTGGATCAAGGCGAATACGTGCATATCATTGGAAGAGGAAAGAATCAGACGGATATCAAAGTCAGACTGCATGCTTTAAATGATCCGGAGAAGGAGACGATCTTTGAAAACTGTGGTTCGGATGTCAATATTCCGGCAGGGGAAGTGTTCACCTCTCCGACACTGGAAGGAACAAACGGAACATTGTTTGTCAGTGAAGTATATCTGCATGGAATGCAGTATAAAGATCTGAAGATCGAATTTCAGGATGGAATGATTACAGATTATACTTGTGCAAACTTTGAGAAAGAAGAGGAGAATAAAACCTATATCCGGGAAAATATTCTGCACAATCATGAGACACTTCCACTTGGAGAGTTTGCGATTGGAACGAATACGACGGCATATGTGATGGTCAACAAGTATCAGATCGCGGATAAGATGACCATTTTGATCGCAGAGAAGATGGGACCACATTTTGCGGTCGGAGACACTTGTTACAGCTGGAACGAGGAGAACCGGGTGTACAATCCGAACGGAAAAGAGATCATTGCAAAGGACAATACTATTTCGATTCTGCGAAAAGAAGATGTGAATAAAGCATATTTTCAGTGTCATACAGACATTACGATTCCATATGAAGAACTGGCAGAGATCAGTGTCATCCGAAAAGATGGCAGCAAGATCGAACTTTTGAAAGATATGAGATTCGTACTGCCGGGGACGGAAAGTCTCAATGAACCACTAGATCGAATGGATGCAGAAAATGCGTAAGATTTTTGGAAGAACGAGTTTAGAAATAAAACCTTATAAGTATTTATAATCACTGATACCGGGCGGGACTGTTGACATCCTTGCCCGGTATTAGTAAAATTAACTTATAAATGAACAAGTATTTATACTGGTAACTTATAAAGGTGCCGGGAAAAAGATGGATGATGGATCATTTCATACTTTGTATTTCCAAGTGCCGGTATTTTGTAAATGAGAAAAGGAGAGAATTATGCCAAAAGTAGGAATTGTTATGGGCAGCGACTCAGACATGAAAGTCATGAGCAAGGCAGCAGATATGCTGGAAAAAACTGGGTGTAGAATATGAAATGACAATTATTTCTGCACACCGTGAACCGGACGTATTTTTTGAATATGCAAAGTCCGCAGAGGAGAAAGACTTTAAAGTCATCATTGCAGGGGCAGGTATGGCAGCACATCTTCCTGGAATGTGTGCAGCGATCTTCCCAATGCCGGTCATTGGAATTCCGATGTCAGGAAAGAACCTGGAGGGTGTAGATGCACTTTATTCTATCGTACAGATGCCGCCGGGAATTCCGGTAGCGACAGTGGCAATTGACGGGGGAGTCAATGCAGCGATTCTTGCGGCAAGAATTCTTGCAACATCTGATCCGGAGCTGCTTGGAAGATTGAAAGCATACTCTCAGGAGATGAAAGAGACTGTACAGGCAAAGGCAGAAAAACTTGATCAGTTAGGACATAAAGAATATCTGAAACAAATGTAGGAAAAAGCAGGGAAAGCCTTGAAATGGAGGAAAAAAGATGGATTACAAAAATGCAGGCGTCGATATTGAAGCAGGGTACAAATCAGTAGAATTGATGAAAGAACATATCAAACAGACAATGAGACCGGAAGTTCTGACAAATATCGGAGGATTTTCGGGAGCATTTCTATGGAGAAGTTCAAAGAAATGGAAAAACCGACATTAGTATCTGGAACAGATGGTGTCGGAACAAAGTTAAAACTTGCATTTATTCTCGATAAGCATGACACAGTGGGGATTGACTGTGTTGCAATGTGTGTCAATGACATCGCATGTGCGGGCGGAGAGCCGTTGTTTTTCTTAGATTATATTGCATGTGGAAAAAATGTGCCGGAGAAGATCGCTACGATCGTCAGTGGTGTTGCAGAAGGTTGTAAACAGTCCGATGCAGCGCTGATCGGTGGAGAGACTGCGGAGATGCCAGGATTTTATCCAGAAGATGAATACGATCTTGCAGGATTTGCAGTCGGAGTCGTAGATGAGAAAGACTTGATCACTGGAAAGGAATTAAAAGGTGGGGATGTTCTGATCGGAATTGCGTCTTCCGGAGTACATAGCAATGGATTTTCTCTTGTAAGAAAAGTATTTAAGATGGATAAAGACACTTTAGATACATATCATGAAGAGCTTGGAACTACGCTTGGAGAAGCACTGATCGCACCGACAAAGATCTATGTGAAAGCACTTCGCGGTATTAAGGAAAGCGGAGTGAAGATCAAAGGATGCAGTCATATCACAGGTGGTGGATTCTATGAGAATATTCCTCGTATGCTCTGTGATGGTGTGCGTGCAGTTGTGGAAAAAGACAGCTATCCGGTTCCACCAATCTTCCGTATGCTGGCAAGAGAAGGTGAGATTGCAGAAGAGATGATGTACAATACTTACAATATGGGACTTGGAATGATTGTGGCAGTCGATAAAGATGATGTGGAGAAGACTGTTGCAGCAATCAAGGCTGCCGGAGAAGATGCATATGTGGTAGGACATATCGAAGCAGGAGAAAAATGGAGTTACTTTATGCATAAAAAGTAGTTGTATTAGTTTCCGGCGGGGGGTACAAACCTGCAGGCAATCATGGATGCAGTTGAAGCTAAGACAATTACAAATACGGAGATCATCGGTGTCATCAGCAACAATAAGAATGCCTATGCTTTGGAACGTGCGAAGAAGCATGGGATTCCTGCAATGTGCATTTCACCGAAAGATTATGAATCAAGGGAAGCATTTAACGATGCTTTCCTTGACGAGCTTCAACAGTTAAATCCGGATCTGATCGTGCTTGCGGGATTTCTTGTGGTGATTCCGGAAAAGGTGATCAGACAGTACGAACATCGCATGATCAATATTCACCCATCTTTGATTCCGGCATTTTGTGGAAAGGGATATTATGGGCTGAAAGTACATGAGGCGGCACTGAAACGAGGGGTGAAGGTTGTCGGCGCGACAGTACACTTTGTAGATGAAGGAACGGATACCGGTCCGATTATTTTGCAGAAGGCAGTGGAAGTGAAAAATAGTGACACTCCGGAGACGCTTCAACGGCGTGTGATGGAAGAGGCGGAGTGGAAGATTTTGCCGAAGGCGATTGATTTGATCGCAAACGGGAAGATTGAACTGATCGATGGGAAGGCGGTAGTCTGCGGCGAGTAGTGTACCGAAAAGAGTTATTGGTGAGTGGAGATAGAGAACAGATCGGCATAACAGGTCTGCATTCAGAGAAGAATGAGCAGAGAAACGGTAGAAAATCGTAGGAGGCATAATTTATGAAAGTACTAATTGTAGGAAGCGGCGGGAGAGAGCATGCGATCGCATGGAGTGTGTCAAGAAGCAGCAAAGCAGAGAAGATTACTGTGCACCAGGTAATGCAGGGATCGCAGAGTATGCGGAATGTGTAGACATCGGTGCGATGGAATTTGAAAAGCTGGCAGCATTTGCAAAGGAGAATGCAGTTGATCTGACGATCGTTGGAATGGATGACCCACTTGTCGGAGGAATTGTTGATGTCTTTGAGGCAGAAGGATTGCGCGTATTTGGTCCAAATAAGGCAGCTGCGATTCTGGAAGGATCGAAGGCATTTTCGAAAGATTTGATGAAGAAATATCAGATTCCGACAGCGGCATATGAGAAATTTTGATTGTGCAGAAGAGGCGCTTGCTTATCTGGAAACAGCCAAAAATTTTCCAATCGTTCTGAAGGCAGACGGACTGGCGCTCGGAAAAGGTGTGCTGATCTGCAATACGCTGGAGGAGGCGCAGGAAGGCGTGAAATCACTGATGCTTGATCATCAGTTTGGAGCGGCCGGAAATACGATCGTAATCGAAGAGTTTATGACTGGACGGGAAGTATCGGTGCTTTCCTTTGTAGATGGAAATACAATCAAGACTATGACATCAGCGCAGGATCATAAGCGTGCAAAAGACGGAGATCAGGGACTGAATACAGGGGGAATGGGAACATTTTCTCCAAGTCCGTTCTATACAAAAGAAGTGGATGCCTTCTGCAAAGCACATATTTATCAGGCAACAGTCGATGCGATGAAGGCAGAGGGAAGACCATTTAAAGGAATTATTTTCTTTGGATTGATGCTGACAGAAGAAGGACCGAAGGTACTGGAGTACAATGCAAGATTTGGTGATCCGGAGGCACAGGTGGTACTGCCGAGAATGAAAAATGATATCCTTGAAGTGATGGAAGCTTGTATTGATGGGAAATTAGATCAGATTGAGCTGGAATTTGAAGAGAATGCGGCAGTCTGTGTTGTACTTGCATCAGACGGCTATCCGGAGAAATACGACAAAGGGCTTCCGATCAGTGGACTGGAAGAATTCCAGAAACATGAAGGGTACTACTGCTTCCATGCAGGAACAAAATTTGACGGAGATACGATCGTGACAAACGGTGGGCGTGTACTTGGCGTGACTGCGAAAGGAAAAGATTTAAAAGAGGCAAGAGCAAATGCATATGCTGCGACAGAGTGGGTTACATTTGCGAACAAATATAAGAGAAATGATATCGGAAAAGCGATTGATGAGGCATAAAAAGCAGACGGTAAAAAGAAGCATGCGATAGAGAGAAGGGGAAGATGACAGCAGGAAGTGGCTGTGGTCTTTCTCTTTTTTGTTTTTTCAGAAAGAACATGTGGCGGGAAAAAAGAGTGAGGATTTTTTATATACTTTGGAGAAAAGTTGCGCTATAATACGGCTATCGACAAAACGAAGAACAGGAAAGAAGGAGTGAATAGATATGAAGATCAGGAAACTAAGAGAGATCGATTATGATACTGTAAGCCAGTTTATGGCGGAACTCCATAAATTACATGCAGAGAGCAGACAGGATATGTATCGACAGCTGGAGGAAATTGGAACTGTCTATACAAAGGATGATTTTGCAGTATGCTTCAAATGATGAAATGATCACGCTTGGTGCGGACACAGAGGAAGGCGAGCTGATGGGAATCTGTATTGCTACCATCCGGCAGGCAAAGCATCCGATCATGGTATCGAAAAAGACGGTGTACATTGAAGATATTTATGTATCGCAGCAATATAGAAAGCAGGGAGTCGGAATCAGTTTATATCAGGCAGTAGAGAGAATGGCACAAGACATCGGGGCAGAGCGCATCGATCTTTGTGTCTGGAGCTTTAATGAGACGGCGCTTCGGTTTTATGAGAAAGCAGGAATGAAGCCGCAGCGCTGGCTGATGGAGAAGATTCTCTTAAAAATAGAGGTGTGAGAATTGGAGGCAGGATGTGAAAGAAAAAGAAGAAATTATAGAAATCAATAACGGAGAGTCGCACAGAGTACTGGAACTGGCAATGGAGGCAGGGAGAATCCTCTTAAGAAACGGGGCGGAGATCTTTCGGGTAGAGGAGACTGTGTGGCATATCTGTGAGCATTATGGAGTGCAGGGACTGGATACATTTGTACTGAGCAATGGGATTTTTATCACAGCAGATGATGGCGAGAAGACAATCTATGCAAAAACAAAGCATGTGCCATTGTCAGGTGCACATTTAGGAATTGTAGCGGAGGTCAATGCGCTCTCAAGAGAGATTGTAGAAGGGAAAGTCAGTGTCGATGAGGCATTTCAACGTCTGAAAGAGATCGAACAGATGCCCCGCACGAGCAAAACCGTTGCAGACGTTTGCATGCGGGGATGGGAGCAGGAAGTTCTGCTATATTATGGGGGCAACTTTGATAGAAAGTGGAATTGCATTCTGCATCGGGGTATTACTGCATGTATTTCTGATGGGAGTCAAAAAATATAACAGTTCAAAAGTGATCGTCAATATTCTGGGAGGTGCATTTATCACGGTGATGACACTATGCGCGATCAACTTCCTGCCGTTTCCGCTTCGGATGGATAAGCTGATCAGCGGTGCAATCATGCCGCTTGTACCAGGAATTGCTTTTACAAATGCAATCCGCGATATTGCAGACAGTGACATTTTATCAGGGACTGTCCGCATGGTAGATGCCGTTCTTGTATTTGTCTATATTGCAGTCGGGGCAGGATCTGTACTGTCTATTTACAATAGTCTGATGGGAGGAATGTTTTTATGACATTTGTATTAAATTTACTTCTGGCATCCACAGGATCACTTGCATTTGCAATTCTCTACAATGTTCCTCGCAAATTTTATTTGTGTGCAGCATTTACTGGAATGGCAGGATGGTTTTGCTATTATCTGATAGTACCGTTTACGGATACAGCGGTTTGCCTCGTTCTTCGGTGCAGTCGGAGTCGTGCTTGTTTCCCGCATTTTTGCAGTCTGGAAGAAATGTTCGATCACGGTCTTTTTGATCTCGGGGATTTTCCCGCTTGTGCCGGGAGCAGGCGTTTACTATACCATGTACTATCTTGTGTCAAATGAGTTGACACTGGCGGCGATCAAAGGACTGGAGTCGTTAAAAATCGCATTTGGAATGTACTTGGAATTGTATTTATTGTTACCATTCCGAAAAAATGGTTCTTTATTCAAAAGCTGGCGAAAAAAGATGTGGAAAAGGAATACATTGCACCATCGCGAAAGTAGGTTTGTGCGAAGAGAAAAATAGGATAAAAAGAGAAAATTTTTATAGAAGCAGATAGAAAGAAAAGATGGGAGGAAAAAATGAATGGGATATATTAAGAAATTGGAAGGGAAACATATTTATCTTGCGGTACCAAAGGTGGAAGATGCAGCAACTTATGTGAAGTGGCTCAGTGACTTTGATACGACAGATGGACTTGGGAATTCTGCGATGATCATGACGGTTGAGGCGGAAGAGGCATGGATCCAAAGTATGCAAGGGAAAACACAGTTTGCGATCATCAGAAAAGAAGATGATACACTGATCGGCAACTGTGGGATCCAGGAGATCAATCAGATCCGTCAGTGTGCGGAAGTCGGACTTTTTATCGGAGAGGAAGAAAATCGGGGAAAAGGATATGGGCAGGAGGTGTTAAGGCTCCTTCTCGATTTTGCTTTTGAGACATTAAACCTTCACAATGTGATGCTGCGAGTATTTGCATTTAATGAGAGAGCGATCCACACTTATCAGAAAGTCGGCTTCCGTGAGTTTGGAAGAAGAAGAGAAAGCTATTATGCAAAAGGACGTTTCTGGGATGAAATCCATATGGATATTTTAAAAGAAGAGTATCTCGCAGACAGATAAAAATGCAAGTGGATGGATGAAAAAAGAAAAATAGGGAATAGAAGAAAAAGAGGTAAAAATCATGATTCAAGATATTGCACCACACCGGTATCGAAATGAGTACAACCCAAAACCGCCGGAGAAAGACAGTATTATGCTCTGTTATGACGGACATCAGGTATTGTTGGAGAAAAAGGGAGAGGAAATCCGTTTTCCAACTTTTGCGGAACTGGAAAAGGAAAATGATGGGATCTATGAGAATTATACATATCTGTTTGAGATAGACGGGAAGTGTTTCTATTTGGGAGAACATATCCGTTATGCACAGCTGTCTACATTTCAGATGGAACATACTGAAGCTTTCCGGCAGACGAAGCCACTTTATCTTGCCTTTGCGGGGATTACAGGTTTCCAGCTGTATAACTGGTATCGGAGCAGTAAAATTTTGCGGAGTATGCGGCAGACCGATGGTACATGACGAAAAAAGAACGTATGATGCGCTGTGAGCATTGTGGACAGATGGAATTTCCGAAAATCTGCCCGGCAGTCATTATTGGTGTGACGGATGGTAATCGGCTGCTCATGTCAAAATATGCAGGCAGAGACTACAAGAAATATGCATTGATTGCCGGTTTTGCAGAAATTGGCGAGACAATCGAGGAGACGGTGCAGCGGGAAGTGATGGAGGAAGTTGGCTTGAAAGTCAAAAATCTGCGTTATTATAAAAGCCAGCCGTGGTCTTTTTCGGATACACTGTTGTTTGGATTTTTTGCGGAGTTAGATGGAAGCGCCGAGATTACGCTTGACGAAGAGGAACTTGCCTTGGCAGAGTGGTTTGAGCGTGAAGAAATTCCGGTAACAGAAAAGCATATCAGTCTGACAAATGAGATGATTCTTGCGTTCAAAGAAGGAAAGGTATAGAAGATTCTCTCGGCAGAAGCGATTATAATGTGAATATAAAGCGAGCACAATAGAGCGGAGGTCAGAAAAAACAGAATAAGTGAGAGAAAAAATTGTCCATACTTTCTATGACGTGTAGAAGTAACAAAAATGAGGTGGAGTGTATGGATACAATCTGGACGAAGACAAGCAAGCTTCCTGCGTTCTCGCCACTTGTTCAGAGTGTTCGAGCAGAAGTTGCGGTGATCGGCGGAGGAATGGCAGGAATTTTAACGGCTTTTTTCTGAAACGAGCAGGAAAAGATGTGATCGTTCTTGAGGGGAATCGAGTGGGAAGTGGACAGACTGCAGGGACCACAGCAAAGATTACGATTTCTCACAATTTGATTTATGAAAACTGTTCAGAGAGGCGGGAGAGGAAAAAGCAAGAAAATATGTCAGTGCAAATAAGCGTGCACTGAAGATGTATAGTCGGCTGGTGCAGGAAGAGCAGATAGACTGTGATTTTCGAGAATGTAGTTCCTACCTCTATTCACTGACCGATGCAGAGCAGATAAAGAGAGAAGTGGAGGCGGCAGTACGTCTGGGGATTGAGGCGGAGTTTACAACAAAGACAGAGCTTCCATTTTCCGTTTATAGGAAGTATCTGTTATCAGAAACAGGCAGCATTTCATCCACTGCTCTTTTTAAAAGTACTTGCAGAACAGCTTGTAATTTATGAGCACACAAAAGTAACTGGTGTGGAGGAGGGGAAAATTTATACGGATCATGGAAACGTGTTGGCAGATGCAGTTGTATTTGCGTCTCATTATCCGATTATGAATACACCAGGATATTATTTTGCAAGGATGCATCAAGAACGCAGTTATGTACTTGCATTGAAACAGGCACAACCCTTTGAACATTTGTATTTGGGAGTAGATCCCGGGGAAGACTTCTCCTTCCGGAATTTCAGAGAGTTCACATTGTTTGGAGGAGAAGGGCACCGGACCGGGGAAAATGAGACCGGAGGGCAATACAAGAAGCTGGAGAGGCGGGCAAAAGAATATTGGAGAGATTGTGAGACGATAGATAGATGGTCGGCGCAGGACTGCATGACACTCGATGCCATTCCCTACATCGGACTTTATACAGGAAAAACTAAAATGTGGTATGTAGAAACCGGATTTGGAAAATGGGGAATGACTTCCTCGATGGCAGCGGCGCTGATGATTACAGAACAGATCTGTCAGAAAGAAGGCGGAAATGCAGCAGTGTTTTCTCCGCAGAGAGTTCCGATCAGAGCATTGAAAGCAGCAGCGGTAGAAGGAGCAAAGAGCGCCAAAGGACTGGCGGCTCCCGGAGGCATCCGCTGTCCCCACCTCGGCTGTAAGTTGACGTGGAATCCAGAAGAAGAGACGTGGGACTGTCCTTGCCATGGATCGCGGTTTGATAAAGAAGGAAATCTGATTGATAATCCTGCATTGCAAAAATGCAGCAGTGGAGGGGAAATGAGCAGCAAAAAATTATTTTTATGGGGAACGAAAAAAGAAGTGCTATTTTGAAGGATGGTATTTTAAGCATGAAAATGGATCCCAGACTATTTGCTTTATTCCATCGTTCCATATCAATCCAAGAGGAGAAAAAAGTGCGATGCTGCAGGTGATCGCAAATGATCATGTCTGGAAAATTCATTATGCACCGGAACAGTTTTATGCGGCAAAGGGACGTCTGTATTGCCGGATCGGAAGAAATGTCTTTTCGGAAAATGGGATTTCTATTGATATACGGACGAGAGAATTGAAAATGAAAGGGAAGCTTGTCTATGGGAAATTCTCCCAACTGTCTGGGGATATTATGGGTCCGTTTCGCTGGATCCCATTTATGCAGTGCCGACATGAGATCATCAGTATGAGACACAATGTGGCAGGAACATTGAAGATCAATCGCGAGCAGCTTCATTTTGGCAAAGGAATCGGGTATATTGAGAAAGACCGCGGCACGTCTTTTCCAGATCAATATGTCTGGACCCAGTGCAGCAGAGGGGCAGGAGGAAGATTGCACTTGATGGCGGCAGCAGCAACAATTCCGGTGGGACCATTTTCCTTTGAAGGAACGATTGCAGAAATCTGGGGTAGCGGAAGAAGACACTATCGTCTTGCGACTTATTGTGGAGCTCGAGTCAAGGAAAGAACAGAGAAGCGAATAGTGATTGAACAGAAACTATAAAATTTGAGGCACAACTA
>ENA-OPYU01000113-OPYU01000113.1-human-gut-metagenome-genome-assembly--contig:-NODE-113-length-30415-cov-3.366614_pt1 | contig 30415 bp, 36 predicted proteins | sample MGYA00242637_ERZ504482 | MGnify/ENA primary metagenome ERZ504482 (study PRJEB26092, sample SAMD00036237) | human gut metagenome | host: Homo sapiens | study: EMG produced TPA metagenomics assembly of... | reverse complement strand
GCCAGATGATGAGGCTCAGGCAGCCTGCAATTGACTTGGAAAAGCTATCTTGCATGATTGGAAACTGATTTTTGTAAAAAAAACAGAATATAAGATTATTATAACAATAATAACAATTTACAGCCGCTATTAGTGCAAATAACGTATGATATGATACCTCTAAAGTAGACAGATTAAATATAAAAATCTGTTACTTTGGAGGTATTTTTCATGCCAAAATCAAAACATTCACCTGAGTTTAGAGCTAAAGTATCGCAGGAATATCTGGATGGTATAGGTTCTATTCAGTTCCTTGCTGATAAATACAGTATAGGATATTCAACACTAAAAGGATGGATTAATGAATATCAAATTCATGGGATAGCTGCATTTTGTCATCCATCGAATAGAAATAGAACTTATTCAAAGGAGTTTAAACTCCGATGCGTAGAAGCAGTTCTAAATGGAGAAGGGACTGTTGACGATATCATCGCTAAATATGCAATATCTAGTCGTTCTGTTTTGCGAAGTTGGATTAAGGTGTATAATGCCAATAGAGAGTTCAAGGATTATAATCCAAAACGGGAGGTCTATATGGCAGAGGCACGAAGAAAAACAACACTTGAGGAACGAAAAGAAATCGTTAATTATTGCATCAACCATAATCGTGACTATAAGAATACAGCTACAAAATTCAATGTTTCTTACGGTCAGGTCTATTCTTGGGTAAAGAAATATGATAGTGATGGGGAATCCGGATTAACTGACAGACGCGGTCAACGTAAAACAGATGATGAAGTAGATGAATTAGAACGTTTGAGACGTGAAAACTTACGACTAAAGCGTCAGCTGGAAGAAAAGGATATGGTTGTTGAATTGTTAAAAAAAGTGAAAGACTTCGAAAGGATGTGAGGCTGGGTAAGGTTCGTCATGAATCAAAATATCTTGCGATAGAATATTTTCATACAGAGAAAAACTGGAGTATTGGATGGATGTGTAAACATTTGGAGGTCGCAAGAGCTGCTTATTATAAATGGCTACACCGTGAAACACCTGAGGATGAAATGGAAAACATCAAACTTGCAGAGCTCATTAAGGAGTATGATGAACGCTTTAGTCATATCTTAGGGTATCGGAGAATGACTTCTTGGATCAATCATTTTAATCAAACAAAGTACAGCAAAAATTAGAGTTCACAGAATTATGAAAAAAGCTGGGAATCCATTCCGTTATACGAAAAAATGAAGAAAAAATTATAGGAATGCCAATGCAGATGAAACAACACAAAATATATTACAAAGAGATTTTTACGCAACTGCACCCAATCAAAATGGGCTACTGATGTGACTGAATTTAAAGTGCCAGGTAAAAAAAATGAAGTTGTATTTAAGTGCCATTATAGATCTGTATGATAGATATCCTGTGTCATATGCTGTTAGTGCCAGAAATGATAATAAATTAGTATTTAAAACTTTTGATAAGGCAATTGCGTTGAACCCCTGTGCAAAGCCGATTTTTCATTCAGATCGGGGATTCCAGTATACCAGCAAAATGTTTAAAAAGAAACTTGTAAAACAAGAAATGAGACAATCCATGTCTCGGGTTGGACATTGTATTGATAATGGACCAACAGAAGGTTTCTGGGGAATTATCAAAGCAGAAATGTATCAGATGTACGAAATAACTGATGAATCCTCATTAAGATTTGCAATAAAGGATTATATAAGATTTTATAGTGAAGAACGTCCACAGGATAGGTATTGCTGCAAAACACCCCTAGAAGTACGTCAAGAAGCACTGAAATCTGACATACCAGTAGAATATCCTATTCCAGAAAACAAACGAATTAAAAAATATAAAGAGAAATGGTGTGCATAAAAATACCTACACTCCAAAATGAAATGTAGGTATTTTTGTCGCTTACCTTTAGATATTTCACCTGTCTACTTGACAAGGGGCATATCACCGACAAACTGAGCGACTACTTTGTGTATACATAAAAATCGGACTAACCGTCTATCAGTAGCACCTTTTTTTTATACTAATTTATATTATCATGCTTTAAATGGAATGTCAAAAATGATTTTTACAGGGAATATTTTATGACAAACCAAAGCAAAAGGTTATAGTTACAGGAAACTTGTCAAAAAAAGAACTGTCAAAAATGGAAAAAATAACCTAAAAAATGAAGGGAATAATTGGTAGTAATTACATATTGCAAATAGAGTATGGTGAGATATATTATAAGCACATCAGATGAATTCTACAATAAAAAAGAAATATCTGCTTAAAAAATAGAGCTTATCTGTTGAAAATAAAAAAATGGTATGATGAATTTGATATATTCACGAAACGATCATGTCTATTGTTAGACGGGATTTTCGTAGTAATTAAGTGGTGAAAAAGGAGAAAGTATGAACACAGTATTGGAAAAAATTAAAAAAAGTGGGAATTGTACCGGTTGTAGTAATTGAAAATGAGAAAGATGCAGTGCCGCTGGCGGATGCTCTTTGCAATGGAGGACTTGCCTGTGCAGAGGTAACGTTCAGAACTGCAGCGGCAGGTGAAGCCATCCGCCTTATGAAAGAAGCACACCCGGAGATGCTGGTTGGAGCAGGAACTGTACTCACTGTAGAGCAGGTAGACCGTTCTGTTCATGCAGGTGCTGAATTTATTGTAAGCCCTGGCTTTGACCCGGAAATTGTCGATTACTGTATTGAGAAAAAGATTCCGGTACTTCCAGGCTGCATCACACCATCTGAGGCGGCCCAGGCAGTACGCAGAGGCCTTTCCGTAATTAAATTTTTCCCGGCGGAGCAAGCTGGTGGACTGGCATTTATCAAGGCAATGGCAGCACCGTATACTTCCTTAAGTTTTATGCCAACAGGCGGAATCAATCCGGAGAATGTAAAAAAAGTATCTGGAATATGACCGCATTTTTGCCTGTGGAGGAAGCTGGATGGTAAAAGGCAAACTGATCACAGAAGGCAGATTTGATGAAATTGAGAAGCTGACCAGAGAAGCAGCAGAAATCGTAAAGGATATAAGAGGATAATAAAATGGAAAAAAATTTGATATGCTGGCATTAGGCGAAGTGCTCCTTCGTTTATCACCAGAAGGAAACGAGCGTTTAACCCAAGGCACCAGATTTGAGAAACAGCTGGGCGGGGCAGAATTAAATGTAGCTGTTGGCGCAGCCAACCTGGGGCTTACTACAGGTATTATCTCCAAGATTCCATCTCATGCCATTGGAAATTATGCGAAAAGGGAGATCAGAAGAAACGGTGTTGACACGGATTACCTGGCTGGAGATGACAGTGCAGATTCCAGACTGGGAATTTACTATTACGAATATGGCGCAGATCCTCGTAAACCGCAGGTGGTTTACGACCGCAAGTATTCTTCTGTGAATAAATTATCTTTAGAAGATTTTCCAGAAGAAATGTATGAAAATACAAGATGCTTCCATACCAGCGGAATTACCTTGGGACTTGGCGGTCCGGTAAGGGAAAATGCTATTGAAATGATGAAAAAATTCAAAGAAAAAGGTGCATTGATCTCATTTGATGTAAATTTCAGGGGGAATTTGTGGACCGGAGATGAGGCAAGAGACTGCATTACAAAGATTTTGCCCATTGTAGATATCTTTTTCTGCTCAGAATCCACAGCTAATCTCACATTTGGAAAAAGCAGGGGATATAAAGAAATCCTGAAAAGTTTTTGCTGATGAATATGATATTGCTGTAGTTGCAGCAACCCAGAGAATCGTGCACAGTCCCAAGTCCCATACTTTTGGTTCTGTAATCTATGAGAAAAAAAGCAGACAGCTATTATGAAGAAAAGCCTTATGAGAAATTGAGGTTGTAGACAGAATCGGAAGCGGAGACGCTTATATTTCCGGTTTCCTGTATGGATTATTAAAGGAGAATGGAAACTGCCAGGCTGCGCTGGAATATGGAAATGCAGCCAGTGCTATGAAAAATACCGTCAGTGGGGATATGTTATGGACAGACCCTCAGGAAATGCAGCAGACAATCGAGATGCATCACAATATAGGGCAGGATTTTGAAATGAAGCGTTAGAGCCTGCTACTTGCCCGGTACATACATAATAAAAGGCTGTTAATGCTTGTGATAAAAGGGGCTGGCTGTATCTGTCGGCCCTTTTTTTGCGTAGGTCTAAATTACAGAAAACGATTTTATGTATGTTGTCTGCAGGTAATGATTCGAGGAATACATTGCTGTGAAGCTCATGAATAGAAAGTTTATATGAGTCAGAAAGGGAGGAATTTATGAAAGCTCCTGATTTTTACTTAAATAATTACATTGCTGATGAATTAAGAGCAGCTTTCGATAAAGAAGATGTATGTATCAGTTACAGTGGAGATTATGAACCGGAAACTTTGAATCAGGTTCATAATTCCTGCGAAATTCTTTTTGTAGAAGAGGGGGAAGCGGATCAGGAGATGTATAAGGAGAAGATGGCATCCCGGGTCGGGAGAGAGTAAATGGAGGAGACCATCGGTTGGCAATATTTTGTGGCTACCGGTGGTCTTGTTCTTGTAAAGCATTCAGATGATAGTGTATAATGAAGTAATAATTTAAGGCGTAGCATCAAATTATTACGCTACGCAAACGTAGCCGCAGGCGGAGTTCGCGGTTCCACGAGAATTAATTTGAGACGTAGCATTTGAAAGCGAGGGTGAGGTATGGGACAGGTTATCAGTATTGGAAAACAGGATTATGTTTCTTTAAGAGAAAACCACTATTTTTATATTGATAAAACGGATTTCATCAGGCAGTGGTGGAAAAATGCAGATGATATTACCCTTATTACCCGTCCGAGGAGATTTGGAAAAACACTGAATATGAGTATGCTGAACTGTTTTTTTTGCAAGACAGTATGCAGAAAGAGGAGACCTTTTTGAGGGACTTTCCATTTGGGAAGAGGAGAAATATCGCGAGCTGCAGGGAACCTATCCGGTGATTTTATTAGCTTTGCAGATGTGAAGCAGAATAATTATGAGGATGCGGTTCAGAAGATTAAAAATATTATTGTGGATGTGTATAGACAGCATCGCTATTTGGAACAGCAGGAGTGCTTTTCTGAAAGCGAGAAGCAGAATATATTGTCTGTCACGGAAGAAATGAATGATGTGACAGCACAGGATGCGCTGAAAAATCTCTCCAAATACTTAAAATTATTATATGGAAAAAAGGTTTTGATTTTTCTGGATGAATATGATACGCCCATGCAGGAAGCGTATATACATGGATATTGGGATGAATTTATCGGATTTATGAGGGGGCTTTTTAATGCAGCCTTTAAAACAAATCCTTATCTGGAAAGAGCGGTGATGACTGGGATTACCCGTGTGTCAAAAGAATCCGTATTTTCGGACTTAAATAATCTTGCGGTGATTACGACTACATCAGAGCAGTATGCAGATTGCTTCGGTTTTACAGAAGAAGAGGTCTTTTCAGCCTTAGATGCGTTTGGAATGTCTGAGAAAAAATCAGATAGTAAAACAATGGTATGATGGATTTATTTTTGGTCAGAGGCGGGATATTTACAATCCCTGGTCAATTACGAATTATCTGAAGGAAAAGAAACTAAAGCCATATTGGGCGGCAACAAGTTCTAATGCACTTATCAGCAAATTAATCCAGACGGCTTCGGCTGACATGAAAAAGCAGATGGAAAGGCTTTTAAATGGAGAACTGGTTACTGTCAGCTTTGATGAGCAGGTTGTATTCAGCCAGTTAGAGCAGGATGAAAGTGCAATATGGAGTCTGCTTGTGGCAAGTGGGTATTTGAAAGTGGAGGACGTGGAATATCGGGGAATGACGCTGGAGCCATGGTATCATCTGGATATAACAAATCTGGAAACGGTAAGCATGTTTTCTAATATGTTTAAAGGATGGTTTGCTCCGGTAGCATCAAATTATAATGAATTTATCAGAGCCTTACTTGAGGGAAATGTTAAGGCTATGAATCTGTATATGAATGATGTTGCACTTGCAACGTTCAGCAGCTTTGATGTTGGAAAATATGTCTCTGAGAGAACACAACCGGAACGTTTTTTACCATGGATTTGTGCTGGGGCTTCTGATAGAAATCAGAGATCGTTATGATGTTCGTTCTAACAGAGAAAGTGGTTTTGGAAGATATGATGTAATGCTGCTTCCCAAGAGCAAGCGGGATAATGCAATTATTTTGGAATTTAAGGTGCGTGAGCCAGATTCGGAAAAAAACACTTGAAGATACTGTGGAATCTGCACTCGATCAGATAATAGAGAAAAAATACGATGCAGAGCTTCTGGCACTGGGGATTACACAGGAGCGGATCAGGCATTATGGGTTTGCGTTTGAGGGGAAGAAAGTTTTAATAGGATAAATGGAGAAAGGCGATATAATGGTTTAATTCGGTTTACAGCCAGAATTAAACCATTATATCGCTTAAAGCAGCCGGAAGACCTGCTCGGCAGTGGCAGTCATATTGTTTTTTGCAGTGGCAGGATCCATAGCCTCCGCAAGTGTGCAGACATTTCGTAAAATTGGAAAAAAAGCATCAATTCCCTCTTTATTGCAGGCGGCAGCTTCCTTTGTGACACTTCCGGCAAATGCGATAACCTTTGCATGGTGCTTTTTTGCCAGCTTTGCCACGCCTACAGGGGCTTTTCCCATGGCTGTCTGAAAATCCAGGCGGCCTTCACCGGTGACTACCACGTCCGCATCAGAAAGTTCCTGCTTCAGTCCTACAGCATTCAGAATCAGTTCGATCCCAGGCGTCAGCGTCGCCCCCAGGTAGGAGAGAAAGGCGAAGCCAAGCCCTCCGGCAGCACCGGCACCAGGGGTATTGCAGTAATCCGTTCCCAGAGCTTGGGAAGTGATTTGCGCAAAATGTGCCATATCTTCATCTAATTGCTTTTTCTGATTTTCTGTCACACCTTTTTGCGGACCGTAAACATATGTGGAACCAATTTCACCGCAAAGAGGGTTATTCACATCGCATGCCACCTGAATATGAGCTTCTCTTAAAAGCGGATTCAGGCCGGAAATGTCGATTCTGGAAACCTTCGCCAGTGCCTGTCCGCCTTCGCCTGCATCCACATCATTTTCATCCAAAAAACGTACGCCAAGAGCTTTTAACATACCGATGCCGCCGTCGTTGGTGGCGCTTCCGCCGATTCCAATGATAAAATTGCGGCAACCCTTTTGGAGGGCATGGTTTATCATTTCGCCCACACCGTAGCTGGTAGCAAGAAGAGGATCCTTTGCATCATCTGGAACCAGTGTGATTCCGGCAGCGGAAGCCATTTCCATGACAGCGGTATTGCTGTCTTTCAGATATCCATAATGAGCCTTGACCGGAGTGTGCATGGGTCCGGTGACGGTCAGATCGATCCGCTCTCCGTTCATGCCTTCGATCAAGGCGTCCGTAGTGCCCTCTCCGCCGTCTGCGAGAGGTTTTACGATGACTTCTGCATCCGGCTTTGCCCGAAGAACTCCTTCCCTGATGGCCATTCCGGCTTCTATTGAGCTTAAGCTTCCTTTTAAAGAATCAATTGCGATGACAACCTTCATATGAAAAAATTCCCCCAAAAAATAAATGGTAAAATATGTTGCGAAAAGATTCTCAATCTTATGTCTGTTTAAAGAATAGACCGCCTGGATTGTGGAGTCAAGTAGAAAAAAGCAAGAATTTTTGTATGGAGTTTTTATCAGATAATGATAAAATAGTAATATCTGTCTAGAAGGGAAAATATACATGGGAGGTTAAGACAATGAAGATAAAAACAGTTGCAGTTCTTGGCGCAGGTGCGGTTGGGTCTTATGTGATATGGGGGCTTTCCAGGCGGAAGGATATCCGGCTGGGAGTTCTTGCAGAGGGTAAGCGTGCGGAGAAATTGAAAAAAAGGCTGCACGATCAATGATGAGGTTTATCATCCGGAAGTATGGACACCCCAGGAAGCAAAAGGGATAGACCTGCTGATCGTATCTTTGAAATATGGAGCGCTGCCAGGTGCAATGGACAGCATCCGCCAGGTTACAGGAGAGAATACCACGGTCATGAGTCTTATGAACGGCGTGGACAGTGAGAAATTGATTTCCGATGAAATTGGAGCTTCCCATGTGATCTATTCGGTAATAAAAGTTGCTTCCCATAAAGAGGAAAATGGATATTGTTTTAACCCGGAAACCACCATTGGCATTATTTTCGGAGAGCCTTGCGCACCCTATGACAGTGAACGTGTGCAGGCCATTGAGGCTCTTTTTGCAGATACCGGACTGCATTATCGCTCTACAGAATATATCAGGGAAGAAATGTGGAGCAAATTCCGGCTGAATGTATGCAATAATCTGCCCCAGGCAATTCTAGGGGCAGGAGTTGGCTGTTACCAGGACAGCGTTCATATGAAAGCAATCAGCGACGGACTTAGAAGAGAACTGGAAGCCATTGCTTCTGCAAAAGGAATCGATATAAGTAAGGCTGCTGCATCCTCTGGACATGGAAGTGCCGTTCCCCCATCAGCCAGATATTCCACATTGCAGGATCTGGATGCGGGACGCCATACGGAGATTGATATGTTCTCAGGCGCGTTGGTCCGCATGGGGCGGGAACTTGGGATTCCTACGCCGTATAATGAATATACCTACCATATGATAAAAGCTTTGGAAGAGAAAAATGATGGGAAGTTTGACTATAGCAAAGAGGATGGAGAAGTAACCTGTTCCAGGTAAAGAATTACAGCTATTGAGAGGCGTAAAAATGAACAATAAATGGCTTGATTTTGCAATCCGTATTCAAAGCATCGGCTGCACTCTCTTGTATCCACAGAGGCGGCTGGAGTCGAGAAAGCACATGAAGAAAAATTGACGACATTATTGCATTTGTTAAAACAAAATTGTTCGTAGTTTTTTCGAGTGATTATAGAAGAATGGAAGAGACTGGAAATTTGAATTCTGGTCTCTTTTTTTCATATCTTCAAATCTGTAACAAGGTGTAAATATTTAGATATGCTCATAGAAGGGAGAATTGGAACTAGAGCAGGTTCGGAACATTATGGACAGCATGATAAGAAAATTGTATGACATGGAACTGGAAGAACAGGGACGGAGCGACTGGCAGGATGAAAAATTACTGTCAGAAGTCAGAAAACTTCCGGAAAATAACAAGGCTTCTATCCAGGTGGAAGATAAAACTGGATGTGAGGGTGAATGGCGTGGGTAGACCCTAAAAGTCAAAATAACGGTAAAGAAAATACTTGAAACTATATCGCACAAGAGATACAATAAAGTAAAAGGGGTGATGAGATGGAAAGAACGTTATACCATGGCTCACAGATCATTCTGGAAAAACCGGAATATGGAAAAGGTAGTAAGAAATAATGATTACGGAAGAGGATTTTACTGTACCGAGGAAATAGAACTGGCGAGAGAATGGGCATGTGCAAAACAGACAAATGGATATGTCAATCAATATAAGCTGGATTTGGAAGGGCTTCGGGTGCTGAATCTGAATAATGGCAAGTATAATATTTTAAATTGGCTTGCATTATTGGCTGCCAATAGGACATACTGGCAGAATGGAAGCATTGCAGAAGAGGGGAAAAGATATCTGAAAGAACATTTTTTGCTGGATATTTCAGAATATGATGTGATTATAGGATATCGGGCGGATGATTCTTATTTTTCGTTTGCACAGGATTTTGTGGCAGGGGTAATCTCGTTACAGAAGCTTTCGGAAGCTATGCAGCTTGGGAAACTTGGTGAGCAGATTGTGTTGAAAAGTCCGCAGGCATTTGAAAAAATCCAATATGTAAAAAGTGAACCGGTTGACATGCAGGCGTACTATATAAAGAAAATAGAGCGGGAGCGTGCCGCCAGAAAAGAATATCGAATGAGTAAACGACAGAAAGCAGATTTAAACGAACTGTTTATATTGGATATTATGCGAGAGGAAATGGAAAATGATGATCCACGCTTATTCTGAAGATTATTTGAATAATGCACAAAAAATACTTGGAGATATGATGGATTATGCGGTAAATACGTATGAGTTTCCTCCGAATCAGTTTTATGAGATGTTTCTGGTATCGGATGTGTCAATGCAGTTTCAGACAGGAAATCCGACTTATGTGGCAGGAAAGACCGGGTGTGAACTGGTAAAAGAAGTAATTCGGAAATCAGGTCTGTTGATTCCAGAACTGGAAGATGAAATGTATCTGGATAAATCTCCGGAGTACTGGTGTGGTTGGGCACTGGCCTATTATCAATGGTACACAGGGCGAAGCTTCATGAAAATCTATCATGCGGTCTCAATCGAAGAGATTTTAAACATGTATCCAGTTTATCACGAAATGGATATTTCCAGATTTGTAGAAACCATAAATGAAAAATGGGATCAGTACTATGTGGAAACCAATTTGAAGCGGCTTCGGATGTTATCCGGTCTGTCCCAGAGCGAGCTGGCAAAGAGGAGTGGTGTGGCACTTCGTCAGATCCAGCTTTTTGAACAGCGTCAGAGGGATATCAACCATACAAGGGCGATTGATGTGTTAAGTCTGGCAAGAGAAATCGGCTGTAAAAGTGAAGAACTGCTGGAAATTTAAAAGATGTAGTAATACGAAAAAAGGGGATGTGAAATAAGTCCCCGCGCCGCAACTCTCGGGTTTTCTGTGAACTTTGTTCACAAAAAAGCACCTCGCGGAATGTTACCAGTGAACCAATGGTATTTAGATAATGCAAACAATACTTGATGAAATTCCATGTTAAACGATGCTGTAGGCTTCAAACATAGTTGAAAGCTTGATTGCCAGTAAATAAACTATTTATTTTCAACGACAAATAAGATGATGTGATTTTATTAAAAGGAAGAGTTTCGCCGGCGGATATGAATATGGCGGTAGAGGAAGCAAGAAAGTTTACACTGGATATATGTGAACAGTTTTGGTAAGGTGAAAGATTTAATTATTTAAAGTTTTTGACTTTAAACCCTAAAAGTACTTGCGTTTAAGGGTTAATATGGGCTATACTATTATGGTATCTGTCCGGGAATCAGGCTGTTGTAGATGACATGAGCAGCATGTATCCCGGATGTTGTGAGTATGGAAGAGGGGTTAAAGTATGATAGTTACTCTGATTGAGAAAGTATATAGTTTTCTGTGGGGAGATCTGGTGCAGATTCCACTGCCGGGCGGCAGCACTCTGGGGATTTCGCTTCTGATTATATTACTGATTCCTACAGGAATTTATTTTACGGTTCGGACGCGTTTTCTGCCGATTCGCCTGTTACCGGATATGGTGCAGGCACTGGTTGAGAAGAAACAAGAAAAAAACAGTCTGTCTTCATTTCAGACACTGATCGTTTCGACGGCAACTCGTGTCGGTATGGGAAATCTGGTCGGTGTTGTTGCGGCAATTTCGGCAGGCGGCGCCGGTGCGGTTTTCTGGATGTGGGTGACGGCAATTATCGGTTCATCAACAGCTTTTATTGAAGCGACACTGGCACAGCTTTATAAAGAAAAAAGATCCGCTGTACGGAGGTTACCGCGGCGGTCCGGCGTATTATATTCATGCATATGTAGAAGAAAAACAGAAGAAAAAGAGAAACAAAGTGGTGATTTCTGTGTTGTTTGCAATCTCCGGTCTGATCTGCTGGTGCGGTATCAGTCAAGTGATCAGCAATTCTGTTGTTTCTTCATTTAAAAATGCATTTTCCATTCCGCCGATCTATATGACGGTAGTACTTGTTGCTGTGGCTGCTGTGATAGTGCTTCGTAAAGATGCGACAGTTAAGATCCTGGATATGGTAGTGCCGGTCATGGCGGTATGCTATTTTGCAATCACGATTCTGATCATTGTGATTGAATCTTGGAAGTTTGCCGGGTGTTTTTTTAGCAAGGAATTTTTGAGGAATGCATTTCGGATTCCGACAGGCAGCAGCCGGCTGGTTTCGGCGCAGTCCTAATGAATGGAATCAAACGTGGACTGTTTCGAATGAAGCAGGTTCCGGATCTGCTCCGTGTGCGGCAGCAGCGGCAGAATGTGACCAGCCGGTCAAAGCCGGATTGGTACAGGCGCTCGGGGTATTTGTGGATACGATCGTGATCTGCAGCTGTACAGCATTTATCATGCTGCTTGCGCCGGAAGAAAAAGTTACAGGACTTTCCGGAATGGATCTTCTGCAGACAGCAATGGAACATCATCTTGGCCGTTTGGTGTGATCTTTATTGCGGCGACGCTGTTTTTATTCAGTTTTTCGACGTTTCTGGGCATCCGTTTTTTATGCGAGATGCAATGTTGCATATCTTTTTCGGAGATAACTGGGCTTCACAGACTGCATACAAAGTACTGGCGCTTGTGATGCTGTTCATCGGCGGCCTTGCAGCATATACAATTTGTGTGGGATCTTGGTGATGTTGGAATCGGACTGATGACGATCTTTAATATCATCATTCATTTACCCACAGGGTGAGAAGGCTCTGAAAGAACTGAAAGAATACGAAAAAGGAAAAAAGAAAATGAAAAACACAAAGAGGAAGCATTTGAAACTATGTCTGTTGTTATTGTTTATGGTTCTGGGATGTTTTGCGATAACCAATGTCAGGACGACAACGGTGCAGGCATCATCGCGGACGTTCAAATCAAATGGCAGAACCTATATGGAAAAGCATAATGACAATACACTTAATACGGTATTGTATCCAAAAAAGTTTCCGGACGTTACAAACAGGTTGCGAAATCGTCAAGATATCTCATCTACAGATTTTCTTATGGAAAGAAATTGTATTTTTCAAGTGCTGACGATGAAGGAACAGGTATTACCTGCACATATACGAAAGGCAAAATGGATTTAAACTTGAACGAAGCAAGATGGTACTGACAGAACGCAGTGGAAGATATGCAGTCGGATATATCTGTATGATCGTGTATACAATTTTATGATCCCGTTTGTGGATGTTGTTTACGACGGGGATGATTATGAATTTGAAATTTCCCTTGAGCCAAAGGATCCGTGCTGCTTTGGATTTAAAGTAGTATATCATAACGGTTCATTTTTACTCCTGCAGAATATTGAGTCAATAGACATCTCCTGTGTCCCGGGAATGGAATATATTGAAAACGATGAAGAACTGTATGACCGTGAACCGTTTACGGTAGAAGTTGGAAATACAGAAGACATTGATAAAATCGCAGATATTCTCCGTGAGCTTGGAGACCATTATCTGGAAGAAGATGTAGCATCTATTCCGTTATCACTCACTGCTTATATGAAAGTCACATCTTTTAATCCAGTTGTATATGAAGTTTGCTACATGGATAAAGAAAGAAAACAGAGGACAGTAGAAGAGGAGAAACTTCGAAAAGAAGCAGTACAGGAACTTCTGATATACCAGGGGTAATTTTCGAACAATTTTTTGGGATGTGGAAAAAACTCAATCGAGATTTTTTCACATCCCCCTTTTTTCACGTTCAAAATATATCAGAGAAAGGAGCTATGCCAATGGATTTTTCATGGGAGCTGTTATTTGAGCTGCTGGGTAAGGTTGCAGATACAATCGGTAATGTTCTCGGCGGTACAAAGAAAGATTAAATTAAGGTAAATGCAAACAGGAGGTGATGAAACGTGGGAAAACCTACGGTAATGCAGGAGGTACGGCAACTCTATTGTATTTATAAGATACAGCTAAGAGAAAGGAAAGCACCTGTATATCAGCAGATCAGCGGTACAGGGCAAAGGCGCTGGAGAATGATAAAAGAGGCTGAACGCTATCTGGACTATGCGTGGGTTGATTGGGAGTATAGGAAATGAGCTAAAAGTGATGGAGAAGAGAACAAAAAATTATTTTCGAGTAAAGATCAATCGAATACCACCATATTACCCTATAAACGCAGCTTACGACTTTGAAGAGGATGTGTGGGCTTACTCAGACAAGGGAGCAGAAAATAAAGTAAAAGGGCAGTATAAGAAATGTTACGGAAGCCATGTTATAGAAAAAGTTATAGAAGTGTCTAAGGCTGATTTCCGTGGAGACAAAAAAGTTGTGATGTAAGAGAAGAAGAGAAAATTCTATGTTCAATTACTACTGGGGATGTCGAAATGAGGTATTAATCGACATCCCCTTTTGGGGTGCTAGAACAAATGAAGAATTCTAAAATTTATGAATGGAATTGACTAAGAAGTTGAAAGTATAGACATTAAATGATATAATTTTCATATATAACAACAGGAGGTGCGTATTATGTTTGCTATGCAGGAAACTATCAGACCATCAGCGGATTTAAGAAATCATTATAATGAAATCTCAAAACAGTGCCGTGAGGGAAAAGAAGCTGTTATCATAACTGTAAATGGAAGAGGCGATACAGTGTCTCTGTCCTATGAAGAGTACAAGAACATGAAATCAAGAATAGAATTGCTTGAAATCCTTACTGAAGCAGAAGATGATGTAAAGAATGGTCGCGTTGCGCCAATCAGTGAAACTTTTGATGATTTACGTGCTATGCTGCAGGAGGGCTGAGTTTGAAATACAATGTTGTTCGTACTGATACCGCAGATGCTGGTCTGCGAAAGATTGTATTATATATTGCACAAAATTTCGGCAATGATGTGGCACTGAAAAAGTTAGACGAAATAGAAGATCGTATACGACAGCTGGGAGAAAATCCAGATCTTGGAATTGATCCAAGATACCTGGTATTAAAGCGTCAGGGCTATAAGGTATTGATTCTTGAAAAAGACCTTGTATTTTATAAAGTTAATGAAGCCCGAAAGGAAGTTATTATATATGCTGTCGTAGACCAGAGACAGGATTATTTGAACATTATCCGAGGGCTGTGAGGCAAACGCCGAAATATAACTGACCAAGTAAGTCAATTAAGGTTCGCCTTCGGACAGAAGAATAAGCGGTGGGAGTACTAAAATGGATTTGTGCACTTGAAGCGTGGAAACTGTCTTGATTATGAGGCGAAAATATCACAAAAGTAAACATAATTTTTTTGTGCAAAAAGGGTAGAAAAAATGTAGAATTTTGTCGATTTTTAGCCGATTTTCTTCATTTTTACCTGTTTTCAGCACCTTTTGGCAGCAACGTCATTTTAAATTGACCTATAATCGCTCCCAAATTGACCTATCACATCTGAAAACCACCGAAAATGTAGTAAAAATCAGTAAGCCAAATAAGGAAAAAATCGCCTTTCAGAGCCACGAAAAAGCGTTTCAGGAAAAAATTTTAAAAGTCCTGCAAAGCCAGTAAATACGCGGCTTCCGGAAATTTCATAATACGCAAAAAAGCACCTCATCTGAGGTGCTCCACTTAGCAGGGCTACAAGGATTCGAACCTTGAAATGACGGAGTCAGAGTCCGTTGCCTTACCATTTGGCGATAGCCCTATGTGTCTTAGCAAGTCATTTCTCGCTTGCGACATGTTGTATTATATATCAATGCATATATAAAAGTCAACCCCTTTTTTCAAATTTTTTTAAAAATTTATTCAATTTCTGTGAAGCCTTGATTTTTCGGGGAAAAATTAAGATTTCGCTTTTCTTTTTCCTGTGCATTTTGAGATGAATGTGTTATAATCAAGCAAAATATACGGAATCGCATAGGTCGCTGGCGGGAAGCTTTTGGAGATTTTTTTCGACACACTCTAAGGTAGTAGTGCCAGAAACTTTTTTACTTTATAAGAAATTACTTCGCTTTGTTCCTGTGAGTCTATGGTTACCGTATAAAATTTTTATAATTAAACAGCCTGTCTGGAGCCTGTTTAAAATTATTCAGGTAATTGGTTCTCAGACTGGCCTCATTAATAAGGAGAATAAACATGAGAGCAAATAACCTGACTCTGCTCACGGATCTCTATGAACTTACCATGATGCAGGGGTATTTTAAGAACCCAACTGACCAGACTGTCGTATTCGACATGTTTTACCGTGATAACCCATGCGGAGGCGGTTTTGCTATCTGTGCAGGACTGGAGCAGGTAATTGAATATATTGAGAATCTGAGATTTACAGACGCAGATATCGAATATCTTCGCGGTCTTTCCATTTTTTGAGGAGGATTTTCTGGAATATCTTCGCTCCTTCCATTTTACCGGCGATATTTATGCCATCCCGGAAGGCACTGTTATTTTCCCAAGAGAGCCAATGGTGAAAGTGGTAGCACCGATTATGGAAGCTCAGCTTGTGGAAACTGCGATTTTGAACATTATGAACCATCAGAGCCTGATTGCTACTAAGGCAGCACGTGTCTGCTATGCGGCGAAAGGTGACGGAATCATGGAGTTCGGTCTTCGCCGTGCCCAGGGACCGGATGCCGGTATTTTTGGAGCCCGTGCAGCTGTGATCGGTGGTTGTGTCGGAACATCCTGTGTGCTTACTGGTCAGATGTTTGACGTGCCAGTGCTTGGAACCCATGCACATTCCTGGATCATGAGCTTCCCGGATGAGTATACTGCATTCAAGACATACGCAAGAATGTACCCGGATGCATGTATCCTTCTGGTAGACACTTACGACGTGCTGAAATCCGGTGTTCCCAATGCAATCCGTGTATTTGAGGAAATGCGGGAGGAGGGAATCCAGCTGAAAAAATATGGTATCCGTATCGACAGCGGTGACCTTGCTTACCTTTCCAAAGAGGCATATAAAATGTTATCGGCAGCTGGTTTTGATGATGCGACCATTTCTGCATCCAGTGACCTTGACGAATATCTGATTGAGAGCCTGAAAGCCCAGGATGCCAAGATCAATTCCTGGGGCGTTGGAACACGTCTGATTACTTCCAATGATAATCCGGCATTTGGTGGTGTATACAAGCTGGCAGCAGTGAAAAATCCTGAGACAGGTGAATTTGTTCCGAAGATCAAGCTTTCTGAGAACACCGCTAAGGTAACAAACCCTGGAAACAAGACAGTATATCGTATTTACAGCAAGTCCACAGGAAAGATTAAAGCTGATTTGATCTGTCTTGCTGACGAGAAGCTGAACCCAGATGAAACTATGGTAGTATTTGACCCGGTTGACACCTGGAAAAAAATCTAAGATTCTGGGTGGTACTTACGAGGTTCGTGAGCTTCTGGTTCCAGTTATTAAGGAAGGAAAACGCGTTTATACGTCTCCTTCAGTAATGGAACTTCGCGCAATCTGCCAGAAAGAACAGAGCACTCTCTGGGACGAGTCCAGACGATTCTCCAACCCACAGAAGGTTTATGTGGATCTTTCTCCGAAGCTTTTTGAGGTGAAGAGAGAGCTGATCGAGGAGATGAGCCGTAAGGATCTGGAGTTTGAGGAAGAGTAATTTAATAAGAAAATAAATGGGGCGATGTATCAGCGGAAACGATACATTCGCCCCATTTTTTGTTGAAATTAACCAGAAAAGTGCAGAAAAAAACATAGTGTACAGAATGTAAAAATGGTAAACTGTAGGAAAGGAAATTTTTTACAGGAGGAGTGTATGAAAAAAGAAAATCCATTGGTCTGTGGGTGGGAATCTGTCTTCTGTTTCTGGGAATATTTGGCAGTGTAAATGTTTTTGCCGCAGTGACAGAGGGAGAAGCTGGGGAAACACTTACTGGGGAGTATGCAGTGATTATTAATACAGATACATCTGATTCGAGGAGCGCAGGCACACTGATCTTTGATGACAGTGGAAGTACTGCGTCAGTTTCAAGTGGAAGTGAGCTTCCCGCAGCTCAAAGCCTGGCCGGGCTGAATGCAGGGAGCACCGGCTCAGTCACTGCGCTGAATGAAAAAAAGCGCCATTTCGTCCACTGCGTCGGCAGATGAGACTGACGATGGTATATCTGTTCAGGCGGCGACTACCACTTATGCAATAGGAGAAGAAAAATATATTTACAGAAGCAATGGCAGCGGCAAGACCTATATATGCATTGGGATTGGTGAACATTGTTATATCTGGATGGACAAAAATATGAAAGCGGATTATGATGCCGCTGGAAAAACATCTCTCATAGCATCAGACATGGCGAGTATTTATGACAGACAGCCCTATCAAATCCTGAAAACACTGGCAGGAGGCGATCTTCCCTGGGAAGATGGATCCGGCAAGCTCTCTATTGTGCTGGAAACCTTAAGCGGCGCAAGTGGTCAGTTTCAGTATGATGAGGGAATTACAGCAATTCATATCAACACTCCGGCGGCAGCATCCTATGTCTCCGGTGAAATGACCAGAAGAAACGGTCTGCTGGTTCACGAGGGACAGCACGCAGTATTCTGGCTGAAAACAAAATTCAATGCCTCCGAGAAATATATGTGGATAAACGAAGGTCTTGCAGTAACGGTCATGGATTATCTGTGGGGCGGTACGGACACAAATGGCTGGATGAACGGAATTGCAGGAAGTACCGCTATTCGTAACGGCTCTTCCTTGATGTATAAGAGTTATCGCGATGATATTGCCCAGGACTATGGAATGCCATACCTGTTTGTCAGATACGTAATTGACCGTATGGCAGGAAGCTATGAGCCTATGGCTGTGTTGCCGAGATTTTATACAGTAGATGCTTCCTCCCTTACCTGTGAAGCTTATCTGGAGAAGGTAACAGGAATTCCGTTTAAAACACTTCTTTCAGATTTTTTATACAGCTGTGGCAGCAGGAGAAGCTTCTGGTGTATACAGTTTTCCAGGTGATCGGATAGCTGCAAAAAAGGCATCTGCATTTCCGGTATTTTCCGGCGACAGTGGCTCAAAATATTCCATTCCGGCAGCGTCCGCAATCCTTGTGAAACTGAAGAATGGAAAAATTTACAGTTCCATCTGATGGGGAAAGCGGAATTGTTTATCGTGTAATAGGAAGCCGGACTTCATCTGTGAAACCGGCTGGTGGAAATGGTACAAGCAGCAGTCCTTATCAGATTGATTCTCTGGATGATCTGAATTTGATCGAGGAAAATCAGGGCGCATATTATCAGCTGACCTCAGATATTCAGACACAGGGAAGAATTAATTTTACCATCTCTTATTTTGGCGGAACGCTGGACGGAAACGGACATACGATTTATGGATTGAAAAAGCCTTTGATAGCCATGAATCAGGGGAAAATCAGGAATCTGCGCGTAGTTGCAGATTTTGATGATGATATGCAGAACGTGCAGGGCGTCATCACACAGTACAATGAAGGAAATATTGAAGACTGTATGGTGACAGGAACAATCAGCGGATATATGGGCGGAAACGGAGCTGTTGTATATCCGGAATTTGGCGGAATTGCAGGTGAAAATGCACTTGCCGGAATTATTTTTGGCTGTACATCAAAGCTGAATGTTAATTTGACAATGGCTCCTATGAAAAGCTGGGTAGGTGGAATTGCAGGTCTGAACATTGGTACTATAAGCAAGTGTGTCAGCACCGGTACGATTAGTGTTACCCAGACAAACGGAAACGAATATCCGGTCTATGTGGGCGGAATTACGGGAGAAATCCAGAAGTTTGGGGGCATGGGCGGTGTGCTCAAAGAATGCCTTCATGCAGGAAAAATCACAGTAACTGCGACAAACAACTGTGTAGGACAGATGTGCGGAACTGCTGCTGATAATGTACTCAGCTCTTCTTACGGTTTAAGCGGACATGTGCTGAACTGTTATGGAAAGAGTGGAGAGGGGAATCTTGTCGGCGGAACTGCTGCTTCCATTGGATCAGGTGGACTTCTCACAGAGGCACAGATGAAAGATTCCAAATCTTACGTGGGTTGGGAGTTTGGAACTGACTGGAAGATTTCAGAGGATGGTTTGCCAGAGCGGGTGGAGAATCCGGAGATTACTTCATTGGAGGTAAAAAACAACTGGACTTCCTGTTACGTGGGAGAAAAACCGTGGTATTGGGGCAGGCTTTTGATAAATGGTACAACTTATTCTGAGATTAAAGCCGATATGATAAGCGGATTTGACAGTTCTGCTGAAGGAACTACTCATGTTTATGTAGAATATAAGGGAAAACAGGTTGTCTATTCAATGGAAGTTGTCGCGCCGAAAACCAGTGATATCAGCAGTATTGTAATATCAGGACAGCCGAAGAAATCTTATGTGGAAGGAGATGTATTCAATCCATCCAGAGCCAGTATGTATGCAACGATTGGTGGCCGTGCAGCTTATATTTACAGTGGATTTACCTATGACAAAACAGGCCCACTGAAAACCTCGGATACTCAGGTTACTTTTGATTACTTCGGAGCAAAAATACCGTGGGCGATTACGGTTGCAGCGAATGCACCAGCAGCTTTGACTATGCTTGCAGCTCCTGATAAACTGAATTATGTAGCTGGAGATAAACTCAATCTGACTGGAGTGAAGCTTCAGATTACATATAGCAATGGAAAAGTATCGCCGGTTATTACAGGGGCTGATCTGAATACTTATGGAATACATTTGGCGCTTGGAAGTGGAAGCGGTTCATCGGCTGTGATTGATAATGGCAGAATAACAGAGTCATCAGATAATGGAAAAGATCTTATTGCTTATGTGTCTGATAAGCTGCCGGGAGAATATGGTGCCGTGATCGCTGTGCTCGGAACAATGAGCGTAACAGAACCATTGGCGATTACAGATACTGAGCTGTACGCAGTTACAGGAACTGGAAAAGAGCAGTGGATATATTCAGGCTTTGTTACTGGTGGAAGTGGTAAGTATGAAACTCAGGTTGTTTCTGAGAATTTACCGGCTGGTTTAACTGTCTTTGCGGTTCCTGGCGGAGGCTCTTATGGAAGTAAATATTTTACTTTTTCCGGAACTGTCACTGCACCAGTGGGAATTTATGAGTCACAGTATAAAATTGTGGATACAGGAACAAAGATACAATTTTGCCAGTTACAATAAAAATTTATAGTGACGGCTTCTAATGAGGCAAGATTTTATAGTTTGTACTTAACAAGGCGTTTAATTCCCAGTTAAAAGAGGATGTTGTTGGGAAAATTGATAATGAGAACCGTAAGATTACGCTGCGGTTGCCAAAAGGAACTGATGTTACCAGACTGGCACCGAATATTGATTATGGTTCTGGTACAGGAACAGCGGTAGCAGATGAGTTTACCAGTGGCAGATCTCATGATTTTACAAATCCGGTACAGTATGTTCTGACAGCGCCAGATGGCGTAACGAAGATAACATATACGGTTACAGTTGTTTTTTACGATGAAACGCAGGGTGGTTCCGGGGAAACTGAGCATACGCATACCTGGGATGCCGGAGTTATAACGAAAGAGGCTACCATTTCGAGTACAGGAATTAAGACATATACCTGTACTGTGTGCCAGAGCAAACGCGAAGAGGAAATTCCGAAGTTGGTTGTTTTACCGACGAATACGCCAGTACCAACGGCAACGCCGACGAATACGCCGGTACCAACGAATACGCCAGTACCGACGAACACACCAATACCAACGGCAACGCCGACGAACACGCCGGTGCCAACAGCAACGCCGACAAACACACCTGCGCCGACTGGATATAAAGTGGGCACAACAGTGAAACATCCAGCGACAAACGGATATTATAAAGTTACCGCCACCGACACGGTAGAGTACATAAAACCAATAAAGAAAAAGTAAGCACTGTCACAATTCCAGACAGCGTAAACCTGAAGGGCGCAAATTACAAAGTAACCTCAATAGCCTCCAAAGCATTCAAGAGCAATAAATACCTGAAAAAACGGCTATTATAGGAAACAATGTAATCCAAATTAAGAGCTATGCTTTTTGATAAGTGCACGAAACTCTCTTACGTACAAATTGGCGGCTCAGTAAAAGCTATCGGAAAACAAAGCTTTTATGGCTGCAAAAAGTTAAACGAAATGAGAATCTACACCTCCCGCCTGAAAGCCAAATACGTAGGCTCCAATGCCTTCAAAGGCACTCCATCCAGGATGAAAGTCTACGTCCCCAGGAAAAAGGCAAAGAGCTACAAAACGGTTTTTGTAAAACGAGGCATAAGCAAAAAGATTGTAATAAAGAAGATGTAATATTTGTTTGTGTTATGGGAGGGATTTTGTATGAAATACCGAAGTAAAAAAGGTTTTACACTAGCGGAACTATTGATTGTAGTTGCAATTATTGCGGTATTGGTTGCTGTTTCAATCCCGATTTTTAATGGACAGCTTGAAAAAGCACGCAGGGCAGTGGATATGCAAAATGCGCGAATTATTAAGTCGGCATTGACGAATGCATATAATGAAGGGCGAATGGATATTCCAAAGAAAGCTGTAGGACAAGAAAATTCAGGCTGTGGTGTCTGGGTTGTGATATGTCGTAGCACAAGTGAACTGCCAGACGCATATACTTCAAGTATGTTAAATGAGAAAACTATCTATTGTGGAGCAAATTCCGGAGTTACAGTAAACGGTGTAAAAAGCAATAATTGGAAGTTGTATAATACTGGTGTTGAAGACGTATTAAAGGAGGCCGGTTTAAATTGTGATACTCTGAAAATTAAAAGCAGAAACGATAAGGAGAAAGGCTGGGATTGGATTGTTATAGAAGTCGGGTTTGCAAATGAGCAGTTTTTACTCACGTATTTATAGTGGGTTTTAAAGGGGGAAAATCGGGTATGGAAAATATAGCAGCTGGATCTTCAAACATCGAAAAAGCAATAGGCGGATCAAATTAATGTAACAAGAGAATATATAAGGGACTGTAATAGATGCGTGCTGCGTATGAAGTGACATTCATCTGTTATAGTCCCTTTTCTCTTGACATTTTTCCACGTAATGTGCAAAATAAACTCATAAAGTTCAAACAATTTCAGGAGAAATTATATCATGAGACAGGAGTTTTTCACTTAAAGGCACCGGAAGACTGGCTCAATGCTTCAAATAGATTTATATATTTTAAAGGCAGATTTCCCTGAAAAAAGTCGTAAACTAGAAATAAAAATGAAAGCTGTGAAACAAAATGAAACGAATTGATTTTGAAATGGCACGGTAACCAGAAATATTTTCAGTGCTGCAATTCCCATGCTGGTAGCGCAGATACTCAGTCTTTTATATAATATTGTAGACAGAATCTATATCGCCAGAATCCCTGAAGTGGGAACTACAGCGCTTGGCGCAGTCGGCTTATGTTTCCCGTTAATCGTGATTATCACTGCCTTTGCCAATTTGTTTGGCAGTGGCGGCGCGCCTGATTTTTTCTATAAACAGAGGTATGAAAGACAACCAGAAAGCGCAGGAGGTGATGAACACTTCCTTCACTATGGTGTGCGGAAGCGGAATTATTCTGATGATAGCTGGTATGCTTTTTGCAAGACCTCTGCTGGTACTTTTTGGAGCATCTGAGGATGCTTTGGTTTATGCATATCCCTACATGATAATCTACCTGATCGGAACGGTTCCATCCATGATCGCCACAGGAATGAACCCGTTTATCAATGCACAGGGATACGCGACAACTGGTATGCTTTCTGTAGCGATTGGTGCAGTCGCCAATCTGATCCTGGATCCATTATTCATTTTGTGCTTGGTTTTGGAATCAAAGGAGCAGCCATTGCGACTGTTCTTTCCCAGTTCCTATCAGCTGCTTATGTACTTCCTTTTTCTTGAGAAAAGAGCGGAAATGAAAGCTCGGCCTTTTGGAAAAAAACAGAAGCTGAAAAGCTGCAAAGAAAATGCTAAAAAACATTGTCAGTCTTGGTACTGCAGGTTTCATTATGCAGCTGACAAACAGCCTGGTAACCATCTGCTGCAACAATGTTCTGGGAGTCACCGGAGGGGATGGTTACATATCGGTTATGACGATTGTATCCAGTGTACGTCAGATGGTAGAGACTCCGATCTATGCCATGAACGAAGGTACTTCCCCGATTCTCAGCTATAATTACGGAGCCAGAAGACCGAAACAGGTGCGCAAGGCAATGGTGACTCTGGCAGTGATGATCCTGGTTTATACAGCTGTTATGTGGAGCGTGATCATATTTGTTCCGGACTATCTGATCGCTGTTTTCAGCTCAGATAAGCTTCTGATAAAGGATGCAGTTCCGGCACTGAAGACCTACTTTGCAGCATTTATTTTCATGGATCTGCAGTATATCGGACAGACTGTTTTCAAGTCTTTGAACAAGAAAAAGCAGGCGAATTTTTTTCTCACTTTTACGGAAGGTTTTTATCGTAGTGCCGCTGACATATCTGCTTCCTTATGGGTTTAAGATGGGAACTCACGGAGTGTTTATGGCAGAGCCGGTCTCCAATGTGATCGGGGGAAGCTTATGCATTATCACAATGCTGCTGATCGTGCTGCCGGAGTTAAAGCACATGGAGAGTAATTGCTAGAGCGTGTCCTCGCGCATTTTGCTTGGTGTTTTCCCAAAATAATCTTCAAATAAATGATAAAAATGGCTGATGTTTTCGTACCCTGTCTGGTTGGCAATCTGCTTAACCGGCAGGGTAGTTTGCTCTAATAGCTGCTGCGCATACTTCATCCGAACGTCCGTCACATATTGCTGGAAGGTTTTGCCTCTGTATTTTTTTGCAGAAGAAGATGGTAATAATTCCGGTGGTAGTGAAATTTGGCTTCCAGCTGGGACGTGGTGACAGTGGCGTAATTCTTCTGGATATAACGTTCCAGCTCGAATAAAATGCTTTTTCCCGGCTTTCCTTACTGTCTGTGTGAAGCTGAATGGTATAGTCCTCGCACAAATGATGCAAAAGCCGGATCATCAGCCCTCGTTTCACCTGTTCATGTCCAGCCTCTCTTGTCAGATCTTCTTCCAAAAGGCGCTCCAGCAAAAGTCAGCGTTAAACGTTTGTGTCTGTTTTAATTCCAGGAAATTTTGCTCCTTCTGTTGATTCCAGAGTGCGTGGAAAAAGGAACTGTTTACAATTCATCTATGCCATCGTAGCTTCGAAGAAGCTTTTCCAGATAATCCGCCTGTACCTGGAGAAAAAGAACAGCGGCATTCTGGGATTCAATATAATCTGCATGTTCACAATTACAGTCAGTAATAACAAATTCGCCCTGCTCAAATCGTATTTTTTCACCAAACAGAACCTGGGTAAAGCTGCCCTCGATCACATAGAAAATTTCAACATACTCATGCTTGTGAAACCATCCAAGCCGCGGAAATTCCCTGTGAACCAGCCTTCGTCCGGCTGGGCTGATACTCCATTCTGTTCCATCCTCCTGATAGACAACCAGAAGTGTGGAAAGGGCGTCTGCGACTTTCCGGCAGTTGGCAGAGGAAAGAGAGGATTTGTTTTCATAAAAGGGCAAATCGTCATACTCGTACTGTTCTGGAATGCTCATGTAATGTTTTCGGATGTGGCGGATTCGTTCGGGTAAATCGTTGTAATAATCCATTTTGTTTCCATTCCTTCCTTAACAAAAGAATGTTGTATTGAAGTGGGATAACATCAGGGAGAAAAGGTTGTTGTTCCGGTTATTCGTGCATTTCGTCCTTGTTTCACAGTATATCATGTTATTTGGTTCTTGTCTGTGAGTGAGGGATATTTTATTATAAAAATAAAGTTAGAGTTCATTTCCAGGAAATCATAGAAAAGGAGAACCAAGTTATGCGAAATCAGAACATTGACCAGGGATGGCAGTTTAATCATGGCACATACGAGGGGCTTTACAGTGCGCCCAAGGAAAAAGAAAACCGTATAGTGAATCTTCCCCATGATTATATGATCGAAAGTGATCCCACTGAAAGCGCAGCGGCAGGTCCGGCCAGTGGTTATTATACTGCGGGTGTGGCGTGCTATACGAAATATATTATGATTCCAGAAGAATGGGAAAATGAAGAGATATATCTGCATTTTGACGGTGTAATGCTGAATGCGACGGTAGATATCAATGGCGGAAAAGCGGCGCTCCAGCACAATGGATATATCCCGTTTTCTGTAAACATTACACCCTATATTTACTTTGGAAAAAAGAACCGCGTTACGGTCACCGTGAATCCCAGCATGCAGCCAAATTCCCGCTGGTATTCCGGTGCTGGAATCTTCCGGAGCGTGGAATTATGCCATTTTCCGAAGGTTCATATTGCCAATGACGGGATTTTCGGCTACACAAAAAGCATTGATTATGACAAGCAGGGAAAACCGGAATATGCCTATCTGGAGACCGCTGTGGAAGTGCAAAATGAGACACTGGAAAACAAAATTGCAGTGGTGGAGGTTTTCCTTACCAAGGATGGCAGCGATGAGATCCTGATTACCAGGAAGCAGAAAATACAGATCAATCCCAATACCACAGAAACAGCACATCTGAAGCTTACTGTAGAGAATCCGTGTCTATGGGATATTGATACTCCGGAGCTTTACAAGCTGCATGCCAGGGTTACGGATGTGGGAATTTTTAAGACTCATTTTGTACCTGCAGATCAAACTACTTCCGATGAAACTTCCGTATTATTTGGCATCAAAACCGTAACCGCAGATGTAAATCATGGACTGCGCATTAACGGAAAAACAGTGAAATTAAAAGGTGGCTGCATTCATCACGACAATGGAATGCTTGGCGCAGTTTCCCTTTATGATTCCGAGTACCGCAAGCTGTCCGTTCTGAAATCCATTGGCTTTAATGCCATCCGGACCACTCACAATCCGCCGTCTTCTGCGCTGATGGAAGCCTGTGACCGTATCGGAATGTATGTGTTTGATGAAGCCTTTGACGCGTGGGGAATCATGAAACAGCCTGGAGATTACAACCTGTTTTTTGACACGGACTGGGAAAAAGACCTGACTGCATTTATCAAAAGAGACCGTAATCATCCCTCTGTTATTATCTGGTCAACTGGAAATGAAATTACCGAGCGTGGCGGGCTGAACAATGGATATACCGTAGCAACAAGACTGGCCGAAACAGTCAAAGGGCTGGATCCAAGCCGCCCGGTATCTAACGGAATCTGCTCTTTCTGGTGCGGTCTGGATGATGAATTGACAGAAGAAAATATGAAGAAAATCATGGGGAAGCTGCAGATGAAAACGGCTCCTTACAGAATGAGGATGGAAATGCTTCTGCGCAAAATGTGGGGGAAAGTGCTCTGTGCAGAATGTAATGAAAGCAGTTCCCTGCAAAATGCCGATGGCGGAAAAGATGACACCAGTTGGGAGGAATATTCTGAGGCATTTACCAACGGTCTTGACATTGTAGGCTACAACTACATGGAAGATAAATATCCTCTGGATCACGAAATGTTCCCGGAACGAGTAATTTTAGGCTCAGAAAACTATCCAAATGAGATAGGAATCCGCTGGCCAATGGTAGAAAGCACCCCATATGTGATCGGAGATTTCACCTGGACTGCATATGATTATATCGGGGAGGCGGGCATTGGCAAATCCGTGTTCCTCGATGCGGATGATCCTCTTCTGAAAGAAGGTCCATATGCATTAATGTCTCACACTTCTTCTTATTCATGGCGTCTTGCCAATGATGCGGATGTGAATATTAACGGAAGAATTCTTCCACAGGGAGCCTACAGAAGCGTTGTTTGGGGAAGCAAAGAGACTTATCTTATTCCTATGATCCGTCTGATTTTTGGAAAAACAGAGCTGATCAGCCGCTGGGGATTTACGGATGTAAAGAAAAGCTGGAACTGGAAAAATGCAGAAAATTCATCGGTACAGGTGGCGGCTTTTTTTCCAATGGTAATACTGTGGAAATCTTGCAAAACGGTGCTTCTGTAGCAACCTGCAAAGCTGGTGAAAGACTGGCTGCCGGATTACCGAAATCCTTCCTTTTTGATGTGAAATACGTTCCTGGAAAATTGGAAGCAGTTAGCTATAAGGACGGCGAAATCCTTTCCAGAGACACGTTGGAAACCACCGGCGCAGCTAAGAAAATCCAGCTTCATCCAGAGAAAACCACACTGACAGCGGATGGACACAGCGCAGTTTATGTGGGCATTGAACTGGTGGATGAGGAAGGAAGACATGTGCCGGATGAGGATATAAAGGTAACCGGAAGCATTGTAACAACTGCAAATTGTGAGAATTCTGTAAGTGATGGGCTGGCTAAAACTGCGGAGACATCTGCTAGATCTGCGGCATATCTGGCAGCCTTTGGTTCCGCAAATCCGGTAACGGCGGAGAATTATACCAAGGGAACATTTACCACCTATAAGGGTTATGCAATGGCGATTATCCGTGGCGGTTATGCAGCAGGAAGCTGCACACTGAAGATAAGTGCAGAGGGACTTGAGGACGCGGCAGTAACATTAAATATAACAGAAATGACAAAATAAGATGATGCCAGGGACGATAGAATTATTGTTCCTGGCATCTTTACTGGAAGATAGTAAAAAGGGGCTTTAAATGTACAATTTTTTGTGTGAAAAATTGCAAAAGAAAGATTCGCATAATTCAAATATTTTTTTGATGAAAATTTGTACAAGGGAATCAGAAAAGTGGCATTGATGTTGTCGGTTATAAAAATGTACAATAATAACAGTTTTCCAATAATATATTAGAAAGGCAGATTATAAAAATTGAAGCAGATATACAATCCTTATTTACCACTAGATGAATACGTACCAGACGGCGAACCTCATTTATTTGACGGACGGGTTTACATTTATGGTTCCCATGATCTGGCTGGCGGAGAGGCTTATTGTCTGGGTGATTATGTGACATGGTCAGCACCGGAGAATGACCTGACAGACTGGAGATACGAAGGCGTAATCTACAGAAAGGATCAGGATCCTTCAAATAAAGAAATGCACAGAGAAATCTGGGCACCGGATGTGGCGAAAGGAACGGACGGAAAATATTATCTGTTTTACTGTCTGGCCTTTTATCCTGAAATCGGTGTGGCAGTCAGCGATTCCCCGGCAGGCCCTTTTGAGTTTTATGGACATATTCATTACCCGGAAAATATAAAAAACGGAAAGACACTTTCGGAACATTTACCATTTGATCCGGCAGTACTTGTAGATGACGATGGAAAGGTATTTCTTTATTACGGCTTCAGCCCGGCTGTTCCGCTGAAAAAAGAGGGGGAAGATGGCGATATTGAAGGTGCCGAAAAGCTGGAATTCAGCGAAGGAGCTATGGTAGCTGAACTGGAAAGCGACATGCTGACGCTGAAAGAAGAGCCTCACATGATGATTCCAGGAGGACTGAAGGAAGGCGGAACCAGCTTCGAAGGTCATGGCTTTTTCGAGGCTTCTTCTATGAGAAAAGTAGGTGAAAAATACTATTTCGTATATTCCAGTAAATTAAGCCATGAACTGTGTTATGCAGTCAGCGACTATCCCGACAGAGAATTTACTTTCGGAGGCACTTTAATTTCTAACGGTGATATCGGATATGAGGGAAATCAGGAACCACATAATATGATGGGAAATAATCATGGCGGAATGGTGAAAGCAAATGGTCAGTGGTACAATTTTTTATCATAGACAGACTCACGGAACAGAGAGCTCCAGACAGGGCTGCGCAGAAAAAATAACCATCCAGGAAGACGGCAGCATTAAACAGGTTGAAATGACCAGCTGTGGACTGAACAAGGGAGGGCTGTCTGATAAAGGTACTTATCCGGCAGCAATTGCATGTAATCTCATGGGCAAGGATTCCATTGGAAAAATCACTTATGGAGCATCTTTGAAAGACACACAGCCATATATTTTTGAAGAGAATAACGATCTTCATTATATTGCCAATATTGGTGACGGAGTGGTTGTAGGCTATAAATATTTTGCTGTTGAAAAGCTGTCGAAGGTTGTTCTGTGTTTAAGAGGTGATGCAGAAGGTGAAATTAAAGTAAGCGCAGATCTGGCTGGGAAAAGTGAACTTGGCAGCAGTAGATTTAAGCTGCAAGGTAAGGAATGGAATACGGTGGAAATTCCAGTAAAAGCAGAAACAGGAAAAACAGGATTGTTCTTTAGATTTGCTATAGATGGAACTGTGGAATTTAAGGAATTCACATTGAGTTAAGACTGTAATCAGTTAAATCGGGATTGTTATCTAAATAACACTGCCATGTAAACAATAAACATTTGTATAGAGCAAAAAGTTTCTTTGTGTACATCCATTCCTACATAACTGTGTTATAATTTATTTGATGACCTCCATTTGTATGTGGTAATCCCTGTTGCTATTGATATTTTCAATTTATAGTATACAGGTAAATACACGAATCTGCAAAACGGAGGTCATTAAATATTGTCTAAATGACATTGACAATATAGTTATCTGGAAAGATATTATTGGGGGATATTCAAATGATTAGCATTGCAGTGTTAGAAGATGAAGATGAGTTTGCGAAAACTTTGATGGGACATATTCATCAATATAGTATTGAAATGAATATACCGATAGAGGTCGAAAGATTCTATGATGGAATGAGTTTTCTGGATGAATATTCAGCAAAAATACCAGATTGTCTTTATGGATATTGCCATGCCGAATATGAATGGAATGGAGACAGCAGAAAAACTGCGTAAATTGATAAAGAAGTATGTCTTATTTTTGTTACAA
>ENA-OPYU01000112-OPYU01000112.1-human-gut-metagenome-genome-assembly--contig:-NODE-112-length-30455-cov-3.149202_pt1 | contig 30455 bp, 44 predicted proteins | sample MGYA00242637_ERZ504482 | MGnify/ENA primary metagenome ERZ504482 (study PRJEB26092, sample SAMD00036237) | human gut metagenome | host: Homo sapiens | study: EMG produced TPA metagenomics assembly of... | reverse complement strand
ACAGACAAATTTGTCATATCCTGAAACTCATCCGCCAGCTTCTGGTGCATCCACTGATAAAGCTGCTTTGCCCGGAAGGCTTTTTCTCCCAGCTGCTCCATGGTTTTCTTTAATTCCGAAAGGTTCTGGGATTTAATATCTATTTGTTCCATTCTGTTTTCCTCTTTAATCTGGCAATGAAAAATCCATCACATTTATGTACTCCTGGAAGAAGCTGTAGATATCCCTTCTTTGTGGTTTCACTTCTTAATTCTTCGCAAAGGTATGGATCCAGGCTTTCTAATTCATAAGGATAATGCTCTTAAAAACCATTCTACATTGTCCTGATTTTCTTCTTTTCCTATGGTACAGGTACTGTAAATCAACGTACCTCCTGGCTTTACATAGGTGGATGCCTGTTCCAGTATTTCCCTTTGAAGTCCTGCTAATTCCTGGATTTTCGCCGGGTTTAATTTGTATTTGATATCCGTTTTTCTTCCCATGACACCAAGTCCGGAACAGGGTACATCCGCCAGCACAATATCTGCTTTTTCCAGAGAATCACTGTCTAACTGAGTGGCATCTTTTTCTGTTACCACTACGTTTAAGAAGTTCTGGCGTATGGCATTTTCCCGGATATAGTCTGTTTTTGTCCTGCTGATATCTCTGGCGTCCACTCTTCCTGTTCCCTTTAATTTATCTGCAATACACAGGGTTTTTCCACCTGGAGCTGCGCATAAATCTATGACATAATCCCCTTCTTTTGGAGCTGCAATGTCTCCCACCAGCATAGAACTTACATCCTGCACCTGAATACTTCCTACCCGGAACGCATCCAGCGCCGGAAGGTAATCATAATCTTTCACATAATAGGCATTTTCCACATAGGGCGCCTTTTCTACCGTAACCTTCTGGCTTTTCAGGCTTTCCAAAACCGCCTCTTTCTCCACCAGATATTCCCGGATACGGATGGTAGTTGGTTTCTCCTTTAGAAAAGCTTCCAGCATTTTTTCTGTTTTTTCAAAGCCATACTGTTCTAAGAAACGCTGTACCAGCCACTTTGGCATGGAATAAATCACAGAAAGATATTCCTCTGGTTCTTCTTTTCCAGGGAAGCGGATACTTCCATATTCTCTTGCGATTTTCCGTAAAACTCCGTTTACAAATCCGGTGAGATTATAAAAGCCTTTCTTTCTGGCAAGTTTCACAGCTTCATTACAAACAGCGCTATCCGGCACACTGTCCATATATAGAATCTGATACACACTGCTTCGCAAAAGTTCCCGGATAACCGGCTTCATTTTCTCTGCCGGAACCGTGGAAAACCGATTTAAAATATAGTCCAAACGCAGCTTATATTCCAAAGTTCCTTCACACACCCTGGTAATAAAAGCCCGCTCCTGTTTTTCCAGATACTGATATTTTTCCAGGGTACTTCTGATAACCAGGTGGCTGTACTGGCCTTCCTTGTTCACTTCCAGTAAAATTCCCAGAATCAATTCTCTTGTATTTACCTGTTGATTCATCTAAAGCTTTCCCCTTCCTTCAGGGCATAACCTCTTAAAAAATGATGCTGCATCCATACGTTTCTTTCCCTCTAGCTGGAGTTCCAAAATTTTTGAATCTTCCCTGTCCTGTCTGAACCACAATACTGTCTTTTGTCACCTCTGTAATCTGTCCCGGCGCTTCCTGGGAATGCTCCAAAAGCACCTCTGCCTTCCAAATTTTTCAAAGTTTTTCCCTGGAGTCTGGTATAAGCGCTTGGCCATGGATTCAGTCCCCGGATAAGCTGTTCAATTTCCTTTGCAGGTTTTTCCCAGTCAATGGACCCCATTTTCTTGTCAATCATTCTGGCATAAGGTGTGGTGCTTTCCTCCGGCTGTTTTTCTCTTACTGCCTTACCATCTTCTAAATCCTGAAGCACCTTCACGCATAATTTTGCCCCTGCCTGACTTAATTTATCAAACAGGCTTCCACCTGTTTCATCCTCTGCAATGGGAACCACAACTTTTTTCTATCATATCTCCCGTATCAATTCCCTCGTCCATCTGCATAATGGTAACGCCCGGACTCTTTATCACCGTTTATGGACAGGCCCCACTGAAATAGGCCGCTGCTGCCCCCGGTAGGCCGGAAGCAGGGATGCATGGACATTAATACATCCATATTTAGGCATTTCCAGAATTTCCTTACTGATAATCTGTCCAAAGGCAGCAACTACCATAACATCTGGTTTTAAACCTCTTAAAACCTCTACAAATTCCGGTTCCCGGACTTTCTTTGGCTGGTACACCGGAAGGTTATATTTCATAGCCACTTCTTTTACCGGCGTTGGCATGAGGGTTTTTCCTCTGCCCTTGGGCTTATCCGGCTGTGTTACCACACCCACTACTTCATGGCCTGCCAGAACGATTTCCTCCAAGGTTCCTGTAGCGAAATCCGGAGTTCCCATAAAAATTACTCTCATTGGTCATCCTCCTCATAATTGGTGCGATGCAAATCTCCCTCTACCAGTTCTGTATACAGTCTTCCGTGGAGATGATCCACTTCATGACAGATTGCTCTTGCCAGAAGTTCTTCCCCTTCCAGAATGTATTCTTCCATATTTTCATCCAAAGCTTTTACTTTCACATAGTTGGGTCTGGTAACGGTTCCTGACATGCCAGGCACGCTTAAGCAGCCCTCATCTCCTGTCTGGGAACCGGAGGTCTCCATAATTTCAGGATTAATCAACACATAAGGATCATCTCCTGTGGTGTCAATCACAACAATCTGTTTCAGCATTCCCACCTGCGGGCCTGCCAGTCCCACACCAAATGCTTCATACATGGTATCAAACATATCATGAATTAATTCCTGAATTTTAGGTGTCATTTTTTCTACTTTTCTGCATTCTTTTGTTAAAATACTATCTCCCTGTGTACGAATCTGTCTTATTGCCATTCTTCTCTCTTCCTTTATCCTTAAACGTTAAAATCAAATTGTATATATAATCTTCGAAATCCGTTGTTTACTGCAATATATTTTTCCAGGGCGTTTTTTAATTTCACTAAAATTTCCCTGTCCTGATGACGCATATAGAATACCTGACGGTACAAATCCTGTACCTTGGCCACTGCTTCCGGCGCCGGGCCTATGAGAATTAAATCCTGTTTTTTTATAAATGGTTTCCACATATTTCCGCAGATATTCCATGGCTTTTGTCAGCAATTCTTCATCCTCACAGGCGCCTTTTATAGCAGCCATGGACGCGGCAGGAGGGTAATCCAGAAGCAGCCGGTAACTCATCTCTGCCTCATAAAACTGGTCATAGTCCTGGGCTGCTGCTGCCTGAATACTGTAGTGTTCCGGGTTATAGGTCTGAATCACAGCCTCACCGGGAAGTTCTCCCCTTCCCGCTCTTCCCACTGCCTGTAAAAGCAACTGGAAGGTTTTCTCTGCTGCCCGGTAATCCTCATTGTGCAAGGATAAATCTGCTGCCAGAACACCTACCAGAGTTACTTTTGGGAAATCATGCCCTTTTACAATCATCTGGGTTCCTATGAGAATGTCTGCCTCATGAGCTGCAAAAGCTGACAAAATCTTCTCATGGTCATCCTTTTTTCGGGTGGTATCTGCGTCCATACGAAGCACCCTTGATCCCGGAAAGCTCTTCTGAACCAGGGTCTCTATCTGCTGTGTTCCTGCCTTAAATCCTCCGATATAAGGGGAGCCACAGGCAGGGCAGTGTTGTACCTGAGCCTGTTCGTAGCCACAGTAATGACAAATCAGCTTCCCATTTCTGTGGGAGGTCAGGGACACATCACAATGAGGACATTTCATCACATGTCCGCAGGAGCGGCAGCTTACAAAACCAGTATAGCCTCTCCTGTTTAAAATAAAAGTACCTGTTGTTTTTTCTCCAGCCGGTCCCTGATTTTCTCTGTGAGGGCACTGCTGAAAATGGAGCGGTTTCCGGTCTTTAATTCCTCTCTCAAGTCCACAACCGACACTTTTGGAAGGCTTCTGCCACCATAGCGCTCCTCCAGATATACCAGCTTATAAGCTCCTGTTTTACCTCTGTAATAGCTGTCCACACTGGGAGAGGCAGAGCCAAGAACCACTCTTGCATGCTCCATACAGGCACGCTCTATGGCAGTCTCTCTGGCATGATAACAGGGTGTTTTTTCACTTTTATAGGAACCCTCATGTTCCTCATCTATAAGTATCAGTCCCAGATTTGGAAATGGGGTAAACAAAGCAGAGCGGGGACCAATCACAATGGAAATCTCCCCGTTTTTTGCCCGTTCAAACTGATCCCACCGCTCTCCCTTTGACAATCGTGAGTTCATCACTGACACACCGTCTCCAAACCGGCTGTAAAACCTGGATACATTCTGATAAGTCAGGGCAATCTCCGGTATCAGCACAATCACCTGTTCTCCCCTGGCTAACACTTTGTCAATCAATTCCATATAAACTGCTGTTTTCCCACTGCCGGTAACACCTTTTAGCAGGCATGGTCTTGGATTCTCTTCCTTCCATTCTTCCAGAATTTCCTCTACTGCCTTCTTCTGAGACAGGGTAAGTGGCTGGGGGGTTTTCTTCTCGTTTTTATGGAAGGCATACCGGTGCGGTAACAGCGCTCTGTTTCCACAGAAATAAGCTGCTCCTCCACAAATCCCCTGATTACCTGTGGGCTGATTTTCAGTTCTCCGGTTACTGTAGCATACTCCAGATTTTCTTTCTCCATCAATGCCTTTAAAAGTCTTTTCTTTTGCCTTATAATGCATTTTTTTGAAACAGTTCCAAATGCTCCTGACACACATTTAAAGGCGCAGTAAGGCAGAGATAGCGCTTTTCCCTGGCGGCTTGCTTTTCCTTTACCGGAAGTACTGTTTTCAAGGCCTGATTCATGGTGGAGCCATAGTTTCTGGCAATCCACCCTGCCAGGGCAATGAGCCTGGACTCAATTTCGGTTCCCTGCTCTTCCACACCGGAAATTGCCTTCATCTTTTCTACTGCAATCTTGGGTTCTCCTGAAATTCCTACCACATAGCCAGTAAGCTGGCGTCCTCCCTTTCCAAAGGGAATCCGCACCTTTTTTTCCTACTTCCACTGCAAAAAATCAGTTCTTCGGGAATCTCATACTGAAAACTTTTATCTAACTTTTCCTGGGAAATATCTACAATAATGTCTGCATAACGTTTGTTCATGCTTCCTCTTCCAAAATTTCCTGAATCAGTACCCGTTCATCCATAGGATATTTCTTTCCCCTGATTTCCTGGTAATCTTCATGTCCCTTGCCAGCCAGCACAATAATATCCCCAGGCTGTCCATGATGAATGGCATAGGCAATGGCTTCCTTGCGGTCTATGATTTCCACATACTTTCCTGCGGTCTTTCCAATTCCGATTTTGATATCATTGATAATCTCCTGAGGCTCCTCATTTCTGGGATTATCGGAAGTAATAATGGTTAAGTCTGCCAGCTTTCCGGACACCTCTCCCATCTCATAACGGCGCAGTTTGGAACGGTTCCCCCCACATCCAAAAAGGCACACCAGACGGTTGGGATGGTATTCTTTTAAGGTGGTAAGCAAACTTTCCAGACTCATGGCATTGTGAGCATAATCAATCATTAAAGTAAAGTCATCCGAAACCTTCACCATCTCAATTCTGCCCTTTACCTTAGCCTGTTTTAAGGCTTTTTGAATGTTCTCCTGTGTCACTCCAAAATGGCGGCACACTGCAATGGCTGTGAGGGAATTGTACACACTAAATTTGCCCGGCAGGTCAATTTCCACCGGAAAATCCAGTAAGCCCTTCACATCATACTGAATCCCAAGTGTTCCTTTGCCTGTTACTAATCTGGTGTTTTCTGCCCGCAAATCTGCCTTTTCTGAAAATCCAAAGGTCTCCACCTCACAGGTATGTCCCTCTAAAATTTCCTCTAAATGCTGGTCATCTGCATTAAAAATTCCGGTTTTGCACTGCTTGAATAACAAGGCTTTGCAGTGAAGATAATCTGCAAAATCTTTGTGCTCATTGGGTCCTATATGGTCTGGCTCCAGGTTTGTAAAGATACCGATATCAAACACAAAACCAGCGGTTCTGTGAAGCATCAGTCCCTGGGAAGAAACTTCCATAACCACACTGTCACATCCTGCTTCCACCATCTTTGCAAAGTATTCCTGCACCAGATAAGATTCCGGGGTGGTGTTGGCAGAAGGAATGTGCTCTTCTCCAATAATGGTCTCAATGGTTCCAATGAGTCCTGTTTTATGGCCTGCATTTTCCAAAATGGATTTCACCAGATAAGTGGTTGTTGTTTTTCCTTTGGTTCCTGTAATTCCAATGGTTTTTAATTTTTCTGCGGGATGGTCAAACCAGGCTGCTGAAATGCACGCCATGGCATAGCGGCTGTCCGGTACCTGAATCACTGTCACCTGTTTTGGAACCTCTACCAGGTCCTGCACAATCAGCACAGAGGCGCCCTTTCTGCCACTTCTTTGCATAGGTGTGTCCATCTGAAACAGCGCCTTTGATGCAGAAAAACAAAGAACCTGGTCCTGCTTTTCTGGAATCAGACACAATGCCTGAAATTTCTTTATCTGTAGTACCCTGGATACACTGATACTCCAGATGCTCCAGTAAGTCTGTTAATTTTTTCATAATTGGCATTCCCCTTTCTTTTCCTGGGTAAATCTACTCTTTAGCATAACATAAAAAGGGGAGAAGGGGCAAGCCCTTCTCCGACCTCTTTCAATCTCTTTCAAACAATTTTCCGGCTACATGGTCACCAAACCAGGAAACCACCGGACCAAGAGTCAGTACCATTAATACGGTAATCACACCTAATTTCATTCCCAGCAGCATACCAATCACAACTGCTGTGGTATCCCATAACATGCGTACCCAGCGAAAAGACAACTTTTTGGTTTTTTGCACAATGATAAATGGAATGGCATCATAAGGCGCTGTTCCCAACTGAGCTGTCATATAAACTGCTGCAGTAAGTACAAACACCGCCAATGCCCCTGCCAGAATGATCAGCCGCGATCCTATGGACATAGGCGTTTGAAAAAATCTCCATCTCATTCCAAAATACTGCCGAAAAAAAGTCCGCCACATAGCCGATTATCGTCATATTTACCAGGGTTCCCAATCCAATGAGACTTTTCTGAAACAAAAATCGTAACCAGAAATAATCCAATGTTTATGAGAAGCTGCCAGGTTCCAAATGACATATGTAAAGCCGCTGCAAATCCCCTGTTCATAAAGGAAAAATGGGTCTGTCCCCATATCCACTAAAATCAAAAAGGACAATGACACACCCATGAGAAAAATAGCTGCCATCATACAGAAAATCCGCCACAGTCCCTTTGGTTCTGTATACCGTTTTTTAACAATTCCTTTTATCTTATCCATCATTTTTCCTTTGCATTTACTCTGGAATACATATTTCCAAATCCTTAAACATCCCCTGTACCGCTTCTCTATATTCCGGTAAATGCTGTGCCATTTTTTATCTCTTCAAACTTTTTTTTACCCTCTGGAAACAAATTTCCCATATAGCACCAAAGCTCTTTCATCTTAAACAGCACTGCCCGGTCCCCATCCATAACTTCTTCATAACCAAGCAAGAGTTTATCATGAAAGTTTTTCAGTTCCTCTTTCTCAAGCTCTTTTCCACCCTGTAGCTGCCTTACCAGTGCCGGATTTACTAAAAGCCCTCTTCCTATCATAACTGCCCTGGTATCTGGAAATTCCTCTGTAAATCTCCTGAAATATCCTTCTGTAAACAAGTCTCCGTTATAACACAGAGGATTTTTACTGCCTGAAACTGCCTCTTTATAGACTTCCATTCTTGGTTTATTTTTGTAATAATCCTTCTGAACTCTGGGATGAATAATCAGCTCTTCTAAAGGGTATTCATTGTAAATCTTTAACAGCTCTGAAAACTCTTCTTCCTCTTCTTTTCCGATTCTGGTTTTAATGGAAATCTTCATATCCAGATTTTGAAAAACCTCTTCTAAAAACCGGTGAAGTTCTTCCGGAAATTCCAGAAAACCGGAGCCTTTTTTCTTAGACACCACGGTACCGGAGGGACAGCCCAGGTTTAGATTTACTTCTTCGTAACCATACTCCTGAAGATTTTTTGCTGTTTTGATAAAATCCTCTGCACAATTTGTAAGAATCTGTGGCACCAGAGGTACTTCCTGATTATTTTCCGGCAATACATCCCTGTTTTCTCTTGGCGTCATGGCTTTTTTCTGACTGGGCGTTAAAAACGGGGTGAAATATTTATCCATTCCCGGAAAGCATTCCCTGTGAATACGCCTGAATACATATCCTGTAATCCCCTCCATGGGGGCAAAATAATAGAGCATAATATTCCTACCTCAATTTTGTTTTCCGAAAATTTTATCCCGCACCTGGCTCCACATGCTCACCAGGAAATACTCATACGCCATATCATAGAGAAACAGCGCCACCTGGCCTCCCAGCAAAAATGACCAGAATCATTGTTTTGGGAATCTCTCCTGCAAATAAGAGTTTTGGAAACAAAAACAGCACCGGAAGATACATCACATTAAAAACTCAGAAACTTTCCTGCTGTAAAGATTCCCTTTCTGTGATTCCAATCCGGATGTTTTCCCAGCCATCTCCAGAGAAACTCTATGCCAAGAACATAAAGACTCATCATAACATAGGTCAGCACATATAACTTCTGGGGAGCCAGCAAAAGCCCAGAACCGTGCAGCCCAGAAAAAAAGCTGTACCATATCCAAGCCCGTACTCTTTGATAATAATTCCTACAAAGAATGCTGCCGCTGCCAGAAAAAACAAGGTACTAAAATCTAAAATTCCACTTAACACAATCAACACCACAGACAGCGCCATCAAAAGCCCTGATACTGCTGATTTTTTTTGCATTTACATGCATGAGCACAAATCCCCTCCCATACATTCACAAAGGCTGTCTGCACACCACATATCGCAACAGAAGTTGCCGGTTCCGCAGCCGCCTCCTCCATTGTTTGCATAAGGATAGCCTCCGCCTTGTTGATAGCGGTTGCTGTTCCACTGGAGCCGATTCACCAGATTTGCATACTCCGGATTTCCCGGTTCCATACTCTGGGCCTGTCTTGCCATGTTCAGGGCATTCACATTATTTCCCATTCCCATATTGGCGCAAGCGCTTAAATAATACCATCTGGCATTGCGGTTCTGCATTCTGGACAAAACATTTAATGCCTGCTGATACTGATGCCCATTAATATAATTATAGGCTGCCTGGAACTGTACATCATCCTGACTGGAGGCTGTACTCTGGTAGCTTCCCGCTCCCGGATTTCCATATCCACTCTGATATCCTCCGTCCCGCTCTTTCATAATCTGGTCATAGGCTTCCTGTACTTCTTTAAATTTTTCTTCCGCCAGACCTGCCAGGGGATTATCCACATAGGAATCCGGATGGTATTTCCTGCTTAAATCCCGGTATGCCCGCTTAATTTCATCATTGGATGCGTTTGGTGATACGCCTAATACTTCATATGGATTACTTACCATGACTCTCTTCTTTCTCCTGTCTTTCTTTTGTATTTGTTATATTTTGCCCATACGCCGCTGTATAAAATATTGCGTAAAATCTCTGCTTCCTTCAAACATGGCAGTTTTTCAAAAGCTGCAGTGGCTTCTGCCATCATCATCACCAGAACCTGACGTATGGTTTCCTCATAGGTTTCCCTGTTCCGGCATTTTCTGCTTACTGCCTTTAAAGGATTATAGGAATTGGTTTTTAAGTCCTTTGGAAGGTCGTCATAGGCATCCATAATATAAATGAATTTTCCCAGATAAAACCCAAATTTTCTCAGTTCTTCTTCCCACTGATCTTCCTTCCACACAAACAGCTCTTCCATCAAAGTTCCGAAAGCCCCGGCTACCAGATCCAAATTTTCTTCTTCTGCCTGTTCATAATCTGCCAGAACCTTTAACTGCTTTTGAATGGCGTGAGCCTGACGTTTGTATTCTCTGCTAATAAGCTCTGCCTTTTTGCGGAACAGCCGCATACCTGCTGCCCCTGCAAGACTGTTATCATCCTTCCTGTCATCCTCAAATTTAAAATACGTAAGAAGAATATTCATCTTTGCCCCATATTCTGTAATCTCATTTTGCAGCATGGGGATTTTCTTCACAGGATGCAGGGGACAATGAGACGCCACCTCCCTGGTCTCTGATTCATACAGGGAAGTAAGAAACATTACCAGAAAGGTCATGTCATAGGTCAGCGTCATCCTTCCTCTGAATCCATACTCTTCCTTTAGTTCTCTGCACAGCCCACAATAATAAGCTTTATAACGGTAAAATTCCTTTACCTTAAGCTCCGGTTTATCAATCATTACATATCCAAACATATTTTTTAACGCCTTTCGCACAATAAGATAGATAAAATCCGTATCATAGCATTATACTATACCTTTTTTTAAATTACCATCCCTTCTTTTTCATTTATAATATTTTCACAGAATCTTCACGATTTTTCCGGCTTTCTAATTTGACCTTTCCCCGCTTTTCCGTTATACTTGATACAGATTTATTTTTATACGAAAGAAGGATTTTCAGCTTGAACATTACACATAAAGATTTAGTACAAAAACAGGAAACTCAGGATAACAACATCATTCTATACCCTGAACGTTTTATTCAAAATACTGACAATTACAATGCCCTGATGATGATGTACCGCTGTGCCATTCGGGAAATCAGCACCAAATTAGAGGTTCTGGATGATGAATTCTCTGTAAAACACAAGAGAAATCCCATCTCTTCGATTAAGAGCCGTATCAAACAGCCGGATAGTATTTACCGGAAACTAAAGAAAATGGATATGATTTTACAGAAAAAAAGTATCCGGGTAGCAGCTAAATGACGTAGCCGGAATCCGGGTGACCTGTCCTTTTATTAATGATATCTACACTGTGGCAAAGCTCCTTGCTGATCAGGATGATATTACGGTTCTCAGGATTAAAGATTATATTCAGAATCCCAAAGAAAACGGATATCGCAGCTATCATATGATTGTGGAAATTCCTGTGTTTTTCGCTGAAGGAAAGACCCCTATGCGGGCAGAAGTGCAGATTCGTACCATTGGCATGGACTTCTGGGCCAGCCTGGAACACCAGCTCCGATACAAAAAAGACCTGGGCGACAATACCCAATACGATTTAATTACCAGAAAACTCTCCGAATGCGCCCACGCCATCACTGCCACAGACAACCAAATGCAGGACATCAAAAACCTAATCGGAGAATACACCGATTTCTAACCCTTAGAAATCTCTTTTCTTACTCTTAACCTAAAAGGCTAGAAAATTCTCACAGATGAAGCGATTACAAAAAACAGCCTTTCCGGCTATTGGTGCAATCCCGGCCGAATCTGCTGCGTTCCCCGTTGAGACTACAGACTCAACGGGAACGCAGGCTGAGCCGGAACCGTATCAATAGCCGGAAAGGCGTCCGTATGCTCCCTCCATCTGCCAAAGATTTCCTGCCTTTTTATTTTCCAAAACTACATGCCGGATAATGACAGGTATCGCAGCCCAGACAAAGTCCACCATGTCCAAGTCTAGTCAGATCCCGTCTTGTAACAGGCACTCCTGCTGCAACTCTTGGCAGTATTAAATCAAAAATCGTGGTTTTTGCATACATAACACAGCCAGGCAGTCCCATAATAGCAGTTCCATCTTCAAAATACGCCAGACAGAACATGGCTCCCGGCAGTACCGGCGCTCCATAGGCAATGACCTTGGCTCCTGTGGCTTTAATAGCTCCCGGTGTCTGGTCATCCGGGTCTACGCTCATGCCTCCTGTGGTGATAATTAAGTCGCAGCCCTTTTCCTTCATATCCAGAATAGCTTCTGTAATCTTTTCCTTATCATCCCCAAGAGTTACATGCTCTGTCACCTGGATTCCATAACTTTCCAGCTTCTTCACTACCACTGGTGTAAAGGTATCCTGGATTCTTCCATAGAAAACCTCATTTCCTGTGGTTACAATTCCTGCCTTTAAACTCCGGTATGGCAAAAGCTCACACAGAGGACGTTCCCCTGCCACCTCTTTTACCTGTTCCATTTTCGCCTTTTTCAATTACCATGGGGAATGATTCTGGTTCCCAGTAATTTATCCCCTGCTTTTACCGGAGTATTGGTATGGCGGGTGGCTATCATGACCTGGTCAATATCATTAATAGCATTAAGACGTTCCACATCTACCCGAAATAAACCGTCGCACTGGGCTTTCAGTTCAATTTTTCCTTCTTTTACTGCTGAAGCTTCCATATGGGTATTCTGGCACACTTCTTTTAAAATCTCTGCTGCCTCATTTTCGTGGTACATGGTGTCATCCTTTTCCCACACATACAGGTTATCCTTTCCCAGACTTAGCAGTACCGGAATATCCTCTTTGGTCACCACATGCCCTTTCCGAAATCTGGCATCCTTGGTTACTCCTTTGATAATCTGTGTAATATCATGGCAAAGTACATGGCCTTCTGCCTCTTGTGTCTTAATTAATTTCATGTCCTTCTCCCTTTCCTTTATTGATACAATAATAATACATTTTGCGGCGCAATGCCAAGCTGTGCCGGCATCTGCCCTGCCCAGCGTTCTTTGGACAGCCGCCACCACAAATCCGGGGCTTTGGCATCCTGATTTTCATACCGGAACATAACTGCAGTTTCAAAGGGCTCTTCCATAACCTCTGAAAGCTGTACTGCATACACGATTTTCTCTTCCTTTGGGATTGAAATAATGAGCCCGAAGTCCCACTGCACAAAGTCCATCTTTCACCGGCTTTGCTGTTTTCAGGGAAATCCCCCACTCTGGAACCTGAACCTCATATTCTCCGGTCTTTACTGCTGCTGCAATGTTTTTACAACCAGTAAGTGCAGCTCCTGCCCGGCTTCCCGGATTTGCAAAAACATTCCTTTGTATTTCCTGTTTCTAAAATCTTACCCCTATGAATCAGGGCTACCCGGCTGCACAAATGATACACCTCATCCCTGCTGTGACTGACAAAAATCACATCCTTGTTAAACTTTTTTTAAAAGATCCAGAATCTGAATCTGCAACTGATCTCTCAAATATGAATCCAGTGCGCTAAAAGGCTCATCCAGCAGCAAGAGTTCCGGCTCACTGACCAGGATTCTGGCAAGGGCAACTCTCTGCTGCTGGCCTCCGCTTAACTGTGCCGGATAATTTTCCCAAAAGTTTCCTGAATCTGAAAAAAGGTTTCTGCGCTCTCCCAGCATCCTTTTTTCCTTTTCATTTTTTTTCTGATTCTTTTCCCAATGCAGTCCGCAGAGAATAATTTTTTTCCACGGTCATATTGGGAAACAGCGCATAGTTCTGAATAAATAGCCCACTCTTCTTTTCTGAGGGGGAAGATTGATACCCCTTTTCACTGTCAAACAGTACCCTGTCATTTAGCACAATTCTGCCTTTATCCGGGGTAATAATGCCTGCAATCAGCTTCAAGGTCATACTTTTTCCACTGCCGGAAGCCCCCAGCATTCCCAGAATTCCCTGTTCATGTTCCAGATGCGCCTCTAAGCGAAAACTTCCGTAATCCTTGCTTACTTCTGCAAAAAGGCTCATGCTTTCACCGCCTTCCTGTTTCTGGTTTCCAGCAGATTCACAATCAAAAGAATCACTGTGGAAATCCCAAGATTTACCATGACCCACACAAAAGCACCTGCCTCATCATTGGTTCGCCAGAGCTGATAGACCGTTGTGGAAATGGTAGCTGTTTTTCCCGGAATATAGCCAATGAGCATACTGGTGGCTCCGTATTCTCCCAACGCCCTTGCAAACGCCAGAACAGTTCCCGCCAGAATTCCCTGACGACAGGCGGGCATCCGTATTTTCCAGAAAATATAGGTATTGGACAGCCCAAGGGTCTGCCCTGCATAAGCCAGTGTTTCATCAAAACTTTCAAAAGCGCCTCTGGCTGTGCGGTACATAAGTGGAAAAGCCACCACTGCGGAAGCAAGAATTCCGCCATACCAGGTCATAACCACCTGAACCCCCAGTTCTGATAAAAACATACCTATGGGACGTTTTACCCCAAAAATCAAAAGGAGAAAATAGCCGCAGACTGTAGGCGGCAAAACCATGGGTAAAGTAAAAACCACATCCAGAATCCCTTTCACCCATCTGGGAAGCTTCGCCACATAATACGCCGCAAAAATTCCTACAAAAAAACAGTCACACAGCTTGCTGCTGCAATCCTAAGTGAATTCCAAAGGGGATACCAGTCCATCCTCTATCCCTCCTGATTCACCGGTGAAAAACCTACCTTCTCAAAAATTTCCATAGAAGTATCGGTCTGCAGATAATCTAAAAAGGCCTGAGCCTCCTCCTGGTGCGCGCTGGTTTTTAATACACTGGCCGGGTAAATTACCTGGCCGCACATTTCCGGTGTTGCAGAATCAGAAACTGTTAATCCTGCGGAATAAGCGTCTGTACAGTAAATCACACCACAGTCCACACTGCCTTCTGAAATCTGAGTGGTTACTTCTTTTACATTGCTTCCATAGGAAATCTTACCGGCTGCTGCCAGTTCCTCTTCCTGCAGACCATAATAATCCAGGATTTTCTGAGTATACTGACCTACCGGAACATCTTCATTTCCCATGGCCATTAAGATTTCTTTATTTTTAAGGCCTCTGCCAAATCGTCAAAGCTCTCAATGCCAGCCTGGCTCCCCTCTGCCACACAAAGGGTTACTTTATTTTCCAGAATATCTGTTCTGGAACCTTCCAGCACATAATCCAGTCCTTCTGTATTCACCTGCGGGTCAGCCTGTATATCCAACTGGTCCATTTGCTTCTGTCCAGCGGAAATAAACAAATCGCAGGCCGCTCCTTCCTGAATCTGGGTCTTTAAAGTTTCCCGGGAGGGAATCAAAATTTAAAATGCTGACTTTTCACCTCCGGGTGTTCTTTGGTGTAAAGGTCTCCAATTTCCGTCAAAGTCTCTGTCATAGAGGCTGCTGCAAAGACCGTCAGTTCCACAGGTTCTTCTTTGACCTCTTCTTTCTGTTCCGGCTCCTTCTTTTCTTCTGCTTGTTTTTCCGCTTCTTTGCTTTCCTGTTTGTCCTGCCCCTCTCCCGAACAGGCAGTCATAGTCATTGCCATTGTTAAGGCAAGTACCAGGGATACAGTTCGTTTCTTCATAGATTCTGCTCCTTTCTTTTTCAGAAATATCAGAAAATGTCTTACATTTTCTTCGCGTGGATTTACACGCTTCCTGCTTTTATACTTGCTTGAGCATAAAAGCATTGTATCAGAATTTTCAACATTTTTCAATTTTATTTTCTGTAAAAAGAAAACTATTGCCAGAAAATGTCCAACACAAATCCTCCCGGCAATCCCCCAGTTGAAGCAGTTGCCTTTCTTGTTGTTCTCCTGATTTTTCCAAAAACAGTTTTTTCTTGTTCCAGGAAGTTACAAGTTCCGTATAAGCCACAGGTTTCTGTTCTTCATATACCAGATAATTTGCTAGCACATGAACTTTTTCTTTTGAAATTCCATGATTTTCCAGCCAGAAGTCAATAACATTTCCCAGTCCTGCTGAAACAATCCACACTGGAACGTTCTGTGAAATACATGTTTTCAAAAGCTGCACACACCCTGACCGTTCTCTTAAAAGTTCTGCCGCCTCTTTTAACGTGTCTTCCAAAACCTGCTCCCGGATATATAACTTCATCTGCTCCTGCCACCAGTGTTCCGCCTCTTCCGGCAAACGCTTGTGATAAAACTGATACAACGCCTCCCTTGCCTGTCCAAAGGAAGAATTTTTCCCTAATACATGAACACTGGCATAAATGGAACTTCCGATTTCTGTTATGGTCTTATCAAAATCTGTTACTAAAATCCGATTTCCAGCATTAAGAAGTCTGTAAATTTCCTCCATACTACTCTGTTCCATAGTACCGCTCCATCACTTCCTCCACTGCCTTCCAGGCAGCACGTTCCGCTTCTTCATAGGCAGCCAGCATTTTTTCCCCTTCTTTTGTCAGACTGGAACCATTTTTCCGCATTCTGTAAATTAAAGGAATTCCCAATGCCTGTTCTGCCTCTCCCACGATTCTCCATGCCTTACTGTAGGCCATTCCCATTTCTTTTGCCGCCTGATTCAGGGAATGATACTTTTCTATACCATGAAGCAGGTCTGCCACACCTCTGCCAAAATAGGCAGGATCTTCCTCTGTTTTTCGTTTTATTCTCACCCGGGTAATATAGTAAAAGTCATTCATAATATCCTCCGTTTACCTAAATAGCAAGGTTTGTCTTCCTTTTTTACCAGTCTCCACCGATATTCTACCGGATACTCTCTCCAATTGGAAATTCCAGGCATCTCCAAAGGGGCTGTTCCATAGCCTTCCACCAAAATGCCTTTTTTCGTAAGTGTGGTCTGATAGTCAATGACTCCAGAGGCTGAAAACAACTTCTCATCCAGCTCTGCCATGCTCTGCCCCTGTTCCATTCTGCTAACCTGGTCCAGACGATGCAGAACACTTCCGCAGGGGACAATGGCTACTGCATAAAGTCTGGATCATAATCCCCGAGTGCGATAGCGAATCAAAGGCATAGCCTCTGCCTGCAAAGTAGTAATAACCAGTTCTCCCCAGCATCCCGCTGGCAGAGGATTTCCCGCTTGATCCACAATTTCTGCCAGAATGTCATTTTCCCGCAGGTGCATTCCCTGAAAAGCAGGACAGGTCACTGCACCGGCAAGCCCCATCTCCCTGGAGCCATAGTGTGGATACAGCCTGCTCCCAAGACGCATTTCAATTTCCTTTTGAATCCCTTTTGGACACACATCTGCACTGATAAGAGCTCTTTGCAGACTGTTCTTTGGCTTTAACCGCAGCAGGGAAAGAAGAGGAATGGGCATTCCGACAAAGGTTTCCGGCTTCTCTTCTTCCAGTATATCCAGAAGTTCTCCATAGGTTCTCCCAATTCCGGCCTTAACAGGAGTCGCTTCAAGCTGACAGACAGCCTCAGAAATCAGTTCTCCAAGCCCTCTTGCTCCGGAAAATGGCATACAAATCATGGTTTTTTCCCCTTTGTGTACCAGTTCGGACAAGCCTGCTGCAAAAAAGGAAACCGTCCGGTTCTGGTCCTCCTCTGAATAATAAATTCTTTTGGCAGTTCCGGTGGTACCTGAAGTGGTCTCTGTGCGAACCCGCTCTATCAGAGACTGGCTTAGCAGAACCATTCTGTTTCCTTCTCTTCGCAAATCTTCCTCTGTGGTAAAAGGAAGCTCCTTTACCTCTTCCAGGGAATCCAGTCTAAAAGGCAGATTGCCATAAACCCTCCCCGTTCTTTTCCCTCTTTAAAAGCTGATTTAACTTTTTTAAGCTGCAGGGTTTCCAAGTCCTGCCTTGTAACACAAGACAACCCTTCCTGTTTTCGAACCCAGGCATCCAGCGCTGCTTGTTTCATCGGTAAAGACTCCTCCCATCCTCTGAAGTAAGATTATAAGCGCAAAAAGGAACCATGCCATACCGGTTATCTGACTCCAGAATATAGCATCTGCGCAGACGTTCCAAATCCAGAGTATAGCCATCCTGAAATACCATGCCGGAAATTGCCAGGGTATTTTCATGAATATTCCTCCAAAAAATCATCAAAGGAAGAAGTATCCAGCTGAAACTGCTCTGTCTGTTCTTCGCAACAGCAGCAGCTTTCCGTCTCCTCTGTTTCTGCTTCACAGCAACATCTTCCGCTCCACTGGCGTGCCACAGCATCTCTTGCCTGAGCAGAGGTTTCCGTTGCTCTTGCTTTTCCATGAGCCATGGATTTCAAAGTTTCGTCTTCCTGTTTCAGATAATTGGACTGGAAGGTGCAGTAAGGATTTGTGGCATTTCCTCCGGTAAAATCCTCTGCCTTGATTTCTCCATTGGTTTGTTCTTCCATAAGTTTTAAAATTCGCGGAATGGTGATACGATACCCTTTTTCTTCCCTGGGACATCTGCCAAAATAGCTAAGAGGCTGAATATGTATTCCCCGTATCACCGGCATCCTGCTTTTGGCAAACTCTACCAAAGCGCCCAAATCCTCTTCATTGACTCCGGGAGCAAGTACAGGCACCAGCACTACTCCAAGTCCGGCCTCCTTGCAGGCGTCAATAGCCTGAAGTTTTTCTTTTAACAGTTTTCTTCCTCTTAATGTTTCATAAACAGAATCCCGCAGACTGTCAAACTGCAGGAACACACAGGACAATCCGGCCTGTTTCAGTTTCTTCGCATACCCAGCTTCTTTTGCCAGACGAATGCCATTGGTATTTAATTGAAAAAAAGGTAAATCCCTTCTCTTTTCCCATGCGGATAATCTCCGGCAAATCCTCACGCATAGTAGGTTCTCCACCAGATAGCTGCAAATTAAAAGGTCCTCCATGTTCCATCAGAAAATCCATCTGCTCTCCCAGTGCTTCCAGAGAAATGTCTTCTCCCACCGTCTCTCCTGCTGAAGCAAAACAAATGGGACAGTTCAGATTACATCTTTGCGTCACTTCCAAAAGTACACAGCAGCCTTTTCGTTCATGGTTCTCACACAGACCGCAATCCAGAGGACAGCCCTTTTCTTCTGGCTTTGCATCCCCTATCAAATCTGCCGGCTGCACATGCTCTCCCCAGGCTCTATAGCTCTCAAGGCTTCCTTCCCAGATAAGCGCTTCAAACCTGCCATGCTCCGGACAGTTTTTTGACCAGATAAACGCCCTTTTCTCTCATAATCTTCCAGGCTGGTATCATCTTCAGACATTTTGGACATACACTTTGTGTTTCGCCCAGAACCTCTCCTTTTAATTCCTGTAACCATTTCTCCATCTGTTGCTTCTCCTCCTCCCATCCTTCTGCTGTATAATTAATCTTTACAATATTAGAAGACAAAAGCCCTTGATTTCCACCTGGCCTTTTCTGGCAGAAAAAAGCAGGCCTGCGAAACTTATGGTTTTCCTTTACTATAAATCCTTCCAATAAAAACGCCAGCTCTTTTCCCGTCACAGGCAGTTCATATTCATAGGTTCTTGCTTCCGCAAAACAATTTTGCAACTTTTTTAACACTTAAATTCCATAGGCATTCTCCACCAGATCTTTCACTGCTCCAAGGGCATTCTCCACCTCTTTTTTCCTGTAGTAAACCGGGATAAACTAAACCGCAGGGTTCCTTCTTTCAACTCTAAATCTTCCATCAATTTAGGAGCGCAATGCAAACCAGACCTGCAAATTATATCGTAGCTTTCCCGCAAAAGATATCCAGCCTCCCCAGGTGACATACCTGGAATATTAAAAGAAACCACAGGTGTTGTTTCTCCCTCTAGTTTCCAAACCTGACATCCAAGCTTTAAAAGTCCCTGTCTTAAAGTTTCCAGCCTGGTTGCAACAGCCCTTTTATCCAGAGGATTGCTGCGGCTCCAGTTCAGGGCAGCCAGCAATCCATGAAAGGCTGGTTCATTTCCGGTTCCAGCCTCCAAATGCAGTGGCATTTCTTCCGGCATGTCCTCTAAATTGCTGTAAATCCCTGTGCCGCCCAAAAGCTGTGGCGTCAGTGTTAATTCTTTACTTACATACAAACCGCCTGTACCCTGAGGTCCCAGCAAATATTTATGCCCGGTAAAAGCAGCCATATCCACACCCCATTTCTCCAATTCTACTGGAATCCATCCCAAAGTCTGAGATACGTCCAGAAGCACTCTCGCTCCGTATTTTTTTGCCAGAGCGGTCAGGGTTTTGGCATCCTGAACTGCTCCGGTTACATTGGAAGCATGGGTGAAAATACACAGTTTCGGATGAAACTTTTGAAGGGCTGTCTCCCACTGGTGTACATCCACCTGGCCTGCTGGTCTGGTATGCACAAGCTTAACCAAAATCCCCTGCTGCTGTAACCGATACAAAGGCCGCAGCACTGCATTATGTTCTGCACAAGTGGTAAGTATCCAATCTCCCGGTGCAAGTGGAAAGCCTAAAATCCCCTGATTCAGCCCCCAGGTTGCATTGCACCCAAGAGCAATCTGCTCAGGTTCTGATACGCCCAGCCACAGAGCCAGTTCCTTTCGTACAGCTTCCATTACATCAAAAGCCCCCATACCGCCCCGGTTTCCTTCCTCCGGCATTGAAAGCAGTGCCTGTCGCACTGCCTCTGCCACACAATCCGGTTTTGGCCAGGAGGTGGCTGCATTATTCAGATATATGTAATTCCTGCAGTCTTTCACCTGTTATCACCTCAAATTCTTTTGCAAGTTCACAGCAAATCCTGAAATCCTTTAGTTTTTCTTCTTTTATAATCCGCTGTCCCAGGGCTTTCTCATACCGTACTTTAAAAGACACCCTCTCTGTTTCCTGAACAAGCTTATCTGCCAGGCACACCACCACATCTTCCCTGCATACGGATCTGGGTTTGCCTTCAAAGCCTCTGTGATGCTCCACAACCCATGCCAGAGCCTCATAACCCCGGATTCTCAGAAAATCTCCTGCCGCCTGTTCATGATGCTTCTGCAGCCGCAGCAGATCGTGGAGAAATCCGCCGCTCCTGCAAAGCTCCACATCTAAGCATGCTCCTCCTTGCACTAATTTTTCTGCCATCTCTCCTGCAAGCATCCCTACTGCTCTGCAATGAGCACGGATATGCTCCGGAAGCTCCACCTCCTCATACCAGGCTTCGCATATTTCTCTGGAAACACCTTTGGTTTTTCTGGCATAAGCTTGCATCCACAGAAAATCTTCCGGAAAATCTGCATCTCTGTCTGCTCCCGGATCTGACACCGGAATTTCCTCTGTTTCCATAAGCTTTAACGCGCCCCGAAGCCCACATTCACCCTGATATGCCAGCACCTGCTCTCCTGCCTCCTGAAACAGAAACAACGGATGCACTCTTTTTTGTTCCCACACAGGAATCATTCCATGAACCCTATTTTTATCAGACAGCAAAAAGGCCGCCCTGTCCAGAATTCTTCCATAGGTATCTGGTGCAATCAGGGGAATATCTCCGGGAAGCAGCAGTATTCCATCCACTTCTCCCAGTTTTCTGATGCCGATTTTTTGCAGAAGTGAGCATATCTGTCACTGCATATTCCTTATTTTCTGCCAGAATGACATCCTCATCCTTTAAAGGCCCAGGACAATTTCCTGTCCCCTGTACCCGGTCACCACCACAATTGTTTCCAACCCCTGCATTTTTCATGCTCTGTACGGTCATCTGAATCATAGGAAATCCATTAAGTCTAAGCACAGGTTTTAAATTCTTTCATGCGGCTGGAAAGCCCTGCCGCCATAATCACGCCGCCAATCTTCATTGTTCTCACCTGTCAGTCCATAAGGCCGCTCTCCTGAAGGAGCTCCATACATTTTTCCCACACAGCCTCTACAATCTGAGGACACCGCTGCATCTTATTTGCCGGATTTTCTTCCAAAATTTCCCGGCAGTTACATCCCTGATATTCTTTTCCTATGGTTTCCTCAAACCACTGCACCAAAGCTCCTGTAAGTTCTGCTGCCCTGGGATCCTCCATTTCCTCTGCCTCCCCTTTTCCCATAAAATATCCCAGCACACAGCAGCCTCCGGTAAGAGCGCCACACACCTTTCCCTGAAATCCCAATCCGCCATTTAATCCGCTCATAGCGCGAATCAACTCAGGATTTTCCTTTTCTTCCGTTTCCATAGCCAAAAGCATAATAATCTGGGCGCAGTAATAACCCTGTCCCGACAATTCCAGCATTCTGTCAAACAAATCCATCTGCGCTTCCCTCCTTTACCAGCCAGGCAAGAAAATATCCGCACTGATACTTTCCTGCTTTCTGAAAAAATTCCAGACATCCTTCTTCTGCATCCCCATTCCAGAGACTTTCTAAAAAAAATTGTTTTCCACAGTTCTGTCTCATCCACCAGTTTTTTCATGACAAATCCTGATTCCTGAAAATTTTTTGCTTCCAGTTTTCCATTGTCCTGGATTCCTGAAAAGAAAGCTCAGGTGCATCTTTCTTATGAAAAGACACATCCGACAGCAAAAGACTTCCTCCCGGCTTTAAGACTCTGGCAGCTTCCTGTAATGCTTTCTTTCCATCTCCACATACAGAGACACTGCATTCTGCCAGACACAGAGAAAAATGCTCCCCTGGAAACTGCAGATTTCTCATATCCTGTACGAAAACCCTTTCTCCTTTGGGACACAAATCAATTCCTACCGCCTCATATCCAAGAGTGTTCAGCCACCTGACACTCTCCCCTGTTCCTGCGCCTAAATCCAGGAGGTTCTCTCCTGTGCCTTCTTCCTTTCCTGTCAGAGCCAGAAGGCGTTTTGTAAGAGACAGACCTCCCGGATGTCCCCCGATCATTTGTCCTCCAGACTGCGCTCTACGGTAAGAACCTTTCCAAGCGCCAGTTCCTCCGGCACATAAATAAACCCACATTTTGGACACACAGGCAGTTCCACGGGAAATGCATTTCCCATATAGCTAAAGGTTGCCTTTCCCTTCTCCAGATGCACTTTACATTTGCTGCACTTTAACTTGCCTGCAGGTTCCATGGTATAATAGGTCTTCTCTGCTATTTCTTCCTCCTATTCCACAGTCATCCGGTGACTGTATGCTCCATGAACAACATATCCCTTTTCTGAAACCGTAAATTTCACCCAGAACGTCACATTTCCAATGCGGCAGTTGGTAATCAGATAACCTTGCTCCTCATCCTCTGCGGCCGCTTTGGTCTCTTCATAGGCTTCTAATACTGCCTGCACATCACTTTTTAAAATCATCCGATTATCCAACTGCGCCTCCACTCCAGGCGCATAGATGATTTCCAGTTTTTCTTCCATGGGTATCTCCTCCTTCCAGATTTCTCCTAATAATTTCTCCTTTAGTTTCAGCCGGTTAGCTCTTCTTCCTGATAAATCCGGTACACCTTGGGGCTCCACGCCATAGGCCAGTTCCAAAAAGTATGACAGGTATCTGCTCCTGCTTTTGATAATTGATCCCTGCAAGCCATACAGTAAGTCAGAATACGTCCCTGACTTTGTTCTGCCGCAAAAGCTGCTTTTTTCAGAGACAATTCCCGATTTGCATAAGGCATAAGACCGCCATAGCCACAACAGGGCGCCAGCTCCTGTGCCATGGGAAGTTCCTGCACCTGACAGCCAAGCGCCTCCACAAATTTACGCACCTGTTCTCTTGCCTGGGCATCCTGTCTTGCACCACAGGCATCCTGTATGGAAACTGTGCCGCTGGTGACCCTTTCCACCCCAAGCTGTAGCAACACTTCCCAAATTCCCTTTGGTTCCAGGTCTGTATGTTCCTGCAAAACCTTCCTGCAAGTAGGACAGGCGCAGATAACCTGTGGTTTTCCCTGTTTTTCCCATTCTCTCTGAATTTTTTCCAGAGCAGAGGTAAACAAATCCGCTCTGCCAGCCCAGTCTGAAATTGCCCCACAGCAGCCAAGCATAAGCCCAACACCGCCTTGTAGCCTTCCGGAAAGGTCCTTATAAGCCTTTTCCACCGTCTCCGGTGATACCGCGGCTGCCTGACATCCAGGAAAGAACAGGTATGCACTGCTTTCATAACCTGGCTGCGTTCTTGCCAGAAATCCCTCACTGTTAGAAAATTCCTGATCCAGCAGGGCAAACTCATGGGCAGATGGAGGCATTTTCTCTGTTTCCACCATCACCTGTCTGGCAATCCTGCATACCTCCGGGTAATCAAATCCATTGGGACATGCTGCCTTACACTGTCCACATTCATCACAGGAATTAATCATTTTATTTGCCATATGATTCCCCATCACAATGGACATATTATTGTAAATTTCCCGAATTGCCCCTCTTGGATTCCGTTTATATTCCTGCAAATACACACAGCCCTTCACACATTCCAGACATTGGCACTGGATGCACCTGGCAGCCTCTTCCTGTGCTGTTTCTTTTGTAACGGTTTCAACTCCTGCCACAGCCTTTGAGCCTGTCACCCCGTCCATGGTAACAAAAAGCCGGCTCTTGTCTGTTTTTGGTTCCGAAACATCTTCAAAATCAGCTCCCTGCAAATATCGGTCTGCTTTCAATGCAACATACTTGGCGTCTGCCAGAATCCAGGAAACCTCCTGATATCCCTTTCCCACAAAACAGGTTTCCGGTAACGGTTCTCCCCTAAATGCAGGTGAAACACAAAGCACATCTGCCTCCTGCATACAGGTATCCCGAAACGAACCGTCACCAGATTGAATTGGAAATTTCTTTATTCGAAATCCCTCCAGACTGCCAAGGTCTGCTGCTGCTTCCTCCTTGGACAGCCCCCAATCTGTTAAAAATCTCCTGTGGTGTTTTTTCTCCTGTATACCAGTGAATTTCATATCCGTTTTTTTCCCAGTTCCCAGCAACAGCCCAGGCAAAACAAATCCTCCCCTGCCAAAGCCACAATCTTCTTTTTCTTAGGAATCATAAAACGATTCATAGCCCCGCTTCCTCCATAGAGAGCGCAGGCTTTCTCAATTACCTGCATAGAAACCCCGTCGCCCAGGTTTTCCATAACACAGCTTTTTTCACAGGGAGCGTTACAACACCCTGCCAGCAAATGAAGAAAGGGAGTTGTCTTACGCAAGATACCGGCTGCCCTGGAAAAATTCCCCTGAGCTGCCAATGCACAGGCCTGTCGCATATCCAGATGCAGGGGACAGGCTGACGTACAGGCAGGAGGCTCTTCTCTGGTACAGACTGCTTCCCTTTCGTGAAGCTCCTCCTGGCCAAATGCCTGCTTCATTAAATAATGTTTTCCCACAAAATGATGTTCTTTTTTCTCCATACTTCTCTCCATTTATCTCCTATGAGGATAAATATTGTGCTAAAAAAGGGATGCCGCTTTGCTTTTCAGTTTTACGGCATCCCTGTTTCCTTTTTTTTACAGGGCATCAAGCGCAGCTTTTACAACTTCCGGAAGTGCCGGAATCTTGGTAATCCGGGCGCCTGTAGCCTGGAAAATAGCATTTAAAATAGCCGGATGAGGCGCTGCCAGAGGTCCTTCTCCACAGCCTGCCGCTCCGTATGGTCCCAATGGCCGGGGATGATTTTCCTGATAAATCAGTTCAATATCATCCGGAACATCGTTTGGATAAGAAATACCACATTTCTGCAATGTTGTATGTTTCTTCAAATCTTCAAAGTCTTCAGTAAGGGCAAGGCCAATACCCTGAGCAATAGCTCCCAGAACCTGTCCGTCTACCACCGATTTGTTGATAATGGTTCCAAAATCAGAAACCATGGTAAACTTCACAACTTTTACTTTTCCGGTAGCTATCTCTACTCTTACAATAGGAAGGTTAATGCAATACATATAAACAGAGAATGGATTTCCCTGCGCGGTTTCCATATCACAGTCTGTACATGCAGTTGCAACCCATTTTCCCTGATATTTCAAAGGAAGCTTTTCTTCCACCATTTCTTCATAAGTACGGAAGGTTCCATCTGCTTTTCTCATGGCATTAATCAACATTTCGCAAGCCACACGCACTGCATTTCCGGTCATAACATTGGACCTGGAACCGCCTGCAGGACCGGAGTTTGGTGTTAAACCAGTATCATTCATAACCAGCTTAATCTCTTCCGGTGTAAAGCCAGCCTGACGAAGGGTTTCATGTGCATGGGTCAAAGTTCCAATATCTGCTCCCTGTCCATGATCCTCCCAGGAATCATAAATCGTTACTGTGTGGTCTGGATTTAATTCTGCCCAGGCCTCTGAGGAATCCACACCGTCAAGACCACATCCATAAACACCTAAGGAAACGCCGGCACCGAATTTATACTTTCCGTTTTCTCCCTGCTCTGCATTGAGCTTTTCTGCGTATTCTTTATTCTTGTGATAATACGGTCTTGCCAGATTAAACAAATCCTCCAGGCAGTAAACATCCGGTTTACATCCTGTTGGCGTAGTAGACTCTGCGGATTCTTTGTAACAGTTCATAGCCCTGAATTCAAATGGGTCGATTCCCATTTTCTCTGCCATAACATCCATGGCAATATCACCGCCCATGAAGGACTGGGGCGCTCCGTATCCTCTAAATGCTGCGCCGTAAGCATGATTGGTACAAACTGTTCTGGAACGGTTGCGGATATTTGGAATATCCACACCAGCGCCGACAAACTGACTGAGACGCATGGTTAAAAGGGTCGCCAAATTCCGAATATGGTCCATGGTCAATCAGGTTATCTCCTTCCAGCGCCAGCACCTTTCCGTTCTCATCTGCTGCCAGCTTAATGTGCATAAATCCGGGGCTTCTCTTTCCTGTATAGGTAATCATCTGGTACATATCAAAATTCAGAGCCACCGGATGTCCGGTAACTAATGTGGCAACTCCCACCAAAGCCTACAATAGGTCGGTGAGAACTTGTAACCAAAGGTTCCTTCCTGCATGAAGCTGAATGAGTCTTAACTTTTTCCGGTTCCACACCAATTCCCGCGCAAATCATGGCATGGTGCAAATGAATACCAATGGATTTTGAGTGAATGGTTACTCTTCCCTCATCATCTATGTAAGCGTATGCCACATCCGGCTCAATAGGAAGGTGGGGCTGTCTGGAACAATAGGAATCAATTTCTACCACATTAGGAGCAGTCTCCATAATGGGCGCTGTATCCTCTCCTTTGATACAGTTTGTTTCATAATAAACATTCGGTGTTCCGGGATGAATTTCTATGGCATCCGGATCCATTGCTTCCGGAGCAGACATATATGCTGGAAGAAGTTCCAAATCCACTTTTACTTTCTTCGCTGCTGCTTTTGCATGAGCAACCGTATCTGCACAAACCATTGCAATGGCATCACCATACTGGAAAACCTTCTCATCACAGAGAATCGGACGGTCCCATCCATCTCCTTTATTGGTTGGGAAGGTAATCAGACCTGTAATCCTGTTCTTTCCGGGTACATCCTTATAGGTAATGACCTTATATACACCGGGCATATTTTCTGCTTCTGAGGTATCAATTCCCTTAATTAATGCGTGGGAAACCTCTGCCTGTACCAGCGCAATCTGAAGGGTATCTTCCGGCATCTTCTTAATCTCATCTGCTCCGAAATCCCAGCTTCCTGTAACTTTGGCTATGCCGGAAGGTCTTGCATAAGTAGTTCCCAGAATCTTATTATCTGTTGGCTTAAACATTAAGTCTTCCTTGCTCATTTCCCCTCTCAGCACCTTTGCCGCGTCCATAACTGCATCAATGAGCGGTTTATAGCCAGTACAGCGGCAAAGATTCCGGTTCTTATTGAACCAGTCCCGCACTTCTTCTCTTGTTGGAGATGGATTATTCTCCAACAGAACCTTTGCGCTCATAATAAATCCCGGAGAACAGAATCCGCACTGCGCGCATCCATGAGCAACCCAGGCTGCCTGCAATGGATGAAGATTTTCCAGGGTTCCGATTCCCTCAATGGTTTCAATTCTGGCATAATCCCGCACCTTTGAAATCCTGGTAATACAGGAACGGGTAACCTTTCCGTCCATAATCACATTACACGCTCCACAGTGCCCCTGTCCGCATCCAATCTTACATCCTGTCAGCAGCAGACGGTCTCTTAGTACCTCTGCCAGTGTCTCTGTACCTTCCAGCACCAGGGTTCTCTCCACTCCGTTAATCACTAAAACTTTTTTAACCATACGGCACCTCCTTTACCGTGTACACTTCCAGCAAACAAGAATCCGGAAAACTTTCATCACCTGTGGAAATTCTATTCTTTCTCTGATAAAATAACAGTACAATACCATTGCAAAGGAGAATGTCTATGGAACAAAAAGAAATCCAAGCCCACACTGTTATCTTAGAGGTTACAGACGAAACCACGGGAGAAACCTTCCGCCGGGAACTTCCCATTGATTTCTACGAAAATGCTAATTTTCTCCGCCTGCGTGGAGAAGATATCAATGGCCATCCAAGCGAACTGGTCTTTCTTTCCTCTACCGGAACTCGTCGTTTGAAAGACCTGATGGGGCAAGGACCTGACGAAGACCCTTGCGGCACCCATCTTTCGTTATAATCGCACAATTTTCAAAAACTTTATAAGTTAATTATATCCTTATTGCACAATGCAGTCAACGAATTCTTCCAATGTAATTATCCTATTTTGAGGATAATTACATAAAGAAAAACTGTCGGGAAAATCAACGCCCATAAGCTATTTGACATTGATTTTCCCGACAGCCTTCTATCTTCTTTCTCTTTATTCTGTTGTCCCAACAAACTCATCCAGCAATGCTTTGCTTTTTTCAAAATAAGCCTGCATTTCATTATCTTTCCCAAGTTTTGACTCATCATACATCAAGCGCATGGTAACAACCATCTCTTCCATAGACGCGGGACTTCCGATTTCCTTAAATCCGTTACATTCCTGCATTTTAACAGTTTCCTCTTCTGCCGGAAACGCATCCATTTCCAGGAATCTCTTATAGTTCTCTTCGCTCAGAAAGTAAATCATACTGGTTCCTTCCTGTAAATCTACGGTAAGCTTTGTCTGGCTGGCAGCATACATTTGTGGGTCAAATCCCGCATCATCCTCACTTGGAAGGAAATAATCTGCCACCTGTACATGAATCTCACCATCTTCGTTTAAGTCCTCTCCATGTTCCTCAAACCATTTTTGCAGGGCAGCCTTGTCTTCTTCCGGGACTGCATAACTACCTACAACACTGACACAGTAATCATAATCAATTTTGGACAACATATCTTTGGCAAAAACAATAATACATACCAGAATAAATACGCCTGCCAGCACGTGATACTTATAATAGTACCAGAAATTCTCCCATTTCTTTTTTGCTTCTTCATTTCCCTGTAGTTTCTTCATGTTTCTTTCGTCCTTTTCTGTATACATTCCATTGAAAAGCATTTTAGCACGTTTCGCATACACTGAAAAGACCAAAGGGAAAATTTATGGTATTTTTAGAGTTTTTTTCACATCAAACTGCTGCTCTGCATATACTGAACAGAAGGATTTTCCAGGAGTATGCAAATGGCTTATAAGGTAATCGTAGATGCCGGTCACGGGGGTGCCGATTTAGGAGCCACCTACCAGGGCAGGCAGGAAAAAGATGACAATCTCCGACTGGCTCTTGCTGTTGGAGAAATTTTATCCCAAAACGGTGTGGATGTAGAATACACCAGAACCACAGATGTTTATCAGACTCCCTTTGAAAAAGCGCAGCTTGCCAACGCCTCAGGGGCGGACTTCTTTATCTCTTTTCACAGAAATTCCAGTCCTATGCCAAATCAGTACAGCGGCACAGAGGTTCTGGTCTATGACAAATCCGGTCAAAAACTGGATATGGCAGAGAATATCAATGGCGCCCTTGGCGAACTGGGCTTTCGTGATTTAGGCGTAGAAGCCAGACCCGGTCTGGTGGTTCTTCGCCGGACAAAAATGCCTGCTCTCTTAATTGAAACCGGATTTCTCAATACAGATGCCGATAATAAACAATTTGACACTCAGTTTCAGGAAATTGCCCAGGCTATTGCTTCCGGCATTCTCGGTACACTGGATGAAGAACATCTAAACCAAGAACCGGAAGATCATAGCATCTATTACCGCGTGCAAACGGGAAGTTTCCGTGACCGTTCCAATGCAGACCGCATGCTCTATGAGCTTTTAGACCGCGGTTTTCCCGCCTTTTTACTTCACCAGGATGGCCTTTACAAAGTGCAGGTAGGCGCCTTTCGTGTCTTAGAAAATGCGGTAAAAATGGAGCAGTCTCTGCGCAGAGCAGGCTACAGTACCTTCCTGGACGCTGCCCCGCCTTCTTACTAAATAGCTTTTTTTCCTTGTCCTTCCTGCCTGAAACTGCTACAATAAAAGAAATACTTGAAGATAACAGGCAGGTGAACCATGTATTATTTTATTGTAAATCCAAATTCCCGCTCTGGCCACGGATTGCATCTGTGGCAGGAGGCGGAGAATATTTTAAAAGAAAAAAGATTGAGTATGAAGTATTTTTTACAGAATATCCAGGGCACGCCATGGCTTTATCCAGACAGATTGCAGGACTTAGACTTCCCTGTACTCTTAGTGTTCTGGGTGGTGACGGAACCTTAAACGAAGTGGTAAACGGATTGATGGAAACGGATTTTTCCCATATTACCCTGGGCTATATTCCTACCGGCTCCGGGAACGATTTTGCCCGTGGTCTGGGACTTTCCACAGACATACACGCCTGTATAGAACGGATTCTAAAGCCTGAAGAATTTGTTTTTCTGGATGTTGGACAGACCAGAACACCTGATTTTTCCCGGTATTTTCTGGTAAGCAGCGGCATTGGATATGATGCCGGTATCTGTAGAAATCTGGGCCAGTTTCTCAACCTTGCTATTTGATAATTCAGCAAGCGCATTTAAGTCTCCGTCAATCGGAGCAGCTTCGTTATTATATTCTTCTACAAGTCCTGGAGTCGCGTCGGCAATCTT
>ENA-OPYU01000111-OPYU01000111.1-human-gut-metagenome-genome-assembly--contig:-NODE-111-length-30574-cov-5.909712_pt1 | contig 30574 bp, 30 predicted proteins | sample MGYA00242637_ERZ504482 | MGnify/ENA primary metagenome ERZ504482 (study PRJEB26092, sample SAMD00036237) | human gut metagenome | host: Homo sapiens | study: EMG produced TPA metagenomics assembly of... | reverse complement strand
TCTCTTTTTGCAGTACTTTTAGTGTAAATTCTATCATTAAATTCTTTTTCTATCATTGATTTTTGTACTTTTGGGCTATTCTTTTTGAATTTATTGAAGAAAGAAAGTGTTAAACTCAAAAAAATTAAGAAGTTTTGCTTGACACTCATGTTTTAGGGATATTTATTGAATCTCCCACTTTAGAAGATCAGTGAGAGATGCACTTTCTTCTTCGTTAAGTTGGAAAACCTTGGGTTCCGAATTATGCTGTTATACTTTTAGCATAACAATATAAAGGAGTTAAGAACAGTACTGTCTGTTCTCTTTCTTATTTATATGTATAAGCTAGTGCTGCTCCCAATGCCGTGCGATATTCTGCATATTCGGGTATCCAAAAATGGCATTGATACATTTTTTCCATAACTGGGAATATTTCTTTGCATTGTGGCATTTTGGTCAAATTACCTATCAGGACAAAATCTTTGATATGGCTATTCAGTGCTGCTAATATGACAGATTGTCCTATCGATTGTAATACCATATGAATGATTCCCGCTGCTACATCTTCCATAGAGGCATTTGAGCTTGCTTTGCCAAATGTGGAAGCGGTGGCATCCAAAGGAAGTCCCGGTAGAGGAGTGTTGCAAATATCCTTGATTTGCAAATCAATATTTTCTATTACACCTTTCTCTGCCATCTTCACCACTTGATGAATATTCTGTGTTTTTAACAACAGGCAGGATAATCCTTGAATGGTTCCTCCACCAATACCTATACCACCTATGTGAGATATATTTTCACCTCCTTCCACTTTTACAAAAGAGGTGCCGGTACCCATGCTTACTACAATAAGGTCTTGTAGTTGGGAGTCATAGTGAGCTCCAAGGCCGTTTGCTAGAAACTCATCCGTATGATCAGTAGAGAGTCCATATAATGGTTGGTTTACGTAAGCACTTCCCACTCCTGTCAACATGACTTTATCAATGTCGTTTAAGCTGATTCCATTATCATATATGTATTTGCCAAAAGCACCGAATAACGAAGTGATAGGATCTTCGGCTTTTACAATCATAGGATGTTTTATGCCTTCTTTATCCACACCTATTATTTTGGTGGTACTTCCGCCTACGTCTATACCTATTACCATTCCCATTGTTTTTCTTTGTTTATTCTAAAAGAGTGCAAATATACAGGAATTATCTAAGTGTTTATTCATATAGCTTGCGATAATTACCAATTATCTGTTCGGAATGGGGCTACTGGCAGACCTGATGCTCCGAATAAAGCACCGTCAGTATGGTTGGCCCAATTGTATCTCACGGCTACAGGATGAGGTACATCGGGTGATTGTACAATTATTTCTTTCTTTTTTACTGTTACTGTTGCCGGATAAAAAATCCTATCTGTACCTGCAATTATAAATCCGCGTACTGGATCGGGATGCAGGAATCCTTTTCCTAGATTTTCAAAATGGATACGAAGGGTATTTCCTTCGATGCTGTAGCTTTTGTAAACCGGATATTGAGGCATTTTTCTTTTTCCGTAGGTTTGTTTTAATGCTAGCTGTGATAGGCGAAGACCTGTTTCCAGAGTGCTTTGGAAGGTATTGCTTTTTCCTTTTCCAATATCGGTGGTTACTACCATGCCTGTATGATTCAAGTGTAAAGCCTGTGCTTGTGCTTCACGTATGGCCGCCCAGTCTGAATCATCTTGTATTTCTTCTTTTTTCCCATGATTGGACAGTTGTACAAAGTAGAAAGGCATTTGTGGTTTCTGCCACTTATCGCGCCAGTCGGCTATCAATGACATGAATAAGTCTGCATATTCATCGCTGCTTCCCAAATTACTTTTTCCTTGATGCCATACAATACCTTGAAGAGGGAAAAAAGTAAGCGGATGTATCATCGCATTGAATAATCCTGTGGGATACTTAGGGTTACTTTCTGGTGAAATGGGTATAGGGGGGATTCCACTTAATGAGAGACCGGACAGGTATTTCCATTCTCCTGCCAATGAGATAAGATTCTTGCCTTGTATACTTAGTTTCATGTCTTCTGGACGGCCATATATTCCTCCTTTGCTTTTGTAATTGGTCACACGTATGGTCAGTACAGCCTTTCCGCGTTTTACCAGCTTATAGGGAATTTTGTAACAGCAGGACACATCGGCTTTTGTGTTTCGTCCTATTTCAGTCCCGTTATAATATACAATGCTTTCATCGGCAATGTTCCCCAAATTTATTGTGATAATTTTTTCTAGTCCAGTTACGGGGAATATCTATCGTTTTTCTGAACCATACTACTCCATCGAAGTCTTTCATTCCCTTATCTTCCCAGTATCCCGGAAGTTCCATTGTTTTCCAGTTTTCATCCGAATAATCAGGTTCCGCCCATACTTGATGGTCATCGCACCATCCCATATCGTGTTCGTAAAGAGCTTGATACCACTTTTCTCTTTTACGGGCATATTCTGCTTCTATTTTTTCAGGATTGAACTCCAAGGATTCAAGCATTTCTGTTTCTTTGTTGTAGCTTGGCAGGTCTTCTAACGCTTCATAACTGGCCCATGCTTCTGCAGGAGTATCTTTCCAGGTACAACTTATTATACCCACGGGTACTTTCAGAGTCTTTTGTAACTGGCTGGCAAAAAAATATCCCACTGCAGGGAATCCGGTTATGATTTTTGGAGGTGCATTCTTTCCAACCTTCTTGTGTAGTGTGTAAATCTTTCTTGGGAACTAAGGAGATTTCTTTCTTTGTCTGAAACAGACGGATATAAGGTTTGGGGGGCTATATCTATGGGAGTTTCTGTTTCACATTCTCCTGTATACAACCATATTTCACCAATTAAAATATTTTGCAGTATGTGTTTATCCCCGTCCGAAATGATGATTTCATAAGGACCTCCGGCAGATGGGGTAGGAATTTCTATTCTCCAATTTCCTTCTTTGTCAGGTGATGTCGTATAGGGATGCTTACTCCATCCTGTTGTTATTATCACTTCTTTTTTTGTGGATGAATGGCCATGGAAAATGACATTTGATTTTTGTTGTAATATCATATTGTCTGTGAATAATGCAGGCAGTGTTACTTTGGCTTCTGTCATACAAAACGCCATTAACATTCCTAATAAGATCATTTGTTTTTTCATGAGTGCTAAATTTGTTGTGTTATCAGGCTTATGGTATCTATTTATGCTGGATAAGTCCCCGGTCTTTGAATATGAGTTGTACCAGACGGAAAGCCAAATCTGTAAGCAATATTCCCAAGGCGGCACCAATGATGACATCAAACAGCCAGTGACGGTTATTCAGAATACGGGTAAACCCTGTTACTATAGCTGCTGCGTATGCTACTAATCCTATCCAATATCCTTTGAACCCATATTCCTTATACAATAAGGTAGCTGCCATAAATGCTGCTGCCGTATGTCCGGAAGGAAAAGAGAAATAATTTGTGGCATCCGGGCGAAGCACTCCGGTGGTGAGTTTTAATCCGTTTACTACCAGCTGTGTCAGTATGACTGACAGGACTATGAAAGTGAACAACCGTTTCCATCCGAAACGACCTCTTATTCCTCCCAATTTTAGTCCGAATAGAAGTATGAGTGGAAAAAGTTGCAGATAATTGTCATAAGTTTGATGGAAAGCCGGAACGTGTATATTACGCAAATTACGTATGTATAGATTTGCATTCTCGAAAAAACTGGGAGAATGTTCCGCTTCCGTCTTGCAAATACACTGCAATAACAAGTAATACAGCTATGTAAAACGTGATGATTGCCATCGTTTTAATTTTTCCTATCATAAGTCAGTTTATTAAGTACTACGGATGAATGCCCCGAAAGTACTCATTTTCTCTTTTATCTATTAATGTGTTAATGATAAATTTTGTTCAAAATAAGTTTCTTTAGGACTCTTATGGTTTAGCCGGTTCTTCCTTCATTTCCCCTTTGCTATATCCGCTGGGACTTATTTTATAGTATTTTTTGAATACTTCGCGGAAATATTTTACATCATTAAACCCGGTCATATCTGATATCTCGGATATATTATACTGTCCTTCGGATAGTAATTGTGCTGCCCGTTTCAGCCGGATCAGGCGGATATAGTCTGCCGGAGCTTGGTCTGTCAATGCTTTCAGTTTATTGTAGAAACTGGAACGGCTCATGTTTTGTGAAGCACAGAGTGACTCCACATTGAAACTTGAATTGTCTAGATTTTCAGTTATTGTTTCTTTCACTGCTTCTAGGAACTGTTGGTCCAATGTGTTGCTATAATTTATGGAAATACTGTCATTATGTAACTCCATATCTGCATATTTGCGGCGAAGGAGTGCACGGTTAGTCAGTATGTTGGCTATAGATGCTTTTAGTATTCCTATATTAAAAGGTTTTATTAGGTATTTGTCCGCACCTGTTTCTAATCCTTCAACGATATTCTTTTCATCATTTAATGCTGTTAGCAGAATTACAGGGATATGAGACGTCAGTATATTATTTTTGATAGCAGAACACAATTCGTCTCCTCGCATTTCGGGCATCATAATGTCTGATAATACTAAATCAGGTTTAAATTCAGGGATAATTTTTAAGGCTTCTTTGCCATTGGTACACGTTTCCACTTGATAAGCTTCGGATAAAGTATGAAACAGATATTCGCGTAGATCGTCATTGTCTTCCACAACCAGGATACGCTGTGTATTTTGAACATGCTGCCGATACAGATCTTTATAAGTATGGGGAGAGACTGCACTAGGAGATACTGGTGCCACGTTTTCTTGTTGTACCGTTTCTGTCGGGACCTGTTGGTTTCGGAATTGTTTTTGGGGGAAGATAACCTTTACACGGGTACCTTTATTCTCTACGCTTTCTATGCTGATCTTTCCTTTATGAATACGTACTAGTTTCCATACTAACATCAGTCCGATTCCACTGCCTGTAATTTTTGCATTGATGGCATTGCTGCCCCTGAAATGTAACTTGAATAACTTTTTTTGTTCTTTGGCAGGAATCCCGATGCCCGTGTCTGTAATCTCCAGGCTCCAGTTGTCCTTGTCATGGCAGATGATAATGTGTACCTCACCGTGGGCGGGAGTATATTTGATAGCATTTGAAATCAAGTTTTTTGTGATCGAGTCCATTTTTTTCTTTGTCGAACCATACATTTTGATATTCAAAGTTGCTTTTGTAGTCGAGTTTGATCTGTTTGGCTTCTGCATAACTATAAAAGGCATGGCATATTCCTTCCATATAGGTATTAAGTTCATGTTCCGATATACGGAGGGAGGAGGAGTATACATTAGCTTTGCTGAAGTTTATCAGATTAGTGGTGAGGCGTAGCAAGGTGTCCACGTTCTTCATCGCTGTAAGCATATTGGCCTGACTTTCTTCACTTAAATTTTCTTTTTGTTGAATTTCTTCCAAAGGTGCCTTTATTAGTGTCAGCGGAGTACGGATATCATGCGCTGTATTGATAAAGAACCGAGTTCTTTCATCCGAGGCCTTCTTTTCTCTGCGCATGGAATGCAGGCGGAAAATGACGTATGTTACTGAAGTGATAGTCAGGACATAAATACAAATAGCCCAAAAACTGAGCCACACGGGATGTGCTACAGTAATTTTCAATATCCGCTCCTGCAACACGTGTTTATTATCCTCTTTAGAAACGGAACGTACACGCAGTGTATAGGTACCGGGAGCAACATTAGTGAATCGGATAGTCCCTTCGTCACTTGGAGTAGTCCAACCGTCGTAGAATCCTTCCAACTGCCAGGTATATAGTATGTCCGACGGATAATCGTAATTGATAGAGGATACTCGGATAGAAAATGTATTTTGCATATATTTCAGATTCAATTTCTCTATTTGGTCGATATCTTTAGTCAGAGGAGAGTTTGGATCATTAGGATATACAGTTTGGTAGAAAATATGGAAGTCGCTGAATATCATATGTGAATCTCCTGTTTTGGGCATTTCTATGTTTTGGGGGAATTCCAGTGCACCATCTGTACTTCCGAATACAGTGTTCCCATTGGCACGTAGTACACCAGAGCCGGCATTGAAACAGGTGGACATCAACCCTTGTCCGCGAGTCCAGTTGCGGAACTGGCGGTTAGTAGGCGAGAAAATACTGATACCATTTTCGGTACTCATCAAGATATTCCCGTCTTTTGTGGGTAGAATAACATAAATGCTGTTTGATACTAACGGGCTGTTTTCTGTGTGGTAATGGGCGCTGATTGATTCCTTTACCGGATCATAAGTAAATAGTCCGGAGCCACTGGTGCCAATGTAGAGTAAACCATTGTTTTCTTGGTGTAACGTATAAATGTAGGTTGCTCCACCGGGCAGATGTATTTCATTGTATTTACCCGAATTCCGGTCCAGTAGAAAAAGATTGGTGGAGGTACCTATCCACATAGATGTACTATCCTTTTCTTCAATGGCAGTGACGGACCCTAGTCCGGGATAAAGACGTCCTTGGCGTGTCTTTAGATTAAAGCATTTCAGATTATAATATCCTCCGGACCATATGCACCCGTATCTGTCCTTTTTAATGTCGCGTATGTATTTGTCGGCACGTACATTCAGATGGAAAGATTGGGCAGGGGTGAGGTATTCTATGTTTCCGTTTTTCTTGGTAATCTGGAAAATGCCCGATGCATATCCTCCGGCCCATATAATACCCGGAGAAACTTCGCATAAAGTGATAAAAATGCGGTTCTGATTTTTTAGTCCGTGATTGAAAGAGCTTAGAAAAGAACGCCATTGCTTTTGCTTTGAATCGTATAAGCTGATGCCGTTGCTTGTTCCAAACCACAGATCCCCGTCACTATCTTCTATAATGGAGTTTACTTGGTTGTTTACTAGTGACTGCCGGTTGCCAATAGAGTGCTTTATCCAGTTGTAGTTGGTATATTGGTTATTGCGGACGGTAATTCCTGTAGGATAGCTAGACAGCCAGATACGCTGCTCGTTGTCTACATATACATCATTGATAATGTTCCCGTCCATTTCGTTGTAACTACCATAATTTGCAATGATATAAGGTTCGGTTTCATAGGTATCTATGTTTAATTTGTGCACTCCTGCTCCTTCAGTGGCTACTAATAATTCCTTTGTGTTCAAGGGACTGAGCCGTGTAATATTCACATCTGTTAGTTCTACTTCGGGACGTACAATTTTCTGGATATTTAAGTCATATATATAGACTCCCTTTTCAAAAGTGCCTATAAATAGTTTGTTGGCTGTACGGTGTAGATATAATTCGTGTACGTGCATATCCATCATTTCCAGTTTGCCGCAGGAGAGTTCTTTCAAATTCCCGTTTTCCAGTTTTACCAGATAGATTCTTTTGTCTGTACCTATAAAAAAATGTTCACTGTTTATCTGTTCTATGCAGGTGATATTTCCCAGCCGGTTAGAAATTCTTTGCCTTTTGTCCGGATTCTATGTTAAAAAGGTGGATAGCCGATTTGCCGCACAACCATACGTTACTCTCCTGGTCTATATAACTATATCTCACGAAAGCATGGTAGTCCTTGTTCCAGTAATTGTACATACTGTATATCTGTACAAAACGATCGTGTCCTGAATCATAACGGAAAATTCTGCCTTGTTTTCCTGTGACCAGCAGTGTACCTGTTTTATCTAAATAAGTCCAGTTTATATTCAATAACGGGTCTAGCTCCCTGTCGCCTTCTTTTAATTTATAATGTTTTATTTCTTTTCCGTTATATCGGTCTATTCCCACATGGGTGAGGAACCACATGTATCCACGCGCGTCTTTTTGAATTCTGTATATTTTCTGATTACTTAGTCCTTCTTCTATACCAATATATTTATAAGTCTGCGATGAGACGGCTAATGACAATAGCAAAAAAATGAGACTTGCGATAGTAGCTTTCATAAAACTCTTTATTCTAAATCTTTTCCTTTTCAAAAAACAGTAACAAATTTAAGATAAAAAAAATCATAGGACTAGTAATTTGATATGATCTAAATTTCGGTAAAATTATCCCTTTGTTCGCCTATAGCGTCACTTGTTTAGATGTAGAAAATGCAAATGGAAGAATGTTTGTAACATTACTGTCAGATGATTATGTTTTCTTAACAAAACTTCGTGCAGCATTATGGTATAGCCTGCATTTCTTTCAATAGAAAAGACTTATAAACTAGAATAATTAACTAATAAAGAAAAGCACAATGAAAAAGATTTTTTGGTTTTAATAAATTGCTTGCGTCTGTAGCGGTACTTGCTTCTGTGATGATCTTTCAATCCTGTTTGGATGATGATGATAATGATTATTACAGATACGCGTGGCCCAATGCATTGGTTACTGTGAAACCGGTGGCCGACAATTCAATTTTTTATGCAGTTGGATGACAGTACGACACTGTTGCCTGTCAATATGAAAAATTCTCCTTATGGTGAGAAGGAAGTAAGGGCTCTTGTAAATTTCGATCCGGTGAATGAGTCAAGCGGAGAGTATGACAAGGCTGTACATATCAACTGGATAGACAGTATCTTGACAAAACCGATTGCCGGTGATTTAGGAGATAAGAATGATGAAGTGTATGGTACTGACCCTGTAGATATGATTAACGATTGGGTGACAATTGCCGAGGACGGTTATTTGACTTTGCGTTTCAGAACCATGTCGGGGGGATCGCAGTCAAGCTCATTTTGTCAATTTGCTGATGAGTAAAGATGCTGAAAATCCTTATGAGGTAGAATTCCGCCATAATGCCTTTGGTGATGTATACGGTGAACCTGCCGACGGACTGGTGGCATTTAATTTGGATTCTTTGCCTGACACTGAAGGAAAAACAGTGAAGCTGAAATTAAAATGGAAATCATTTAACGGAGAGAAAACAGCGGAATTTGATTATTGTACCCGTAAGTCAACTCCTGCAAACAATGCAGCCATTACAGCCGGACGAAGTGTCTTGAGATTAAAATAAGGTTTTATAACTGAGGTGCAATTTCAATCCCTCCTGTTCTATGTGGTATAGAGCCGGAGGGATATTTATTTTGCTCTATTCGCTCATCCATATCCCTAGCATTACTCCGAGGATACCCAATACCACACTGCTAATGATGTATGTGAAAAAAGAGGGGTAGAGTCCTGATTTCAGTAATTGCAAACTTTCGTTGCTGAAAGTGGAGAAAGTGGTGAAGCCACCGCAAAGTCCGATAGTGAGCATCAGTCTTATATCATTGTTGATATGAATGCGTGAGGTGAGGGTATAAAATACCCCGATAAGTATGCAACCCAAAATATTGACTGCGAAAGTACCCCACGGAAAATTCGTTGCTCCCTGGCGATAAATACTTATGGTAAGCAGGTAGCGAAGTACACTTCCTGTACCTCCTCCCAAGAAGATGAGTAATAGTGATTTCATAAATGCTACATTTTGATGCAAAAATAGCAATGATTATTCATTCAGAGCCAAACGTTTTTTAGTAATTTTGCACCCTAACGAAAATACGCAAAAGGAATGGGTGGATTTTTTTGGAACAGTCTCAAAGGCTGAATGCGTCACCGACTTATTTTACGGGACGGACTATAATTCACATTTAGGAACAAAAAGAGGTGGTTTGGCTACGTATGCTCAAGGAGAGGGCTTTATGCGCTCTATCCACAATTTGGAGAGCTCTTATTTCCGTACGAAGTTTGAATCTGAACTTCCAAAGTTCAAAGGGAGTTCGGGTATCGGCATTATCAGTGATACGGACCCGCAGCCTATCGTGATAAACTCGCATCTAGGCAAGTTCGCCATCGTCACAGTAGCTAAAATCAATAACATTACGGAATTGGAATGCGACTTGTTGGCGGCTAATATGCACTTTTCTGAAATGAGTCTTGGCAAGACGAACCAGACAGAACTGATAGCATTGCTTATTGTGCAAGGCAAAAAATTTTGTAGATGGTATCGAGAATGTTTTTAATAAAAATCTAAAGGATCATGCTCCATGCTGATATTGACGGAAGATGGTATTATAGCAGCACGTGACAAATGGGGGCGTACTCCGATTGTAATAGGTAAAAAAGAGGGTGCGTATGCTGCGACAAGTGAATCAAGCAGTTTGCCGAATCTGGATTATGAAATAGAGAAATATGTAGGACCGGGCGAAATTATTCGCTTGCGTGCCGATGGAATGGAACAAATGCGCAAGCCGAACGAAGGAATGCAGATTTGTTCCTTTTTTGTGGGTATATTATGGATTTCCGGGTTTCATGTTATGAAGGAAAAATGTAGAGGAAGTACGTTTTATGAGTGGTTATAAAATGGAGCAGAAGGACGATTCGGAAGTTGATTGTGCCTGCGGTATTCCTGATTCGGGGGTAGGTATGGCATTGGGGTATGCTGAAGGTAAAGGAATTCCTTATCATCGTGCTATTGCCAAGTACACACCTACCTGGCCTCGTAGTTTCACTCCTGCCAATCAGGAAATGCGTTCACTGGTAGCAAAAATGAAGCTGATACCTAATCGCGCAATGCTGGAAGGTAAGCGCGTGTTGTTTTGTGACGATTCTATAGTGCGTGGGACCCAGCTTCGTGATAATGTGAAAATTTTATTTGATTATGGTGCTAAAGAGGTTCATATGCGCATTGCTTGTCCGCCATTGATTTATGGATGTCCTTTCATTGGTTTCACTTCTTCAAAAAGTGATTTGGAACTGATTACCCGCCGGATGATTAAGGAGATTGAAGGCGATGAAAATAAGAATCTGGAAAAATATGCAACAACAGATTCGCCGGAATATAAGAAGATGGTACAAATGATTGCCGACCGCTTTGGTCTGAGTTCGTTGAAGTTCAATACTTTGGAAACTTTGGTAGAAGCGATAGGATTACCAAAATGTAAGGTATGTACCCATTGTTTTGATGGCTCCAGTTGCTTCTAATAACAAAATAATAAAATATTAATAAAAAAGAGCTGTGATTTGTTTGGCAATTCACGGCTCTTTTTCTATTTTTACAGGCAAGTATGAATATTAAAACAAAAAGAAAAATGACGGTAATAGAACGATTTTTAAAATATGTAAGCTTCGACACTCAGTCTGATGAGAATAGCGGAGTTACCCCTAGTACGCCGAAGCAGATGGTGTTTGCGCAATATTTAAAATCAGAATTGGAACAATTGGGTTTTCAGGAAATTTCTTTGGATGAGAATGGTTATCTGTTTGCTACATGGCCGGCCAATACGGATAAACCGGTTCCTGCCATCGGATTTATTGCACACATGGATACCAGTCCCGATATGACGGGTGCAGGAGTCACCCCACGCATTGTCTATGGTTATGATGGGACAGATATTGTATTGTGTGAAGAAGACAACGTTATACTTTCTCCCAAGCAATTTCCCGAATTGTTGGATCATAAAGGGGAGGATCTTATTGTAACTAACGGCAAGACATTGTTGGGAGCTGATGATAAGGCGGGCATTGCTGAAATTATCTCAGCTATGGTATATCTGAAAGAACATCCTGAAATCAAGCATGGAAAAATTCGTGTGGGATTTAATCCTGATGAAGAAATAGGCTTGGGTGCACATAAATTTGATGTGGAGAGATTCGGATGCGAGTGGGCATATACGATGGATGGTGGTGAAGTAGGGGAGTTGGAGTTTGAAAACTTTAATGCCGCTTCTGCAAAAGTGATTATTAAAGGACGTAACGTACATCCGGGATACGCTAAGGATAAAATGATCAACTCTTTGCGTGTAGCTAATGAGTTTGTGGCTTTACTGCCTACGGACGAAGTGCCTGAGTGTACTGATGGTTATCAGGGATTCTATCATTTGATTGGCATGACGGGTGAAGTAGAGCAGACTACTATCTCTTATATAATCCGTGATCATGACCGTGCCAAGTTTGAGGCATGCAAGGAAAATATGAAAAAAGGGCGGAAATCATCAATAAGAAATATGGAGAAGGTACCGTTACCTTGGAACTGAAAGATCAGTATTACAATATGCGTGAGAAAATTGAGCCGGTGATGCATATCATTGATGTCGCTTTCAAGGCTATGGAAGAGGCGGGCGTGACACCTAAGGTGAAGGCTATCCGCGGCGGAACGGATGGCGCACAACTTTCATTCAAAGGATTGCCTTGTCCCAATATTTTTGCCGGTGGCTTGAATTTTCATGGCAGATATGAGTTCGTGCCAATCCAGTCTATTGAGAAAGCTATGAAAGTAGTGGTGAAAATTGCTGAGTTGGTGGCAAGATAAGTAATTTATTAACCTTAAAATAGTAAAGTAATAACATGAAAACAACTCCGTTTACCGAAACACACATTGCCTTGGGGGCGAAAATGCACGAATTTGCAGGTTATAATATGCCTATTGAATATTCGGGAATTATTGATGAACACCTTACAGTATGTAATGCCGTAGGTGTTTTTGACGTATCCCATATGGGTGAATTTTGGGTAAAAGGTCCTAATGCGTTGGAGTTTTTGCAGCAAGTGACTTCAAACAATGTAGCAACTTTGCCTGTCGGTAAAGCGCAATATACTTGTTTCCCTAATGAGGAGGGAGGTATTGTTGATGACCTGTTGGTATATCACTATGAATCCGAAAAATACTTGTTGGTGGTAAATGCAGCCAATATTGAGAAAGACTGGAACTGGTGTGTCAGTCATAACACAGTGAGTGCGGAATTGGAAAATGCATCCGACCATATGGCACAGCTTGCTATTCAGGGACCGAAGGCTATGGAAGTTTTGCAAAAACTGACTCCGGTCGACTTGTCCGAAATTCCTTATTATGCTTTTACCACAGGTGAGTTCGCCGGTCAGAAAGATGTGATTATTTCGAATACCGGTTATACCGGTGCAGGTGGTTTCGAGCTTTATTTTTATCCCGAAGCCGGTCAGGCTATCTGGAAAGCAATTTTTGAAGCAGGTGCTCCTGAAGGGATTAAACCTATCGGACTAGGGGCTCGTGATACATTACGTTTGGAAATGGGCTTTTGCCTGTATGGTAATGATTTGAGTGATACCACTTCTCCGTTGGAAGCAGGATTGGGCTGGATTACTAAGTTTGTTGAAGGAAAGAATTTCATTTCACGCGCTTTACTTGAAAAGCAGAAAGCCGAAGGATTGAAACGCAAGCTGATTGCTTTTGAAATGGTAGACCGTGGTATTCCCCGTCATGGTTATGAACTGGTAAATGCTGATGGAGAGAAAATAGGTGAAGTAACTAGTGGTACCATGTCTCCAATGCGTAAGATTGGTATTGGTATGGGATATGTTCAGACCGCTTACACAGCATTAGGTACTGAAATATTTATTGATGTGCGCGGACGCAAACTGAAAGCTGTAATAGTAAAGGCCCCGTTCAGAAAATAAATCGAAAGCCGGAAAAGAGAACGCTGATAACAAATATAACGCGAATATTCAGATTTTTTGAATATTCGCGTTTTTCTTTATATGGCTGATATACATTTGTTGTTAGTTCCTTTCCATAAAAACAGCTTTTGATGCAAAATTAATAATAGGATGAAGAATATGATAAATAGATAATTCTTAATTTTGCAATCAAAAATTTATTAGCTATGTCTGAATTGGCTCCATTGATAAGTGATTTGGCTTTGATTCTGATCTGCGCCGGTGTCATGACGCTCGTCTTTAAACGGTTAAAGCAACCTCTTGTTCTCGGCTATATCGTAGCCGGCTTTTTGGCAAGTCCCCATGTTCCTCTTACTCCGTCGGTCATTGATGTGGCCAATATCCATACATGGTCGGAGATTGGTGTGATATTTTTGTTGTTCGCTCTGGGATTGGAATTTAGTTTCAAGAAATTGGTGAAAGTAGGAGGGACAGCGGTCATTGCGGCGTGTACCATTATATTTTGTATGATATTGGTTGGAATTTTTGTGGGGTGGTCTTTCGGGTGGCAACGCATGGACTGTCTGTATTTGGGAGGTATGTTGGCCATGTCCTCTACGACTATTATTTACAAAGCTTTTGATGATTTGGGGTTGAGGCAGCAACGGTTTGCCGGTTTGGTTCTTAGTATTTTGATATTGGAAGATATATTGGCTATTGTTTTGATGGTTATGTTGAGTACAATGGCAGTGAGTCAGAATTTCGAGGGTAGTGAAATGGTCTATAGCATTGCTAAATTATTATTCTTCCTTATATTATGGTTTGTGGTAGGTATTTATATCATTCCTACATTTTTGAAGCGTTCCCGCAAGTGGATGGCAAATGAAACATTGCTGATTGTTTCGCTGGCATTGTGCTTCGGTATGGTAGTTGTAGCGGCCAAGGTTGGATTTTCGGCTGCGTTTGGAGCTTTTATAATGGGGTCTATTTTGGCAGAAACGGTGGAGGCCGAAAATATAGAGAAGCTTGTGGCCCCTGTAAAAGATTTGTTTGGAGCCATTTTCTTTGTATCTGTGGGAATGATGGTAGACCCTGCCATGATTGTAGAATATATATGGCCCATTGTGATTATTACATTGGCCATTCTGCTTGGGCAGGTTATTTTTGGTACAGGTGGCGTGATTTTGTCGGGACAGCCGTTGAAAGTTGCCATGCAATGTGGTTTCAGTCTGACCCAGATTGGTGAATTTGCATTCATTATCGCTTCATTGGGGGTAAGTCTGAAAGTAACCAGTGATTTCTTGTATCCTATTGTGGTGGCTGTTTCGGTCATTACCACATTTCTGACCCCGTATATGATACGTTTGGCGATACCTGCTTATCATATAGTAGAGAAACGTCTGCCCGGCAAATGGAGAAAAATGCTTGAGCGTTATTCGTCGGGATCGCAAACGGTGAATCATGAAAACAATTGGAAGAAATTGTTGGTTGCCATAGCTAGGATTGTAGCTGTTTATTCCGTATTGTGTATAGCTATGATTACACTTTCATTCCATTTTATTATTCCATTGTTCCGGGCTAGTCTGCCTGTCTTTTGGGCAAATCTGGCAGGAGCTGTTTTTACTATCGTTTGCATCGCACCTTTCTTGCGTGCCATTATTATGAAGAAAAACCACTCTGTAGAGTTTCAGGCGTTATGGCAGGATAATCGTTTCAACCGGGCACCCTTGATTTCTACCATTTTACTCCGTATAATGATAGCTGTCATGTTTGTGATGTTTGTGATAGAGAAACTTTTTCAGGCTTCCACGACTTTGCTGATCGGTATAGCTGTTGTTTTGGTAGGTATGATGATGTTCTCGCGATGGCTAAAGAAACAATCTATATTCATGGAGCGTACTTTTATTCAGAATTTGCGTTTCAGAGATGTGCATGCTGAATTTACAGGCCAGAAACGTCCTGAGTATGAAGGACATTTGTTGTCCCGCGACTTACATCTTTCGGATTTTGAGATACCTGCGGATTCCTTATGGGCGGGACATACATTAAGAGAATTGAATTTAGGGCATAAATACGGAGTGCATGTGGCATCTATCATTCGTGGAATGCATCGTATTAATATTCCTGGGGCGAATGTACGTCTGTTTCCCGGTGACACCATACAGGTAATCGGTACGGATGAGCAGTTGGGCGAGTTTGCCCGTCAAGCAGAAAGAGTATCAGCCGCCGCCGAAGAGGAAGATTTGGAAAGGCGTGAAATGAGTCTGAAACAGTTCATTATAGATCGTAACTCATTTTTCTTGGGTAAGAATATCAGAGAAAGTGGTATCCGGGATGAGTACAAATGTCTGGTAGTAGGCGTCGAAAAAGAAGATAGTACGCTGATGACCCCTGATATCAATGTACCTTTTACGGAAGGAGATGTGGTATGGGTGGTAGGCGAACGGGATGATGTGTACCGTTTGTTGGGTAAGAAAGAAAAAGAGGAAGAATAATTAATTTTAATAAATAAGAAAACCATGAAAAGTGATCCTAAAGATTGTCTGTATTGTCAGAACAATGAGACATTGCACAATTTAATGATTGAAATAGCGCCACTGAGTGTTTCACGTGTATTCCTTTTTAAGGAACAAACCTATCGCGGACGTTGCCTTGTTGCTTATAAAGATCATGTAAACGACTTGTTTGAACTGAGTGATGAAGAACGTAACGCATTTATGGCAGATGTTACCCGTGTGACCCGTGCCATGGACAAGGCTTTCCATCCTGAAAAAATAAATTACGGAGCGTATAGTGACAAACTTTCTCACTTGCATTTTCATTTGGTCCCCAAGTATGTGGATGGACCTGATTATGGAGGTGTATTTCAGATGAATCCGGGAAAAGTTTATCTGGCTGATGCGGAATATCAAGAAATGATTGAAGCTATAAAGAAAAATCTGTAGTAGCGATTAGTGGTTAGTGATTAGTGCCTGCGGTGTATGCATCCGCTATTAACCACTAATCACTAACTATTAACTAATCACTCTTTTTCTTCGAAATCAAATTCAAAGTCGAAGTCATCGTCACCGAAATATTCAGGAGTAATGAACTCTTCCATACTGCGACGGTCCTTTTTAGTGGGACGTCCTGTTCCGCGGGCGCGATCAACAAAACCGCTGATTTTGCTCATTTCCAGCAATTCATATTGTTCCGGAGTCGTTACATTCTCCAGTATTTCAGGAACCAATTTGGCACCTATACGTTTTTCTATTGCCTGTAAAACTTTAAATGAGTACGTGACAGGTGGTTTCTTTACATGTATCACTTCTCCCGGTTTTATCATTCTCGATGGCTTCACCTGAGTGCCGTTGATAGAAACCCGTCCTTTCTTGCATGCTTCGGCAGCGATAGTGCGGGTCTTGAATATACGTGAGGCCCATAGCCATTTATCAATTCTTGCTTCAGCCATTACTTTTTATTGTATTGGTTCATTGTTATACTGATGCCTGCCAGGCAAAAACTCTTAATTATGTCGCAAGCCGTTGCTACACGTTCGTCCATGGTCTTCAAATCTTTATCAGTGAAGTGACCTAATACAAAATCTATTTGCCCGCCACGGGGAAAATCGTTGCCGATACCAAAGCGCAGACGGGCATAATCTTGTGTGCCCAGCGTAGCAGCTATATGTTTCAAACCATTGTGTCCGGCATCGCTGCCTTTTCCTTTCAGACGTAATGTACCGAAAGGAAGGGCGAGGTCGTCCACCACTACCAACACATTTTCCAACGGAATGTTTTCTTTTTGCATCCAGTAGCGCACTGCATTTCCACTCAAGTTCATGTAAGTAGACGGTTTCAGCAGGATAAGCTGGCGTCCTTTGAGCGAGAGGGTGGCAGTGGCTCCGTAACGTCCGTCAGTAAAAACAAGATTGGACGCCTTTGCAAGGGCGTCCAATACTGTGAATCCTATGTTGTGACGGGTATTTCGGTATTCTTCACCTATATTACCCAGTCCTGTAATCAAATATTTCATTGATAAGGATTAAAGGGTTACTGATTATTTACCGGCAGTTGCAGCAGCACCACGAGCGGCACGAGTTAATTTAACTGCGCAAACAACGGCTTCTTTAGCGTTAATCAATTCCAAACCTTCATAGCTTAATTCGCCCACTTTGATAGTCTTGCCCAGACCCAAAGAAGTTACATCAACAACCAGGCGTTCAGGAATTACATTGTATAAAGCTTTCACTTTCAGTTTACGCAACTGTAATGCCAATTTACCACCGGCACGTACACCTTCTGCCAAACCTTCCAACTGAACAGGAACTTCCATAACAATAGGTTTGGCTTCATCAATCTGATAGAAGTCAACGTGAAGGATTGCATCCGTTACAGGATGGAACTGGATATCTTTCAAAATAGCGTTTACTATTTTACCATCAATGTTCAAGTCTACAACATAGATGTGCGGTGTGTATACCAAGTTACGGAGTCCTTCGGTGGGAACGGAGAAGTGAGTAGCTACGGGCAAGCCGTTTTCGTCTTTCTGCACTCCATACAATACACAAGGAACACCATTGTTCTTACGCAATTCGTGAGTTGCTTTCTTTCCTACGTCTGTTCTGACAGTACCTTTAATTTCAATTGATTTCATTGTTTTTAAATTTTTTAGTGTTACTCTAAATTAAGTTGATCTTATTGCTTAATTCGCCATCACACGATGTGGTATATCACACGATGAGCTTGAAAAAGCGGTGCAAAAATTACTGCTTATTTCCGACTTGACAAAAAGAAAGCACAAGTTTTTTATCATTGTGCTTTCTTTATCAGTTGGAATCAGAAATCGATATCTATTTTAATTTCATTCGGACTAAGCGGTTTGTGCGCATCTTCGGTTGTTTCCTGTTCTTCATTTTCAGTGTGATGAGGTTCAATAGGACCTTGCTCTTCGGCAATAAACTGTATAGCCTGTTGTAAACCGTTCATGAACTTCTCAAAATCTTCTTTATATAGAAAAATCTTATGTTTTTCGAAGCTTACTTGCGAGTCATCACCTTCTCCCGAAACAATTTTCTTGCTTTCAGTAATAGCCAAAAACATTTCATCTTTTCGATTTTTCTTCACATCTAAATAATAAATACGTTTGCCGGCTTTAATTGCTTTTGAAAAAACAATTTCTTTGTCACCATCCACTACACTTTTCTTTTTATAATCTTCCATAACTTAAGTATCTTTATAAATCGGCTTCAAAATTGGACATTTTTTTAAATGGGCAAAAAATTTGCGGATAAACTTCGATGAAAAAAGCGATTTAGATAGCTCTATGTAAATTTTACATTAAAAATGTAATTATGTTATGTAAAATCAATGAAAATACCTACTTTTGCAACTCCTTAATAATTTTATGTGAATTATGATAAATAGAGTTCTTATTCGTCTTAAGATAGTTCAGATAGTCTATGCTTATTATCAGAACGGAGGCAAAACTTGGATACAGCGGAAAAGAGTTATTTTTCAGCCTTTCTAAAGCGTATGACTTATACAACTATCTGCTGCTTTTAATGGTAGAGGTAACTAAACAGGCTAACAAACGACTGAATGCTGCGAAAAACAAACTGGTTCCTACTAAGGAAGAATTGTTTCCCAACACTAAATTTGTAGAAAACCGCTTTATTGCACAGTTGGAGGTAAACAAACAACTGCTGGAGTTTTCGAACAATCAGAAGAAAACTTGGGAGAATGAAGCTGATTTCGTAAAGACTTTATGTGATAAAATCTTAGAAAGCGATATATATAAGGAATATATGGCCAGTGAGACTTCTTCGTATGAGGAAGACCGTGAATTGTGGCGCAAGCTATATAAAAATATTATTTTTAATAATATCGAACTAGATCAGGTTTTGGAGGACCAAAGTTTGTATTGGAATGATGATAAGGAAATAGTGGATACCTTTGTGTTGAAGACCATCAAGCGTTTCGATGAGAAGAATGGTGCAAAACAGGAATTGTTGCCGGAATTTAAAGATGAGGAGGATCAAGACTTCGCACGCCGTTTGTTCCGTCGTACTATCTTGAATGCCGATTATTATCGTCATCTGATTAGCGAAAATACAAAGAACTGGGATTTAGACCGTGTGGCTTTCATGGATGTGGTTATTATGCAGATCGCTTTGGCTGAAATTCTGAGTTTTCCCAATATTCCGGTCAGCGTATCACTGAATGAGTACGTAGAAATAGCCAAACTGTACAGCACCCCGAAAAGCGGTGGCTTTATTAACGGAACTTTGGACGGAATCGTTAATTCATTGAAAAAAGAGAATAAGCTAACCAAAAAATTAATATCTTTGTTTGTTATTGAAGAATAACAGCATTATAAACTAAAAAACATAGAAAGTATGAACTTATTATTTGTATTTCTGCAGGCAGGGGGTGGAGGAGATTACTCTTTCCTGATTATGATGGTAGCCATTTTCGCTATTATGTATTTCTTCATGATTCGTCCTCAGAATAAAAAACAGAAAGAGATTGCTAATTTCCGCAAGAATTTGGAAGTGGGTCAAGAAGTGATTACTGCAGGTGGTATATACGGAAAGATAAAAGAAATAGAAGATAATACAGTTGTTTTGGAAATTGCATCAGGCGTTAAGATTAAAATTGATAGAAATTCTATCTTCGCTAATGCTGCATCCAACCAACAACAGGCAAAGTAAATGACATGATAACATGTTCGACAAAAGGAACATACGTATTTACTATTTAAAGACTTTAGAGAGAATCAGAAGCTTCCTGCTTAGCCGTAATAGCAGGGAGTTCCTGATTTTCTTGTTTTTTGTATTTGTATCTTTCTGCTTTTGGTTGCTTCAGGTGTTAAATGATGACTATGAAACGGAATTTTCCATTCCGTTACGGTTGAAGAATGTACCTAGTGATGTGGTGTTGACCTCCGAACTTCCTGATGAACTGCGTATTGGCGTGAAAGACAGGGGGACTGTATTGGCTAACTATATGCTGGGGCAGACATTTTATCCCATTGTTGTGGACTTCAAGGACTATGAGGATAAAGGGAGCCGTGTCCGGATTCCGGTTTCAGCTTTAATGAAAAAGATTTCGGTCCAGTTGAATCAGACAACCAAATTGCTGACCATACGGCCGGATACTGTGGAGTTTATTTATACGAAAGGGAAGGCAAAGAAGGTGCCCGTGAAGTTACAAGGCAAGGTGGCTTTAGACCGCCAGTATTATATCTCGGATATCATTTACTCGCCGGATTCAGTGATGGTTTATGCTCCTCAGGAGATTTTGGATACCATCACGGCTGCTTATACACAGGCATTGAATTTTGAAGATGTGGCAGATACCATTCGTCGTAGGGTGAATCTGGCCGATGTACGCGGAGCGAAATTTATTCCCTCTTTTGATGATGTGACTTTATTGGTAGATATCTACGCTGAGAAAAGTGTGGAGGTGCCTATACGTGGCATCAATTTTCCGCCCGACAAGGTACTTCGTACTTTTCCTTCCAAGGTTCAGGTGACTTTTCAGGTAGGTCTGAGTCATTTCAAGTCCATCACTTCCGAGGATTTCTTTATCGGGGTGACTTATGAGTCTTTGTTGAACAATAAGGGGGAGAAGTGTCCGGTCAATCTCAAATCCATCCCCCGATATGTGAACCATGTTCGTTTGAATCCCAAAGAGGTGGATTATTTGATAGAACAACGAATTAAATTCAATGATTAAGATAGCGGTTACCGGTGGCATCGGCAGTGGAAAATCATACATTTCCCATTTGTTGGAGAATATGCATATCCCTGTGTATAATGCGGATAATGAAGCGAAACGTCTCACTACTTCTGATGCCGGAATTCGTGGGGAACTGATCGCTTTGTTAGGTGAGGATGTTTATAAGGATGGTCTGTTAAACAAGCCGTTGTTGGCTTCCTATCTGTTTTCCGATCCGGCGCATGTGCTCCAAATCAATTCCATTATCCATCCCCGGGTACGGAAAGATTTTACCGTATGGGTGGAACGTCAGGAAAATTGTGAGATAGTGGGTATGGAATCGGCTATTTTGTATGAGGCTGGTTTTCAGGATACGGTAGATGCGGTAATAATGGTCTATGCACCTGTAGAATTGCGTATACAGCGTGCCATGTATCGTGACGGAGCCAGCGAGGAACAAGTCCGGGCACGTATTGCTGCCCAGATGGATGATGAAGAAAAGCGTCGGCGGGCCGATTTCACGGTGGTGAATGACGGGGTGCAATTGCTCATACCCCAGTTGAACAGAATAGTAGAACAATTAAAAACCCGAAAAATTCATACTATAAATTTGGGAGTTTCATTGGTGAATTGTACTTTTGCTTCCTCAAACCATAAATATAAAATAGAATAGTATGTTAAAGACCATTTTATCAATCGCGGGCAAACCGGGATTATATAAATTGATTTCTCAAGGAAAGAACATGTTGATTGTAGAAACAGTTGACGCAGCTAAGAAAAGAGTTCCTGCTTATGCTCATGACAAAGTTATCTCATTGGCGGATATTGCTATGTACACAGATGCGGAAGAAGTGCCTTTGAGCGAAGTGCTGGAAGCGGTAAAGAAGAAAGAGAATGGAGCGGTTGCTTCTATCAATTATAAAAAAGCATCAGCCGATGAGTTACATGCTTATTTTGCAGAAATTTTGCCAAATTATGATCGTGACCGTGTTCATAACGGGGATATCAAGAAACTGATTTCATGGTACAATATTTTGGTAAACAATGGTATTACTGAATTTGTAGAAGCTCCGGCAGAATCTGCCGACAAAGTGGAAGAAGCTGCTGCTGAATAATTGAAATAAAGCGAAGGGGAAAAGCCCGTCAAGCAGTTTACAATCTGCTTGACGGGCTTTTTGTTCATCGGCATTATTGGTAAAAGAAGTAGGATATCTTACTTCTTTCAGTGGAATATGATCATAGATCGTGCTCTATAAAGGATACCCTGAAAAATCCTTCAAATCCTTCAGACTTCCCGCAAACGCCTTGTTCGTGGGCATTTCGGCTGAAGGATTGGGTTCGGGAATGCTTCAGTCGGGGATTGGAATCCTTCAGCCGAATCGGTGTTTCTCTGATTTTCAGGGAATCGTTTTTCCTGAAGGATATTTTTCGGCTGAAACATTTCGCGATGTATATCTTTCAGCCGGAATGTCGGCGGGCAGGGTGTTTGCGGAGTAGCTGAAAGATCTGAAGGAAAAATAAGGAGTTTCGGCATGTAGATGCCGTTATGGAAAAAACAACAGGATCAAATTTTAAAAAGCTCTTGTTCTTTCAATGAAAACGTCTTGTTCTTTTTTTTGAAAGACCTTGTTCTTTTCAGAAAAGAACAGGACGTTTGAGAGGTTAGTAATGTGCATGCCGGAAAGTTAGTAACGTGTGGGGTGACACGTTACTAATGCGTGGGCTGTAAGATTAGTAATGTTGCAGGTGGAAGATTGTATATCTTACAAGTGATGAGGCCCCCCCTTTACTCAGGAAAGATAAGATCTTATCTTTCCTGGCTGTTTGTAACATTCTAGTTGCGGAATTTTAATCCGTCACCAGCTGTTTCTACGATAATCGGTTTGCTTCGGTCTACTTCCTGTGACAATAGTTTTTTGGACAAATCATTCAGCAAATAGCGCTGGATGGCACGTTTCACAGGACGGGCGCCGAATTCGGGATCATAGCCTGTGCTGGCAATGAAACGGACGGCCTCATCGGTCATTTCCAAGGTAATGCCGTTGCCGGCCAGCATATTCTTGATACCGTTGATTTGTAACATCACAATCTGTTCTATCTCTTCTCTGTTCAAAGGCAAGAACATAATTGTTTCATCTATACGGTTCAGAAACTCCGGTCGTATCGTTTTTTTGCAACATGGACATTACCTCTTTCTTCGTCTCTTCAATCACCACTTCGCGATTCTCGTCATTAATCTTTTCGAACTGGCTTTGAATGTATGCGCTGCCTAGGTTGGAAGTCATGATGATAATCGTATTCTTGAAGTTTACCGTACGTCCCTTGTTGTCAGTCAGACGTCCGTCGTCCAAAACTTGCAGCAGAATATTGAACACATCGGGATGTGCTTTTTCTATTTCATCAAATAATACCACAGAGTATGGTTTGCGTCGGACGGCTTCTGTCAACTGACCGCCTTCATCGTAACCTACGTATCCGGGAGGCGCTCCGATCAGGCGAGATACAGAGTGTTTCTCCTGGTATTCGCTCATGTCGATACGCGTCATCAGACTCTCGTCATCAAACAGGTAGTCGGCCAATGCTTTGGCAAGTTCTGTCTTACCTACACCGGTAGTACCCAGGAAGATGAATGAACCTATCGGACGTTTCGGATCCTGTAATCCGGCACGGCTACGGCGTACGGCATCGGATACGGCTGCTATGGCTTCATCCTGACCTACCACACGCAAATGTAATTCTTGCTCCAGATGAAGCAATTTGTCACGTTCGCTTTGCAGCATCTTGTTAACAGGTATCCCTGTCCACCGTGAAACAACATCGGCAATGTCCTCAGCGGTAACTTCTTCCTTTATCATGGCACTGTCACCCTGCTTGTGTTTCAGGTCTTCTTGGATATCCTTAATCTCGTTCTCTAAAGCCTGTAATTTTCCATAACGGATTTCGGCCACTTTACCGTAATCTCCCTCACGTTCCGCTTTCTCGGCTTCAAATTTCAATTGTTCTATTTCCTGCTTGTTTTGCTGAATCTTGTTGACCAGTTCCTTTTCACTCTGCCATTTGGCTTTGTAAGAGGTTTCCTGTTCTTTCAGTTCGGCAATCTCTTTATTCAGCTGTTGTAATTTGGACTCGTCTTTTTCACGTTTGATGGCCTCACGTTCAATTTCCAGTTGTTTCAGGTGACGTGAGATTTCATCTAGTTCTTCAGGCACAGAGTCACGTTCCATACGCAATTTGGCAGCAGCTTCATCCATCAGATCAATAGCCTTGTCCGGAAGGAAACGTTCGGTAATGTACCGGTTACTCAATTCTACAGCGGCAATGATGGCTTCATCTTTGATACGTACCTTGTGATGGTTTTCGTAACGTTCTTTCAATCCACGAAGAATAGAGATGGTGCTCAGCGTGTCCGGTTCGGCTACCATAACAGTTTGGAACCGGCGTTCCAATGCCTTGTCCTTTTCGAAGTATTTCTGATATTCGTCCAAAGTAGTGGCTCCGATGCTGCGGAGCTCACCACGGGCCAAGGCGGGTTTCAATATATTGGCGGCATCCATGGCACCTTCACCTTTACCGGCTCCGACCAAGGTATGGATTTCATCGATAAACAGGATGATGCTGCCTTCGGCTTTGACCACTTCATTGACAACAGATTTCAGACGTTCCTCAAATTCACCTTTGTATTTGGCTCCAGCAACCAGTGCGCCCATATCCAATGAGAAGATTTGTTTGTTCTTCAAATTGTCGGGTACATCACCTCGGATGATACGGTGTGCCAAACCTTCAACAATGGCGGTCTTACCAGTACCCGGCTCACCAATTAAAATCGGATTATTCTTGGTACGGCGGCTTAATATTTGTAATACTCTACGTATTTCTTCATCACGCCCGATAACCGGATCAAGTTTTCCGCTGCGGGCAGCCTCATTCAAATTAATGGCATATTTGCTTAAGGATTGATAAGTGTCTTCACTGGATTGTGAAGTTACTTTTTCACCTTTACGTAGTTCTGCTATGGCGGAGCGCAGCTCTTTGTCTGTCATTCCCGCGTCTTTCAATATGGTAGCGACAGTACTCTTTACATTCAATAAGGCCAGGATAATAGCTTCCAGTGAAACGAATTCGTCACCCATCTCTTTGGAATACTGTACGGCTCTTTGTAATATCTCGTTGCTTTCACGGCTAAGGTAAGGTTCTCCTCCCGAAACCTTAGGCAGCGAGTCAATTTGCTTGTCGATGACCAATGCGATCTGCTGGGCGTTCATTCCCAATTTCTGGAAAATGAAGTTGGTGACGTTTTCACCTACTTTCAGTACTCCGGCCAACAGATGCACAGGCTCGATAGCTTGCTGTCCGCGGGCTTGAGTTACGTTCACCGCTTGTTGCACTGCCTCCTGTGATTTAATTGTGAAGTTGTTAAAATTCATATTGTATCTCCTTTCTAAATATTATTCAAATACCTATTGAAAACGTAACTGTCACTGCTTTGTTCAGTGGCTTTTGCGATTTCATTTGATAATCGTCAAATAGTTTGCCAAAAATGAAAAACGAAAGCTAATGAAGTAAAGTAAGAGACAAAATGACAGGCTTCCGGCTTTTAAATGAAAAAAAGGTCCGAATTGCACACAAAAAGGCAGATAACTCTTTTTGCAGGCAGATGATAATTGCTATCTTAGCATCGAAATCATAAAATGAAAACGAGATGACAAATGAAATAAAGTTTGCAGATACTGTAATTCTGGTGGATATAGCCTATGTAGATAGGGTGGCGGGTGATTTATCCAAACATTTTGGTGACGTGGTGGGGCGTAAGTTGCCGAAAGCGGATTTGCCGGTGTTGTTGGAATGTCTGTCACTGGATAGTGGAATACCCTTGGGGGAGAATGCAGTTCAGGTATTATTTATTTATGACGAGGAAAGTAAGAAAATGGATGCTTTTCAGCCGTCGGATTTGGAAAAGGAATTAAATAACGTGGCTTTCAAAAGCCAGTTGGGAGAGTTTGCACTTTATTCTTTCGAACCGTCGGATATGGCTAGTCGCGAAGAGTTGTTTCTAGAGTCTTTGAGAGTGGTGGTTGATGCAAAAGAGGTGAAACGGGTAATTATTGTCCCTGCCGAAGAAGAATATGGGGATAAAGTTCCTGCTATATTAAATAAGGTGGACGGAAAAGAAAAAATGACAGTATTCGGCATGAATCCTCCAGCCTGTGAAGTGGCTTATCAGTGGGAGATGTTTGGATTCGCAGTTTTACAGTCGTTAGGAATTAAAGCAGACGAACTATAATCATTAAAAAACATGTCTGATTTCAGGTTAAGAGTATTCAGTAGTGTTGCGAAAAATCTCAGCTTTACAAAGGCTTCGCAGGAGTTGTTTATCAGCCAGCCGGCTATAACCAAGCATATTCAGGAATTGGAAACGATGTACCAGACGCGCCTTTTTGAGCGAATGGGTAACAAGATCTTGCTGACTGATGCAGGCAGGTTGTTGTTGGAACATTGTGAGAAAATTTTGGAAGATTACGGACGCTTGGAGTACGAGATGAACTTATTACGTAATGAGCATACCGGTGAGTTACGCTTGGGAGCCAGTACTACAATTGCCCAATATGTGCTTCCTCCCTTGCTGGCTCGTTTCATCGAGAAGTTTCCGCAAGTGTCTTTATCACTTTTCAGCGGGAACTCCTCTGAGGTGGAAAAGGCATTGCAAGAACATCGCATAGATTTGGCATTGGTAGAGGGCAATACCCGGCAACCTAATTTGAAATATACTCCTTTTCTGCAAGATGAGCTGGTGGCTATCGTCCATACTCGTAGTAAGTGGATGGATTATGATGAGATAACTTTGGATGAATTGAAAGAAGTTCCTCTTGTGCTTCGTGAAAGAGGTTCGGGAACATTGGATGTATTGATTACCGCTTTGCATAAACACAACATAAAGTTATCGGACCTTACTATCCGTATGCACCTGGGGAGTACAGAAAGCATTAAATTATTTTTGGAAAATAGTGAGTGCATGGGGATTTTGTCTATCCGGTCTATTAATAAAGAACTGTATTCAGGAAAGTTTAAAGTATTGGATATAAAAGACCTGGTGATGTTTCGTGAATTTGATTTTGTCCAATTGCAAGGGCAGGATACAGGGCTTCCGACTCTGTTCATGCAGTTTGCCAATCATTATAAGGAAAAGTTATAACCTATAATTAAAAACGATTAGATTGTTATTGAAACATATACTACCTTTGCACCTCGAAATAGAGAAATAATGTTAAAAAGTAAAATATATGATTTCAGTAACAGCTTTACAGCAAAACAACAAAATTATTTATGTAGGCTTGCTTTCCACGTTAACGGTCTTTTTATTGATGGACTATATTCCGGTATTGGCTCCATTTTCCCGGTGGGTCACTCCATCCGTATCTTTATTTCTGGGGTTGATATTTGCATTAGTTTGCGGACAGGCCCATCCTAAATTCAATAAAAAGGTTTCTAAATATTTGTTGCAATATTCTGTAGTGGGATTGGGGTTCGGTATGAATCTTCAGGCTTCTTTGGCTTCCGGCAAGGAAGGAATGGAATTTACGATCATTTCTGTAATCGGTACAATGATTATAGGTATGTTTATAGGGCGTAAACTTTTGAAGGTAGACCGTGATACGGCTTACCTTATCAGTTCAGGTACTGCAATTTGTGGGGGGGTAGCGCTATTGCTGCTGTGGGGCCTGTATTGAAAGCTAAAGATAGTGAGATGTCTGTGGCTTTGGCTACTATCTTTGTATTGAATGCTATCGCTTTGTTCATTTTTCCGGTGTTAGGTCATACGTTTGGGTTAGATCAACAACAGTTTGGTACTTGGGCAGCTATTGCTATTCATGATACGAGTTCTGTGGTGGGTGCAGGTGCGGCATACGGTGAAGAAGCGTTGAAAGTGGCGACTACAATTAAACTGACCCGTGCCCTTTGGATTATTCCTTTGGCATTCGCTACATCTTTTATTTTCAAGGGGAGTGGTAAGAAAGTAAGCATTCCTTGGTTTATCCTTTATTTCGTTGTAGCTATCGTTCTGAATACTTATGTGTTGGATGGTGTACCTCAATTCGGGCAGGCCGTTTCTGGACTGGCACGTAAGGGATTGATTATTACCATGTTTTTTTATTGGAGCTTCCTTGTCTATGGATGTACTGAAGCAAGTCGGTATGAAACCTCTGGTTCAAGGTGTTGCTCTTTGGGCAGTGATTAGTATTAGTTCATTGGCTTATATTCTACTCTTCTGATAGGGATTTAAATCCTGTTATCCGCATATGCTTTTTTATGAGAATATAATTTAGAAGTAATAGATGAGTAATAGTACAGCGTTTATCCCAATGACAGTGAGGAATCCTTTCCATACATAAGGCAGTATTTCTTTTCTGCGGGAGGAAAAAAATATGGCATAGAACATATTCACCACAATGTTGCTGATGATAGCTTGCATGATGCAGGCTCCTACGATAGTTGCTGGAATGCTTCCGCCTTGTAACAGGTTAAGTATGAAAGGGGTGATGTCACTTAATCCTGCTGCAATGGAGAGAATACTCAAACCTCCTGTTCCTGCATAAATTAATGTATAGTGAGTCAGAAATGTAAATACTACGAATAATAAAGCAAAGATCAGAGCGACTTTGAATTCCAGCGGATTACTTTCCGTTTCCGGCTCCTCAATAACTTCGCGCTCGCCTTTTATAGTATGCTTTTTATGGATGAATATACCGATGCCGGCGGCGGTTACAGACATGATGAGCAGATAGGGGTAGATATCCAGAAAGATGGAAGTGCTGAATATAAGGATCAAAATCATGAAACGCAAGAACATCATGCTGATAGCAAGCATCATGGCAGATACATATTCCGGTATTTCATGCGTTTGTATCCGTTTACATTTGCGGGCAAGGATGGAAATGGTAGCGGTGCTGCTATACAGACCACCGATAATACCCGAAACTAGAGTGCCTGATTCGCGGAAAACATATTGTTTCAGCAGGTAGGATAAATAGGAGATGCCCGATACGACTACAGTAGCCAGCCAAATGGTGTATGGAGTGAGATTGATACCCGGTATAAGAGGTTCCTTGGGTAACATGGGCAAAATGATACCGCTGATAGCCAAAAATTTTGCCAGTGTTATCATTTCATCATTTTGCATCCGTTGTACAAGTTCGGTAAAGGTGTGTTTCATTTCTGTGAAAAGAAGCACGGTGACTACCATCATGACATAAAACCAGGAAGGCTGTGTACTTATGATAGGAGCCATACAATAGGTGATAAGAGCGATGATGATTGTTGTCACTCCAAACACGTGAAACTGGGATTGCTTGACATAATAATTGATACCCAGTAACATGCCTAAAATTATCCCGCCTCCCATAAATAAATGCATTTCCTTAGGGTCAAGTATATAGAGGAGATATCCCAAAATACCGATAAAAGTAAAAGTCCGGTCTGTGCCGAAAAGCGTAGTTTCCCCTTCTCGTCTCAGACTGATTCTCCGTTGGGATAAACCGATGAGTAAAGAGAACAATGTTACTAGAATGAAAGTAACCAATTGCTGGGGAAGGTAATCGTACAACTTTTCCATAAATTTGTCAAGATTAGGTTGATGTAATTGGTTTTTCTGTTCAAACCACATGGACCCCTCTGATGGATTCAAATGGTTTTAAAACGCTTGCTTAAACTTGCTTTCTTCAAAAAGTCCTTTTAATTTATCATCACTTTTTATTTGGTTGATGATTGTGGACAGAACTCCTGCTTTGGGCAATTCTACTACAACGTCTGTTTTATATTTACCACCGTTCTGTTGGCTGTTTTCACAAATTACTTTTAAGTTAGCAGCCTCTTGCTGGGTAACCATTTGGATCAGATCTAAAAATTGTTCCCATTCTGCATTACCGAATTTATTTTGAGACTTGGCAGCCATTTCTGCTTTTGCCTTGATCTGGTTAGTTATTGCGGTACGGGCTGTAATGATCGCCTTCTTTTTGGAGGCAGTGGCGTCACCGCTCTGAGCTGATGCCGAGGCACGGAAGAAGTCTGCATTTGTACTATATGTATTTCCGGTACAAGGAGTGCTTTGTGCCTGTGCCCATGTTGATATTCCAAGGACGAAGGCTAAAAAATTAGATGAATTTATAATATTTCATAGTTGGGAATTTTTATCAATTTATTGCGAAGATAGAGGAATATTTGATAATATAAACAAGAAAAGAGAAAAAAACGATTGAGCTTGCTTTATGAAATGATTATATTTGCAGAAATTAAATGAAAGGTTAGTATTTATGGAATCAACAACAAAATTCTATTCGTTAAACTACACAAACGTAAATACTTATTTATTTGCGTTCGTGTTTATTGTAGGTAATGTGGTATTGCCGCAACTTTGTCATTTGGTGCATTGGGGATGGTCCTGCTATGTTACCCATTTATTTCTTTACATTAATAGGTGCTTATAAATATGGATTCAAAGTGGGGATGTTGACGGCTGTTCTTTCTCCGCTTGCCAATAGCATCTTGTTTGGAATGCCTTCT
>ENA-OPYU01000110-OPYU01000110.1-human-gut-metagenome-genome-assembly--contig:-NODE-110-length-30603-cov-4.333541_pt1 | contig 30603 bp, 30 predicted proteins | sample MGYA00242637_ERZ504482 | MGnify/ENA primary metagenome ERZ504482 (study PRJEB26092, sample SAMD00036237) | human gut metagenome | host: Homo sapiens | study: EMG produced TPA metagenomics assembly of... | reverse complement strand
TATCAAGAAAAAACTCATTGTTCTTCGGCAGCCATAAGGGGGCCGAACGAGGCGCCATACTCTATACGATAGCACTCACTTGTAGGATGCATAAAGTGAATTTATTTGAGTATCTCACGGATGTGATTAACAGAACAGCCGAATGGTAACCGAACACACCAATTGAAAAATACAGGGAACTGCTTCCTGACAGATGGAAAAAAGACTAATGACTAAAAAAGGGATCATTAGCCTTTTTATTTTAATACACTATATAGAATCGCGGAGACGCTTACAGCAGGGTTCAGGCAAAGTCATGAATCAAATCACACAGAGCCGTGATTGTCAATTGATTATGATTTTTTTGTAGACAAATAGTCTACTTTTTCTGTAGATTTTAGCTTTTTTATGTTGATAATCAAGTAATTGTATTGTCTATATGAAATCTACATATTTTTATATATAATTGATTGTCAGCTCTTTGCAATGTAGGCGAAAAATCTACAGAAAATAATATGGAGGCAGTACAAAAAGGTTGTGCTGGTCCGCCCTTACATTTGCAGAAAATTTAAGATTATGTAAAAAATTACAAAAAACATTCGTGTATCCATAGATGTGAAACAGCATCTAGACGAAATGAAAGGAAGCGTGTCGTCTAGTGAATTTATTGAGACAATGCTGTCCTACTTTGAGCGGAACGGGGTGGATCCCCGAACATCAATCAACGGGAAGTTCAAGACACTGGAACTTCAGGGAATCGAACGGATCATCAAAATCATCCGTGCCATAGAAAAAGATAAGATTGACAAGCTGCTTCCGGCGCCGGAAGCGCACAGTGATGTTCTGCTGAAACAGACAGACAAACAGGTCACCCAACTGAAAGCGGAAGTGGAACGCTTGAAAAAAAGCAAGTGCTCCTGACGTGGAAGGCAGAAGAAAATTGGAACAGGTTGTCAGGCTGCTGGAAAATGCTTTCGACCAGAAGAACTTCAAGAAGGCGGAAATAGGAACAGATTATTTTGTCGCACCGGTTTATCTGGAAATGTTGTTATATAAAGTAAAGGAAATATGTTCATAAAACAGGTAATGGCCCGTCCTGTACCGGCTCATCCGAAGTGGAAATACAGTTTGAACAGAGAAAGTATGATACATTTTTTTCACAAGAAAATATTATATGGCACCAATGTGGTTTATGCGGAAGGCTGGCAACAATCAAAAAAAAGAATGGCATATTCTACCATATTTCCATCAATCCTTTACAGAATGAAGTGTCCATATAGTCCGGAGAATTATCTGAAAGGGGATTATGAAGTTCAGGCTGTCACCATGAAGGAATAGAGGACGACAGGCGGTGAGTTAAAAAAAAATGCAGTATCATACATGAATCTGTATTCAAGAAATTTCAATAGGAACCTTATGATTATTATCAGAACTAAATCCAGGTGGAATGTTTGTAAAGGTACATAAACCGGTCAACACGCCCTGTGTATGCGACAACAAGGATAGGTGTCGGGCACTGGTGGAATATCTGTTGAAGGAAAGTCTTGAAGACAAACCTTATTATGACACGTTCTTCTCCCATGAGGAGGATTATGTACCACCGGTGACGGCATGCAAAAGATTGACAACAACCATAAGAAGCTGATGAAAAGAGATGATAAATTCTATATGCTGTCCATTAATCCCTCACAGGATGAAGCGGCTCATCTGATTCGGAAGGTTACAGGAAAGCAGGTGACGGAATTTGAGCAGCTCACCGTGGAGGAACAGGAAAAAGTCATTCATGAGTTGAAGAATTACTCCCGGAACTGTATGGACCTGTATGCGGAGAATTTTCGCAGGGAGAAGATAAAATCAGGAAAGGATCTTGTTTATTTGGGGAGGGTGGAAACGGAACGCCACTACAGGAACAGTGATGAGGAAGTGAAGGAGGGACAGGCAAAGTCAGGGGACAGGAAGCCCGGGCTACAGCTTCATGTACATATCATCGTGTCACGGAACGATGTGACACAAACAGTAAGACTTTCACCATTAGCAAGAAGCAAAGGTTCATTTAATGAACTAAACGGTAAGAAAGTCATGGTCGGCTTCGAACACATGGAGTGGAAAGCCCGGTGTGCGACCGGTTCATCAGTATGTATGATTACAAGGCTACATACACAAGTATTACGAGGACGGCAGGGAACACACCTACCATTATGTTCCGGGAAAGAACGAGGCGATGAGCATGGCCAAATCCGCCATCCTGCAGAAAGAATTCAGAAACGAGAGGAAGATGCTGGATGTGTCTTACCGGATGTTCCGTTTCATGGTGAATCCGAAACAGGCTCTCATAGCGGAAGCTAAAAGACTGGTAAAGGATGCGCTTACTGGAAAAATCTAAATCAATTTATGAATATGGATCATATGTTTATTATGAGACTGGCAGCCCTGCTTTTTGGTGGCGGCATTGCCGGTTGTCTGTTTCCGGGAAAATCCCGGATGTCACATATCCTGTTCCTGCTGTTGATACTTGCAGAAACAGCTGTTGCACATGCCACCATTCCGGACGGGTGGTGGTTCCTGCTTCCGGGTGTCGTTTCCGTACTTCTTCGTCTTTCTTTCAAAGGAGGGACAGAAAGCGGAAGGTCGGAAAAGCCCTGCTCTCCCTTCACGCCACGGGCGGGACAATTATCAGATATTATTACTGGTTCTCCAATTTCCTTGTTTATGGAGGAGCCGGTTCCGGCAAGACCAAATCCATAGGCAAACCGCTGATGGAACAATACATCAGGTCCGGATTCGCCGGTTTTATCTATGACTTCAAGGATTTTGCCATCCCCGGACTGCATACAACCTAATCAGGAAACACGGATACCCCCATGAGTTCTATTATGTAAATTTCACGAATATGAACCGGATTTACCGCTTCAATCCGCTGGACAGGAAGAATATAAAGGACAGGACGATGCTCATGCAGCTGATGGAGGACGTACTGGGCGCGTTGATGCCGCCCACATCATCAATGGTATACGGGTACGCTTGGCATCCTGAACGGCATGGCATACAGGCTTTGGGACGAGTTCCCGGAATGTTGCACGCTGCCGCATATCGTTAACTTCGTGATGAAGGCCGATACGGGATAGCTTCAGGAATTTCTGAAGCTGAACGATATCAGTGCCATGATAGCGGGGCGTACCTCAAGGTGGAGGGCAGCGAGAAGATGTAGGCCTCCTATGTGTCCACCCTCAGCAACTATGTGGCGAAGCTGACCACCAATGAGAACATATACTATGTGCTGACAGGGAATGACTTCGATTTCAATCTGATTGATCTGGAGCATCCGAAACTTTTTGCAATCAGCAACAACTATGCGACGGAATCGGTGATATCCCCCGTTATTGCCATGATGGTGAGCATCACCTCGCGCTCGTTCTCCATGGAGAACAAGGTCCCCTTTGTATTTATCTTGGACGAGATGACTACCTTCAAGGTGCGTGACTTCGAGAAGCTGCCTTCCGTCCTGCGCGAGTACGGGGTGGCGTTCCTGCTGCTCACCCAGTTCGGAGCCAAGTTGGAAAAACTGTACAGCAAACTGGACAGGTCGTCCATCGAGGCGAATTTCGGAAATATCTTCCTGGGCCGCACACTGGATGTGGAGGCATTGAAATATTACCCTTTTTTTTTGCGGGAAATACGAGAAGGAGAAGAAGTCTACCAGCTCCGGCAGCAGCGGTGGCGGCCACAATTCCAGCGTGACCATCAGTACACAGAAGGAAGAGATATATGAATCAAAGGACTTCGCTTCACTGGATCCGGGGGAATTTATCGGAATGGGAAACCGTTTCAATATCAAAGGGCATTTCAGGAAGAAGTTCAGGCTGCTCAAACTGGAGGAGGAACCGCTTCTGGTAGTTGCGTTTAGGGCGGAGAAGAAAATATCTGACAATTATACCAGAATACTGAAAGATATCGAGAGGGTGTTTGAAATGGAAGATACAGAAGAGGATGTAAACTCTTTGTTTTCCGACAGATAGAAAGCTGTATATATATATTCACAATTTCAATAAGTGCAATAAAAGAGGACGTAAATTAAACTGTATCTGTGTCAGCAAAGAATAAAATATTAACTTTGAAACACAGTTTAATTTACATCTTATCCTTGCACTATTATAATTGAATTTTCTAAAAAATATAGAGCCTCTTACGAAGCCCTATATTTCTATTTTTGACTTATGCCAAAAGGAGAAACATCCCGATTAATTTCATAGACAGATTTATAAATCTCTATAATGGAAAAATATTGAAATTTTATTTTTGATCCATATTTACCAGCCGTCTGTTTGTACCAAATTTCTATTCTTTTGGATCTCTGTAATGGATATTGGCCATAATGCATACTTTTCATTGGGGAAATTTCTATCTGCAACAATCTGAGGTTGGGCCATATCTCCGGAAACATTATAAAATTCTTCTACGCTTTGACCACTAACATCCCAACCCTTTACATCCTGATCAAATTCTTGGCGAGCTATCTTCCACCGTCTGACATCCCACATACGATGCCCTTCAAAGGACAATTCGATCATTCGTTCTCTATGTATGATTTCTCGCATTTCGTCCTTTGTAAAATCTTGTTTTGGGATATCTGGCTTTTGACCATGACTTTAACAGAGCAGGGATTCCAGCACGTTCTCTAATCTTATCTAAATAAGGAATTATTTTGCTATGGCTAGCTTCTCCTTCATATTCATTTAAAGCTTCCGCATAATTCAGATACAATTCGGCCAACCTAATAAGAGGGAAGGGATATTTTACAAGCAAACCTGTTTGACCGCTTTGCTGGCAATCAGAAGATGGGTGTACTCCTTTCTTGACTAAATATCCTGTCGAGGAAGCGTCTTGCGATTGCTTGCCATAAGGCTTATTAAAACGCATCTCACATAAGATATTCGCCCCACGCAATTCATATATACTATTATCGAATGCGATACTTGCATAAAAACGTGGCTCACGGTTATAGTGCAGTCGTAGGGTTCTATCATAACAATGGACATTGTCCGCAGCTACAAGCTGATATCGTTTCTCATAATCGAATTCGGGATCTTGTTCGATTGGTAACCCATTTCTGGTATAATAGGCTTCTACCATTTTCAGCGTAGGAGAAATCCCATTAAAAGTATAGGGCCTTAGCATTGAGTGTCTTTGCCATGTTTGATTATTCTCTATATTGGTAAATCCCCAAATCAGTTCACAGTTCCAAGGATCGACCATTGTATAACGATAATCATATTCTTTACGCTTCTCTTCCGAAAGAGAGTTATAAGAAATCTTAGGTCTTTGACCAGGTATAATTCCTGTGAGATCTTTAGCCTTAAGAAGGCTATCTGCAAATGTCAATGAACTGTTTGTTGAACATTTGTAAAGCTTAACGCCTTTCGTTTCAGCCATTTGGATAGCTTCGAAAGAAATATCTGCCGCTGCTTTCCATTTTTCCGCATCATAAACTGTGTTGACAAGTATTGTACCATCAGAATCCTTGAAGTTGCTATAGTCCTCATTCCCGTTAAATATCGGACTGGCTCTATATAGTAAGATACGGCTTTTTAAACTTTTGGCTATAAGGGTTGTGATACGACCCATTCATTACTTGTAACACTTTGTGGCAGACCGTTGTTTATTGCATAATCTATATTCTCTAAAATGAAGTTAAAACAGTTATCTACAGGTTCTCTTCGGGGATAGCGTTGTTCTTCCGGAGCATTCATATCTACACTGTTTCTGGCTACTATAATCGGTCCATATTGCCGTAATAGGCAGAAATGGTAATAACCTATCAGAAAATGCGCTTCTGCAATCCAACGTGCTTTTTTAGCAACATCCAAATCCGGAACCTGATCAATATTTTCTAGAAATACGTATGCTTCACGGATACCCTTATATAATGCTTTAGAACCGTTAGCCCCTTCCCATAAATTAAAATATGGGGACGAAGTATCCAAAGTGCCTAGGTTGATATGGTACGCTTTAAAATTGGTTTTGTCATTTCTCCATGGTATATCAAGTTCATCTGTGGAAAGAAGAGCAGGATTTTCTGCGATCGAGCTCTCTGTTGGAATATACCCGTAAACATTCCCCCATTATATAGTTTTGTGCCGTTGCCTCGTTTTTAAATGCATCGCTTAATTGTGGAATCTCAGAAGGAACCACATCCAAGTAGTTGCATGAAGTTAAAATTACACTGCTACTAATTATTAATAATACATCTTTTAGTTTCATGATTAATTAAATTAAATTGTATTCCTATGTTAAAAACTCTTTGTGTTGGATATTGATAATATCCATTTCCCCCCATTTCGGATCCCAAAGCTTTAAAATTAGAGAATGTTAAAAGATTCGTTCCATTAACATAGAAACGAAGATACTTCATTGAATAACCGAACTCGAGACTTTTCAGTTTTAGGAAGGAACCATCTCTCAACCAATAAGTGGAGTTTTGGTGGTTGTTCTCGTTGCCTATGGCTGATAGGCGTGGGTATTGAGCTTTAGGATTAGGATTGGATTCACTCCAATAATCATCAGCAATCCACTGGGCAACATTCGCATTCCATCGCCCAAATGGGGCCATATTACCAGCGGATAGGATGAAAGAAGTACGAGCCACCCCTTGAAAGAATATTCCGAAGTCAAATTTTTTATAACGTATGGTTCCACCGAATCCATAGGTGATTTCCGGAACTGTTGGACTGCCAATAACATGTTTGTCATTATCATTCACAATATTCTTTCCGTCAACTTGACTGGTTATATCTACATATTTAATATCACCTATCTTAGGACCGCTACCGTATTGCTGCACAGGTCCGTGATCTATTTCTTCCTGCGTACCGTATAACCCTGATGCGGTTAAACCATATATTGAATTGATAGGATGACCAATGTGGCTAAGATTGGAGTATATCTGTTCCGGATACTGATCCTTTATTATCTTGTTATGTGCGTATACAATATTTCCAAGCAAGCTTATTGTAAAATCTTTATTTACAGCCTTATTGTATGTGAATGAAGCATCAATTCCACTATTCTTAACTTCTCCCAAATTGTAATATGGAATAGTGCTTCCAAACCCCATACTACTTGGCAAGGTCGCGGGCTGTTGAAAGATTCCGGTTCGACGTTCTGTAAAATAATCTATTGTCAAATTTAGGCTGCCTAATATCTCCATATCAATACCAACATTTGCCTTATATCCAACCTCCCATTTTGCTTGTTCATTGCCAATACGTGTGAAAGTGATTCCACTATACCATGTATTCATGTTTTCACCGTAGTGATAATTAGGGCCAGTACCTAAAGAAATCTCCGTTAAATAAGGAAAGCGGGCTCCAGCTATTTTATCGTTCCCGACCAAGCCATAACTTCCTCTTATTTTCAATGCTGTAACTACACTTCTTAGAGGCTTGAAAAAATCCTCATTTGAAATACTGTACCCTAAGGCTATTGACGGGAAGAATCCAAATTGCCTATCTTTAATAAAATTTTCTGTACCATTGTAACCAAAATTAAACTCCGCAAAATACCGCTCGTCATAAGCATAGGTAAAACGACCAGCCAATCCTGTGGTACGATAAGGCACAGCGTCAAACAAGGAGCTAGGAAAAGCAGGATTATATTGTCTCTGGTTATAAAGCAGCATCGCTGTTATATTATTCTTCCCGAACAACCGCTGGTAGTCAATAGCAGCTTCCCAATAAATAGTTCTGTCTCCGTTATTGGCCTTAGAGAAGGACAAATAATCACTTCCGGTTGTCCCTATTTTCTCCAAAGTGTAAGTATAATCTGTAGGGTTATACTTACTTATTTGGTAGTAAAAAGGTACAGTGGAACGATCAGTCTTTGCTGTATTCCAATTCTTATATGAAAACAAAGCCCTTGCTGACAAACCTTTTGCAAGCATGGACAAATCTTGTTTTAACTCAAAGGTGGAAATGACCGTGGAAGAAAACGTGGTAGAATACCCCTTTGCCAATTCAGCATAAGGATTGACAAAAGTGGCTCCATTAAAACTCATATTTCCATAGAGTATGTTAGTTTCATTTCCTAAAGGACCGCTACCTGCCGGAAACATGATAGGAAAATTTACCGGATTGGTTTTCTGTATAATATTTCGATAAGTATCAGCTGCGCTGACAACTGGACTGTTTTTGTCATCGATAACAGTGCTCAGTTTGAGACTTACTTTTGTAGTTTTTGTCACATTAGCGTTTATATTAGCTTGAAAGTTATATCTTTTATTGTCTATATTATTATTGAAACTTCCTTGTGATATATTTTTCATGATCCCAGTATCTCTGTAGATGCCAGCAGACACATAATATGATGCAATTTTACTTCCACCGCTAATATTTATATTGGCCCGTTGATTCATTGTTACATTTTTAAATATTTCTTTTTGCCAGTCAACGTTCGGGTATATATATCTATTTAATCCTTTTATTGTTCCCTGAATTCTATCTTCCGAATACATTGGAGAAGTGTTAGGATCATCATTTTTGCAAAGCTTCGTTATACATACGCATATAAGTCGGGCCATCAACCATATCAAGATGATACGATGGCATACTCCAAGAATTCTCCAAACGTGCTTTTACAGATATTTTCTCATTTGTAGCTCCTTCCTTGGTAGTGACAATCATCACTCCATTAGCTCCCCGGACTCCATAAAGTGCTGTTGCACTGGCATCTTTTAATATAGAGAAACTCTGAATATCATCTGGCTGGATGTCATTCAAATCTCCTGATGAAATTTCTACTCCATCTAGTAATATGAGAGGTGCGGAGTTAGCCCCGTTTGTTCCGATACCCCGTATCCAAAAATCCGCCCCGTCCCCGCCAGGCTCACCAGAACGTTGAACAGCGATTACGCCAGACATCCTTCCCGCTAATGATGCTGACAATGAGCTTGTTGGAAGTTTGAAAGATTCCGGTTTGACAGAGCTTATTGCTCCGACTACACTCGCTTTCTTTTGTTTTCCAAATCCAACAATAACCACATCTTTTAAAGAAGTGGACTCCTCAATCATGCGGATATTAAAAACCTCTGTTTCGGAAGTCACCTTTTTCTCAACGTTTTCATAACCAATAAATGAGAAGGAGAGTGTTTCACCAACTGCAACCCGAATGGAAAAGCGCCCATTAATATCTGAAATAACCCCTTGCGTGGTTCCTTTCACCAATATCGTGGCGCCGATAATGGGATTCCCATATTCGTCTGTCAGTAGACCGGTTACATTTTTGCTTTGCTGAAGAGTTTCTTGGAAAAGTTTCTCTTCTATTTCCATTGGCTTGGCCAAGACAGATCTTTGCCCGATAAACATGCTCAAGCAGAGAACTAAAATGAACGCTTTTTTTCATTTTAAACATGATAACTTTAAGGTTAATTATTTGATATAATTCTTTTATTTAAGGCCTTAAACGCAACAAATATATATAATATTATTAATACAAACAATATATTTATTAAAAATATTTCATAATTCCACGCAATTTTTCAAATTAAATGGTTGTATATGGTGTGTTAATATATTAAATTTACTAATTATCCAATATATCATATACATATCTAATTATTACATTTTTATTATGTATAGTATTATATGTAAATAAGGAATATAATTCAATAAACAAAAACATTTATTCGGCTTAACTTGCCATCCTCAATTGGTAGCTATGGTGGTAATCTGTTCCATCGCAATCATAGTTTCATTTTTATCTCTCTTTGTTCCGAATCTTCGAGCTCAGAACAAGGTTGTTTTTTACGTGCGACACCCGACGGCAGAAGCGAGAATCGTAAGCAAAGAAGCCTCTGTAAATTTTAAAAATGCTATAATCTCTCTCTGATATTGGAAAGTTTGCGTTAAATTCCAGCAAGTCAGTCTCACAATACTTGGTCCACCATATAAGCGTCTCCGCGTTTCTATATTGTCTCTCTTTTTTCGTTCTTATATCTTTGCCTGGTATAAAAATGAATCATTATGGATTTAGCAGAAAATAGATTTAGAAAAACCTGGTAACGTTTCCTTGAAGTATTGAAAGTAGACTGTCATTGTTCTTTAGCCGATGTTTGCCGCGAGCAGCATACCACTTCTGGAGGTATGAGTTCCTGGATGTCCCGACGGGGCTATAGTGTTAAACAAGCTAAGGAAGATGCGGTCCGTAATTATTATGGCGGTGTTTCCCCCTCCCGACCGACAAGTACCTCTCCTTCGTTCAGTCAAATAGTTCCCGTCATGTTGTCGGAAGAAGAGTTCAGCCTTTCCGGAGTCACAATCACCTTCAATAGCGGTATGACCATTTCGTTCAAACGGGTCACTCCCGGCGGTATCATTCAAATGTTGCACAATTACGAACGAAGAGAGGGGGATCCATGTATTCTCTAACATCAGCCAACTGATACTACCTGTATCAGGGCTTTGTCCGTATGAACCTTGGCATTGACGGTTTATTCAATATTATACGCTCAGAGATGAAAGGTTTGTCTCCCATATCAGGAGTTGTCTTTTTGTTCTTTGGCAAGAACCGACAGGGTGTAAAAATACTGCATTGGGACGGTGACGGCTTTCTTCTTTACTACAAGCGTCTCGAAGGTGGAAGTTTTGAGCTGCCGACATTTAACCCCGATACTGGCAATTACGAGGTTTCCTATCAGATTTTGTCTTTTATCCTGAATGGAGAAGTCCGTGCGACTGCGAAAACGCTTTAGGATATGACATAATCGTTTGTTCCTTAATAATTTACATCACAAATATTGTCTGATCTCCATGGCTGTCCCGTTAATATTTCGTATCTTTATGCCATGAAAAAGGATGAGATCATAGAGTTATTGAAGGAACAAATCAAGGGATTACGGGATGACAACAACAGGCTTCTGGTCCAGATAGATGCTTTGACAAAAGAGGTCTCCTCCCTTAAGGAGGCACTCCTTCAAAAAGGTGAATCCCTTGGCAGGCAACAACGCATTGCCAAGGGACTCGCCAAACTTGTATCCAACACATCCGAACGGCAACAGGCTCCCCGGCCTGCTCTGTCCGAAGAGGAGAGGCGGAAGGCAGAAGCGGAAAAAGCCGCCGGGCGTAAAGCCAGGAAGAACAATGGGGCCAGACGTGACATGCATTATGAGCTGGAGGAGGAGGAACATGTCGTTTATCCCGATGATCCCGATTTTGACATCAATAAAGCCCGGCTGTTTACTCCCACTCCCAGAATATGCGTCCGCTATGAATGTGTCCCCATGCGCTTCATCAAGCACGTCTACAAGATACACACCTATACGCAGGACGGCCGCCTGTTTGAGGGAAAAACACCGGCTTCGGCTTTCCTGAATTCCAGCAATGACAGCTCATTCATTGCCGGAATGATAAAATTACGTTACATACAATCACTGCCTGTAGAAAGAATCATCAGCTACTTCGAAGGTTATGGCTTTACGCTGAAGAAACCCACGGCCCATAAGTTGATGGAGAAAGCCTCAGGCCTCTTCGAAAATCTTTATCAGTGTATCCGCAGACAACCTTGGGCGATCCTTATAAGGCAGCTAATGAAACCTATTACAAAATACTCGTCCCGGAAAAGAACAGTAAGGGAAAAGGAGTCCGCAAGGGATACCTCTGGGTGGTTGTGGGTATAAACACCGGGATGATATATCTGCTCTACGATGACGGTTCCCGCTCTGAAAGAGTTATTCTTAACGAATTAGGCAGTTGCAAGGGCATCTAAAAGTGACGGCTACTCACCTTACCGGAAACTCGAAAGCGATGCTTATCCCCATATCACACGCATCCCGTGCCTGCAACATATAAAACGGAAATTTATAGATAGCGGTGAGAACGACCCGGATGTAAAAAGAAGCGTGGAACTGATAAACAAACTTTATCAAAACGAGCATAAGCATAAAGTCGGGGTGGACGGATGGACGGCGGAACAGCATCTTGCACACCGCAAAAAGTATGCTCTGGACATACTCGGGGAAATAAAAGATGTGCTTGATGAAATAGAAGAACGGGGGGACTTGTTACCCAAGAGCGAACTAAGGGAAGCCATTACCTATCTTCGCAATGAGTGGAATGCCGTAGTGGACATCTTCAACTATGGTGACACTTTCCTGGACAACAATATAGTTGAACGGATGAACCGGTACATATTCCTGTCAAGAAAAAACTCATTGTTCTTCGGCAGCCATAAGGGTGCCGAACGGGGCGCCATACTCTACACGATAGCACTCACTTGCAGGATGCATAAAGTAAATCTGTTTAAGTATCTCACGGATGTGATAAACAGAACCGCAGAATGGCAACCGAACACGCCACTGGAAAAATATAGGGAACTCCTGCCTGACAAATGGGAAAAGGAGAATAGCTAAACAAGGCTTATTAAACTTTTTATTCTACCACACTATATAGAACCGCGGAGACGCTTACATAGTGATTGACAAGGTATGGGATTACATCAACCAGCCTGCCAGCAATTCGCTTCTGCATTACAATGACGGCTCTTATATATTCGATATACCATCTTTCAACAAGGGGGCAATCAGAGAGGCGATATTGAATGCTTGTTGCCACCGCTCAATGTTGATTCAGAGTGATGTTGTCATCAAGCAATATCCCGATAGTATAACCATTACCAATGCTGGTGGTTTTCCGTCCGGAGTGGATATGAACAACATTTTGACAGTGAACAGCGTTCCGCGCAGTAAACTGATGAGCGAGATATTGCAGAAGACAGGATTGGTGGAGCGTTCCGGTCAGGGAGTGGATAAAATGTTCTACAACTGTATTACTGTGATGTGCTAAGTTGTGTATGTGATTGTTTTACTGACTATTACAAAAAAAGTAATAATCTGATTGAACCTGCTGTTTCGTCAGCAGTAGCCTACGGCAGGTGCATAACCAATAATGGTCTTGTACTAAGTTGCTCGGACAATGAAGCCCTTCCGAAAGGAGAAGTTTGAACCGTGAGGGGAAAAGCAACTGCTATTAGTGTCATATAGTAGGGGAGCTAGGCTGGATGGTATGAATAACAAATGTGAACTGTTGCTTAAACATCGTGATTGTAGAAAAGCCAAAGACTACTGACAGGCTTTACCAAAAGGTATGCAGTCGGTTAATCCTTTGCCGAGCAACTGAATGTCTTTGAATTGCTGGCTTTGTACAAAATGGCAATGAGGGATTGCGAGGGGCTTGATGAAAAGATTTTATGAAAATTGTCGGAAGAAAACCTTATCGGTTACGAAAACGGCTCTCATCGCTTGTCCGAGGAGTATCGGAATGAGTCTGCTGAAAGATTGAAAGGAATGAATATGAATTACCTCAAGTTGGTTTCAGGCTGTTTTCATAAAAATGGTTATATAAATCGTTCTTTTCTCAAAAAGGTATTTTCAAGACATGTTGTCCGAAAAACAAATTAGAGGCTTGATTTCAAAGATGAAAAATGCAGGGATTATACAGAAAGATGGTGCAGGCAAATATACCCGTTATGTAAAAGCACCGGATTTTCCATCGTTTGTCTAGGGCCGCAAGAATCAATTTTAGGGTCGTAAGATTTCAACTGTCTGTTTATCAGCTTATTTGATTAGGGAAACAAGGGGCTTGATAAGGCAAAGATTCAGCAAATGATAATACAATATTTGCAGAATGCAGGTTCCTCAGGAGCAAAGCGTGATGCCATTTTTGAATATTTGAAAGAGGTATTACCCCAGAATAAGACCCAAGAGCAACAAGAGCGTATGATTGGCAATATTCTTTCTGAGATGAAAGAGATTGGATTGATTCATCCCGAAGGTCGGACATGGTTTTTGGGGTCGTAATTCATCAATTATAGTTGAAATATGACTATTTATAACTGTCAAATGAGATTATAACTTAAAAGTAGTCAAATCCTTGGTTTAATCAAGAAATTGGCTACTTTTATATCAGAGTTGTTTGACAAAGCATAATGCAGAAGATTAGTGCAACACCGCTGTCGCCAAATCGTTACCAACAACTTTCTACCATAGTATTTGCTATTTGTGTATCAATCAGATACGGAATAATTGATTATCCGTTGCAATGATAAACAATTTTTGCGAACGAGAGATTATAAGTCATAAGATAATGTTTGTATAGCCCACTTATATACAACTCTACCGTTTTGATGCAGTTTGTTATTGGAAATAACTTCTTCATCATTGATAGAATTTTTTTGACTGGTTAGATAGAGGTCTTTTCCAAATTCTCCATTCGTTTCTGTTATTATTTCCAATAATCTTGCTGTCCACTAAAATGTGGATAATATTGAAAAGTTCCACAATAAATAAAGTTGGTTCAGAACCAGCAAGTCCATGACAATATTGTAGGTACCAACCAGTAGGAATTCTAAGATTAATATTTCAATAGAATGTTATTTGTATTTACATCAGAATATCATCTGTAGTAATTCTTATTCCGAATATATCAATGTATATAACTGTTTATTAATGCTGTACAATTCAAATATATTTGAGACTGAGAAATAAAAACATTATTCAGACATCAAATATCTGCTATTTTGACAGATTTTATAGAGAAAAGCCTCAAAATTACATCAAGGGACAAAATTTTGTCCCTTGATGCCACGCTGAAGGACAAACGAGGGACAAAAGTTGAAAAAATCAGAGATATTACATTTTCTGACTTAGTATTTGCTTCTATTATGTATATATCTATCAGTTGGTTATATAGATAATTGATAATCAGTAGGTTAAGCTATTTCCCTATGCAAAAGTTTTGAAATATATTTTGCAATGTTTCTTCCGAGGTTATACCTCCTTCTGCAACAATCTCACTTAGTTCGTGGATACATTGTCTTAAATCCTCACTTACCAAATCTCCTGATAATCCCAATTGCAATCCTTCCTGTACTCTATGAATAGAATCCAATGCTCGTGTTAATGCTTCGTAATGGCGTACATTTGTAATGATAATATCGTTTTGGTTGATTTCTGGTAAGGCGGCTGCCTGTACTAACTTTTTTTTCCCAGGATCGTTATATTTTCCCTTTTCTTTGCTGAGATAAATAGTTTTTCCACTTTCATGTCAGCAAATATAGCTGACAACTCTTCTTTTTGTATTGCTAGTAACAGATCTGACTTATTAAATAAAATAATCATCTTTTTCCCTTCGCAGTGTGGAAGAATTTCGGCTTTTAATTCTTCGAACCGTCTTTGGGCATCTGTAGAGTCTATCATCCATAAAATGACATATGCTTGGTCCATCTTTTGGAAAGTACGTTCTATCCCTAGATTTTCTATTGTATCGTTCGTTTGGCGGATTCCAGCTGTATCAATAAATCGGAATGTGACACCTTGTAAATTGATCGTATCCTCTATTACGTCACGGGTCGTTCCATGGATATCACTGACAATGGCTTTTTCCTCATTCAGCAACGCATTCAGTAAGGTGGATTTTTCCAGCATTCGTCTCTCCGATAATTGCTACAGGAATGCCATTCTTGATTGCGTTTCCTACACTGAAAGAATGAGCTAGCTGGGCAATAACTTGTTCGATATGGGTAGCTAGACTGCTCAGTTCGTCACGATTGGCGAATTCTAGTTCTTCATGATCACTGAAATCCAGTTCTAATTCCATTAACGAAGTGAAATGAAGCAATTGGTTACGCAGGTTAGAAAGTTCTTTACTGAATCCTCCACGCATTTGGCTCATGGCTAGGCGATGGGTGGCGGCAGACGATGAGGCTATCAGATCGGCCACAGCTTCGGCTTGGCTCAAGTCCATTTTTCCGTTTAGAAAAGCACGTTGGGTGTATTCACCTGGTAGAGCGGCACGACATCCATTATAGATCAGGAGTTGTATAACTTGCTGCAGGATATAGGATGAACCATGACACATGATTTCCGTACTGTCTTCACCGGTATAAGAATGAGGGGCACGGAACAAAGAAATTAAAACTTCGTCTATTACTTCTTCTGCAGAAGGTATAATTGATTCTTTTTTTTGTAACGTTTCACTTTTTTCTTGCGGAATTTCACTCGTTTTTTGGAAAATGTGTATTATTAATTTTTCGCTTTGGGGAACAAATCTTTCCGAAAGTAAGAGTATATGGTGCTCGTTCTGTCAGTGGCTTGCCTGTGGCGGGTGTAAATATGCGTGACGTTATTTCAATCGCTTTTGGGCCAGATACACGAATTATTCCGATGGCTCCTCCCTGGGCGGTGGCAATGGCGCAGATTGTATCTTGGTTTATCATTTTCATTTGGTTAATAATATAATGTTTTAGCTACGATGGCTGTTACTTCTTCTAAATAACGGCGGTCTGTCTCATCAAAAGAGTTTAATAGATTACTGTCAATATCCAATACTCCCTTTACTTGTCCATTAGCAAGAATAGGAACAACAATTTCGGAGCGGGAAAGAGAACTGCAGGCTATATGTCCGGGGAAATTGTTCTACATTGGGCACTATCAAGGTTCGAGCTTCTGACCATGAGGTTCCACATACTCCCTTTCCTTTATGGATGCGATAACAGGCGGTGCTTCCCTGAAAAGGTCCTAAAATAAGTTGGCCGTCTTTAACCAGATAGAAACCTACCCAAAAAAAGACCGAAGGCTTCCCGAAGAGCAGCGGCAGTATTGGCCAAAACACTTATTTCTTCTTTTTCATCTGATATTAAAAAGTTCAAACTGAGGGAGGAAAAGACGGTAACGTTCTACTTTATTACTAGTTGTTTGTTTGAAACTGGTTTCCATATTTTTATTTGTTTTATGAGGGGGACATCTTGTTGTTTTTTTACAAAAAATGGTCTTCTATGAAGCGATGTCCCCTGTTAGGTAAAAAGAGTTGGCTTATTCTGTAAAAAATCTGTTTATGCCAATCTTCTTCTGGATGATAATAAGAATAAGTATTGATAGATGATCCGGTGAATTTTATCCATATTATATAGACAACTAAATTGGGAATTATATTCTTTCCAAGACTTTTTCTATCAAACCATCAATAGAGTTTTTATAGCCGGTATTGGCTTCCTTTATTAGTCGGTTGGCAATTACCATACATACAGTCATGGCTTTGTGTCCCATCAGGCGTGCTAATCCGGCAAGGGCGGAACTTTCCATTTCAAAGTTAGTGATGCGATAGTCATTGTATTCAAATTTCTCAATCTTTTCATTCTGTTCAGGATCGGCCAGTGGAATACGGAGTTCTCGTCCTTGCGGGCCAAAGAAACCTCCTGCGGCGATAGTTATGCCACGGACCATATCATTTTGCGCGATGCGGTCTATTAATTCCCGGTCGGCATCAATGACGTATGGGTGGGCGATGCATACATTACCTTCCCAACCCATGTAATTTATAAAAGCTTGTTCGAATTTCAGATCGCAAACCTCATTGCGTCCGGCGTAGAAATTGAGTAGTCCATCAAAACCGATAGACTTTTCAGAACAAATATAGGTGCCAACGGGAGTATAAGGCTGTAATCCGCCACATGTACCGATACGTACTAATTCCAATTGGCGTAAGTGGTCTTTTTCATAACGGGTATTGAAATTAATATTGGCCAAAGCATCTAATTCATTCATCACAATGTCTATATTGTCACAACCTATACCGGTGGAAACTACGGTGAGACGTTTCCCTTTATAAGTACCGGTAATGGTCTTGAATTCACGGCTTTCTATTTCACATTCTTTAGTTTCGAAATGAGAAGCTACTAATGCTACACGCCCAGGGTCACCTACTAGAATTATTTTATTTGCCAGCTGTTCCGGTTTGATATGAAGGTGAAAAATAGAGCCGTCGGGATTGATAATCAACTCAGATTCTGCATAATATTTTTCATAATCTTTTTTTGTGGTTAATGGTCTGTATAATTGATGTTATATTTCTTGTCTTTTTAATGGGTATACAAACAGATTATTTCTTAGATGTAGATGCCACGGATTTATAAACTTTCATTGATATTAGCATGATAAAGAGAAAAACAGTTTCATTCGCATCCAAGAAAAATACATTAATCGTTGAATACTAGTTTTATTTGCTTAATGGTTCATTACCGAAAGTTGTTTCGGGTTTTGCAATATTTTCACGCATGGAGGTATCTGCTTGTATATTCTTCATGCGGTAATAGTCCATAATGCCTAGGTTGCCACTACGAAATGCTTCCGCCATGGCCTTGGGCACTTCGGCCTCTGCCTGAATTACATTCGCACGGGCCTCTTCTGCTTTGGCTTTCATTTCCTGTTCCAAAGCGACGGCCATCGCACGGCGTTCTTCTGCTTTGGCTTGTGCAATATTCTTGTCGGCATTGGCCTGGTCTATTTGTAAAGCAGCTCCAATATTTCTGCCTATATCAATATCAGCTATATCAATAGACAGGATTTCGAAGGCCGTACCGGCATCTAAGCCCTTGCGGAGTACTAATTTAGAGATAGAATCAGGATTTTCCAATACGGATTTGTGATTTTCGGACGATCCGATAGAGGACACGATACCTTCACCAACACGTGCTAGAATCGTGTCTTCTCCGGCACCTCCTACTAATTGGCGGATATTGGCGCGTACAGTGACACGAGCTTTAGCTATAAGCTGTATGCCGTCTTTGGCTACAGCAGTAACGGGAGGAGTGTCAATAACCTTAGGGTTTACTGACATTTGCACGGCTTCGAATACGTCACGGCCGGCTAGGTCAATACCAGTTGCCATTTGGAAAGACAGTTCGATGTTGGCTTTGGATGCGGATACTAGTGCGTGTACTACTTTTTCTACATGCCCGCCTGCCATATAATGAGCTTCCAATTCATCTCGGGTTATGTTACTTAAGCCAGCTTTATGTGCTTCAATCATTGCTGGGACAATGACATAAGGAGGAACATTACGGATGCGCATTAAGAATAATTGCACCAATGAAATGCGTACTCCCGAAACTTTGGCAGACAGCCAGAGGAAAAATGGTACATAATGAAAGAATAGTACCACGAAAATAATTCCACCTCCTATAAGGATGAAAGGAAGATAGTTGGGTTCGATCATAATAATCAATTGTTTAAAAGTAAATATTTATATTTGAACAGCTCCACATCGAATCTCTGCTGTTTTCACTATTGTCTAAAATATACTTGAATGAGAATGTCAATCAAGAAATTTGATAAAATCGTATTTGTAAGTCATTTTTCTATCATAGGTTGAATTTGCGTACAATCACCGTTCCTTCAACCATTCTTTCTACATAAATGGGGGTATTCTCATCAATCAAGCCATCGGCAGAGCGCACTTCGATGATGTGTCCATTAAAGTTTGCATTGCCTATCAGTGCAAGGCGGGTTATTGCTATGCCTTTGTCTCCGATGCGGATATGGGTTCCTTTTAGGGGATCGATTTTATAATCCAGTGTTTTCTTCAAAGAAAGCTTGTCCATGGTTTTTGAGTGCATAAACCAGATGATAATGGCTATGCAACTTAGGACGGATGCTATCAAAGTAATGAATCCTGCTATCGGTCCTAATGTGTCGAAAGCGTAATAGTTGGCATATAGCAGGCAGATGGCCGATGCTATTCCGGCTATACTGATGCCGGGAATAAGGAAAACCTCTACAATAAAGAGAAGTACTCCTGCCAAGATGAGCGCTATGATAATAAATACTTCCATAAATATCTTTGTATTAGTGTTTCAACTTCTTTATTTCTTCGTTGCGGACGCTGATATCCAGTTGGGCCATTTCTTTCAGAAGTTGTTCAGTACGTTTTTCCAATTCCAAAATGGCGGGTGTCAAATTCTTCTTTCGTGCACTGTTCCCTTGGGCATATTGTTCGCGTTTGTCATCCAGATTTTTCTTCAGGTTGTCATAATCCTTCTGCTTTTGTATTCTTTGCTGATAAAGTTTACGTGCTTCGGCAGAGCGGAAGTCGTTCAATGTGTGGTAAACAGCAGAGTCATCTATTATCAAGGTGAAGTCTTTTTGTTGTTCTCCGGATTCTTTGGCATACATTATTGCCGCTAGGCGTTGCTTGCCGGTTCGTACTTTCTCTTCATCTTTCCAGGTGGTACGGATAGAATGTAGGCTGGCTGCATTTATAATGATCTGTTCGTCTGTACTTTCGTAATTGTATACTTCTTTTGAAGAGTTCGGTACAAACACATAGATACAGACTTTGTTATCAGGCTGATAGCGGTCTGAAGCAAACCAGCCAATATTGTTGAATTCATCAATGGCATACATATAGTCATTGGCGGGAGAGTTAAATGGCATTCCTATATTATCGGGACGAAGATAATTGCCATTTTCCGAATCATAGCGAGTTACGAAAAATATCGTATCCCCCCCCAAAGAGCCTTCTCCATCCGATGCATAATACAAGGTAATGCCATCTGACATTAAGAAGGGATAGTTTACATTTCCCTGTTCATTAAGGGACATGAGGGGTTCGGGCTCGCTCCAGCCGTCCAACAGACGGATACGGGAGTAGAGTTGCATTTTGCCGTCTGTGCTTTTGTTCCCGTAAAGTACTTTATTGCCCATTTCGGTTTGATAGACAGTCCCGGATATGGTAGGATCGTGATAGAGTGCTCCCGATTCTCTACTGATTTTATATGCTTTCAGAAAATCATTTTTATCGACTACAAAACTATCTATTACAGTAATGTTTTCCACTCCTTTTATCATACGGGCTGCTTGCTTTATTTGTTCCAGCTCTGCTTCAGCCATTTCGGTAGGGCGTTTTTTCTTTTCCAACCATTCTATGTGTTGTTCGTAGTTATCTACGGCATCGTCAAACCGATAGATATCATAATATAGTTTCCCTAAATAGCGGTATGCGTCAATGACTTTGCGGGCGGCGCTTTTTTCAAGGTAGGGCTGTGCTTCTTTTTTTTTCTCCTGTTTCATAACAACATGCGCCATACCAATAATTATAATTGGCATTAGAAGGGGCTTGCTTTACCAGCTTTTGGAAAGCTGGTTTGGCTTGTTCAAATTCTCCGTTCAGGAAAAGTTGTTTGGCTTGTGCCAAGCTTTGTGCCGCAGTGTTGCCTGCGCAGCATAAAGTAAATAAACCAATGATATATTTTTTTTGTACATAGTTAGTTTATAATCCGTATTATTTAGATTCAAAATACAAAGATTAATTGGAATTCTCATGCTTTAATAATTCTATTTTGTTAAATCTTCCATAAATCATTCTTTTCATGTACTTTTGTGCCCTATTTTTAAAGAAGATGTATGGCACAATTTACGGAAGACGAGAAAATAATGCGAAGGTTGGAGCAACGCTTTAACAAGGGGGTGGTAAAGTATCGCTTGATTGAGGATGGTGATAAAATTTTGATAGCTCTTTCTGGTGGAAAGGATTCTTTGGCTCTATTGGAGTTATTGGCAAGGCGTTCACGTATTTTGAAACCGAAATTTGCAGTGATAGCTGTGCATGTAGGCATGACAAATATTCCTTATCAATCTGATTTGGAATATCTGAAAGGCTACTCAGAGGATTTAGGGGTGCCGTTTGTGCATTATGAAACTTTTTTTTGATCTGAGTACCGATACTCGGAAGTCTCCCTGTTTCCTTTGTTCTTGGAATCGGAGAAAAGCTTTGTTCACGGTGGCAAAGGAGCAAGGGTGCAATAAGATTGCTTTAGGACATCATATGGATGATATCTTGGAAACTTTGTTGATGAATATTACTTTTCAGGGAGCGTTCAGTACGATGCCTCCTAAATTAGTGATGCGTAAATTTGAGATGACAATTATTCGTCCTATGTGCTTGGTACATGAAGCGGATTTAATTGAAATGGCACGTATCCTCGGTTTTCGTAAACAGATCAAAAATTGTCCTTATGAAAGTTTGTCGAATCGTTCAAATATGAAAGATGTTTTATATTCTCTAGAAAAAATGAATCCTGAAGCACGGTATAGTTTGTGGAGAAGCATGACAAATATTCAGGAAGAACTGTTGCCTGGGATGAATGAACACGATTTATAGTTGATATGGCTGTTTTGTTGTTGGGGGATTATAACGAGACTGCTTATAGTTAGTTGTTTGTACTTGTGTGCAGCTAACCAACTATCAATATTATCAATGTATTTAGATGGGGAAGAATGTTACAAAGGTATCCTTCCTGTTGTTTGTTGTGCCGGATACAAGGTGATGCACATGTCTGATTTGTTGGGGAAAGTGTAGAAATATTCTACAATGAAAATGTGGACCTTTTTCTTTGAAAATAGTTTGTTCTTAATGTATTTGATTGATAATCAATACCAGTCTGGTTTTGACATAGGAATTGTTTTCTCTTTATCATAAGAATAACCATTTAAATATATTAGGATATGAGAAAGGTTTTTTATTGTGTTAGTATGGGGAATGGGATTAGGACTTGCAGCGTTGTTTACAAAAGATATAGTACGTGGGGTGAGGAATGTGATTGCGATAAATCATTTCACCCCCTACTGAGGTGAATAACGCTCCAATAGGATGGCATCAAGACTTGTGTTGTTATCTTAATTAATTTGTCGTCATAGAGATTTTGTTCATAATTGAAATTGGAAACAACTGTTTTTTATGGCAGCTGTTTCCAATTTATTTGTATTCAGTTGTCCTTATACTCTTTTCGTCAAGTGATTTTCGTATACAAGTCTAGGACAAATGTAAAATAATAAAGGGGATTGGATGAATGGTTATTAATGAATGTTTTTAATGTCATCCTGCACTATTTGATCCATTTCTTTCATCAGTTTTTGGGGATTCTTTTTGGGGGAGAATCCTTTATCTTTTTCTTCATGCAAAAGATCTGTTTCAGTTATGTCCTCACCCCAGTCTTCGAACATATTCGTTGCCGGTTGTCCTGACAATGTTACATTCTCTTCTGCGATAGGGACATTTCTCTCAATAATTTTTTCCATAATCTAATCTATTTATTGTTTACTAAATGACAAATATTGGGTAGAAATGGTTTAATGATTTAATAAAGTTTGAAGTTTATGATAAATAGAAAGTTCTTGAGCAAGCTAGAAAAACCTGATTTGCGAGCAACTCTTTATCTTTCTTTTTAAACAACTTTGCCTTGTAAAGAGTGCTCCTCTGTCCTTTCAATTGAAAAATAAGTTTTTTAAAAAGCAATTCTTTCGGTCTGTTTGAGGTTTATTTGCAAAATTGTGGGGAGGATTTTGGTTCTTAAAGGATCGTTTTGTTCTCTGATAACTTCCGGAAATGTTCTTGACGTACTTATTAGGAAGTTCGGGTGTTTATGTCCTTATGCCATCACTGCATGTATAACAGGCTAATTATAAACAACTTATATGCAGATGGTAAAAATATTTGTTCTCACTTATGCTCTCATAACGTTCTGAAACATATTTTCGTGTAACATGCTTGTCCTCAGTTATATCTATTTTTTATAGGCTATTCCAGGCTTGATAGGAAGTAGGGTGTTTTCAGGCTTTTTCTCGCAAGAAGTGTGCATAAGGGGTTTGTACTTCCATAGAATAATGGCTTACAAAGTCTTGGCAACGGTAAAAAAGATCAAGACGTTTTTAAAAAAGCTCCTTTTCTTTTTTAAAAGGCGGTTATCTTTTTTGAAAAGCTCTTGATCTTTTTAAAAAACGTCCTTATCTTTGATGTGGAATTTTATTCTGGACATATAAGATTTCATATACGTCCGCATGAGTTTGTACGTACGTATAACTATATGGGGCGTACGTGTAAAAAACATGTTTTCTGATGTGGGAAAAACATTGTCCTGTTATACTCCCCCCTATTTTTTACAAGTGATTCTTCTTTGTTTCTGCCTTTTTTCATTTGTTGCATTTTTTAGCTGTAACACTATTTGGGGGACTAGGCAAGGAGAAAATAAAAAAGGCTATCTTCCCAGACAGCCAATCTTTTGTTAACCTTAAATCTAATACTATGAAAAACACAATGCAAAGGTACGTATTCTTGAGATAGTTCCAAATTTTTAGAAATAAAAAAACGCTTGTTATAACATGGTTTAGCAAACAAACTTTTTTCTTAACAAATAGCAGATTGAAAGAGTGGAGTTGGTTGCTTTTTTGTTCATTGGAAATAAAACATGTTTGTTACGGCAATAACTCATTGTATTATTCTTAATTCGATTATTTCCATTATCTTTGCACTCCAAAAATGCTTGTTGATATGCAATTGTTAAAAGCGTAATGGATATTATAGGCAGATTGTTTCCGGATAAAAAATAGATTAAAATATATGTTGTCTCATGGTATTTATTCAGTAATATTGCTGATTTTTTCAAATGTCTTTATGACGTTTGCTTGGTATGGTCATTTAAAAATGCGACAAGAGTTTAGTTGGTTTGCAGCCCTTCCGTTGATTGGTGTGATTGCATTTAGTTGGGCAATTGCTTTTTTGAATATTGTCTTCAGGTTCCTGCCAATCGTCTTGGGTTTAAAGATAGTGGAGGACCGTTTGATATTATGCAACTCAAGGTGATTCAAGAAGTTATCACATTGGCTGTATTTACATTATTTTCTGTTTGGGCATTTAAAACAGAACTGAAGTGGAATCATTTAGCGGCCTTTTTTTGTCTGGTCCTTGCCGTTTATTTTGTCTTTAAGAAGTAATGAGTTTTGGTTAATAATTGCTGAATCCTTTTTGATAAGCAAAGTGTCTTGTTTGGGCAATGAATCTTGTTCAGATACTTTGCTGATTCTAGGAAACAAGATAGAATCCTGTCGGGTTGGTACGTAACTTTGATAGATTTTCCAACCTTTGGCACGATTACGATTACGTCGGATGGCACGTCCTCGTTTGGTTAAAGATTCATACAGAAAATTGTCGGCATCCAGTTCTCCTATTAATGGGTTATTACTGGGAGTTACCGTTTGATCCATGCCGGCAGGTAATATTACATAGCCGTTTCGCAAACCGGGAATCAGTTTGATATTTAGTTTCCATGACATTGTCAGAGAGTCTTTTCTTTTCAAGAAAATGGGATCATTAACCGGATCTTCATGCCATGTGGTGTAAGGAGTGTAGGGAGTAAGACGCACAAAGTTAGGGCGTACCCATTTGGTTGTGTCGCCGAAGTTTTTAGGCAAGTCTTTCAGAAACTTCATCCACGGTTTGTCTTCGGACATGACTGGAGTACCTTTTATATTGTCTTTGTCCGATTTAAAGTCGAAATGGATAGACTTTACGGCTTCTGTGTTAATTTTTAGTTCTCCATCTCCATTCAATAGCTCCTGTAAACGAATCGAGTCCTGTTTGTTCCATTGTGCTTGTGCTGTCAGTATACTGATAGTGCAGAATAATATGCTAAAATTTACCCTCTGGGTCATTCGTTTTTTCTTTATGATTATAATTGGTAACAAAAGTAATCTGGAGTGAGTTTAATGCTGGTTAAATTTGAGTTATTAATTGTTTATAATGTGAATACTTTAAATTTTATTTGGTTAATAAAAGGATTCGTTTACACCTCTTTTGTTGTTATGGAGCACACTTCATATAGACATTTAGATAGTTACCTCAATATTTGGTAATAAAGTTTTGTATTTTATCTCCAGATATAGTGACAGAGTTCATATTCATGGTATGTATTTCAATTGATGTCAGTACATTGGTCAGATAGGCGATATAGGTCTATATGGGTTATTGGTTCCATTCTGTCCGTGTGATTTATTTCGGTATAGAATAAAAATAGCCCGTATTTTTAATAACGGGCTAAATTAGTGAAAATGATAATATTATTTGGAGGAGAGTTGTGCATGCATGGAAGCAGCTGCTTTACGTCCGTCACCCATTGCAAGGATAACTGTAGCTCCACCACGCACAATATCACCACCGGCATAAATAGTCGGGATTGACGATTGCATATTTTCATTTACGGCAATTGTTCCTTTGCGTCCCAATTCCAATCTCGGGATGGAACTGGGACAATCGGGTTAGGGGAGACGCCTACGCTGACTATTGCCATATCGATGTCAATGGTTTCTGTTGCTCCTGGAATAGCTATCGGACTGCGACGGCCGGAGGCATCTGGTTCGCCTAATTCCATTTTCTGTAAAACTACTTGATTTTACACGCCCCTTTTCATCGGCAATATATTCTATGGGGTTATGCAGGGTCAGAAATTCCACACCTTCTTCTTTAGCATGTTTCACTTCCTCCAGACGGGCAGGCATTTCTTCTTCCGAACGGCGATAAATAATCATTGCGCGTTCTGCTCCTAAGCGGCGTGCTGTGCGGACAGAGTCCATAGCTGTGTTACCACCGCCGATTACTGCTACGCGTTTGCCGAATGTTACAGGAGTATCCGAATCCTCGCTGGCTGCATCCATTAGATTTACACGGGTCAGATATTCGTTGGAAGACATGATATTGATAGAATTTTCACCCGGGATATTCATGAAGTTGGGGAGCCCGGCACCTGATGCTACAAATATACCTTTGAAATCTTCTGCTTCCAAGTCTTCCACACTGATTGTCTTTCCTACGATGCAGTCCTTCATGAATTTGACACCCATCTTGGATAAATTGTCAATTTCTACATCTACAATCTTATTTGGTAGGCGGAATTCGGGGATACCATATTTTAATACGCCCCCTATTTCATGTAAAGCTTCGAATACAGTGACATCGTATCCCTGTTTAGCCATATCTCCGGCAAATGAGAGTCCGGCAGGACCTGAACCGATAACAGCTACTTTTATATTGTTCTTTTCCGCTACTTCCGGTACGGATATTTGACCGCTTTCACGTTCGTAATCAGCAGCAAAACGTTCCAAATAGCCTATGGCAACGGCTTCGTGTCCGGCTTTCAGATGAGTGCATTGTGATTCACACTGTTTTTCTTGAGGACATACACGCCCGCAGACAGCAGGTAATGCACTGGTTGCTTTTAAGGTTTTGGCAGCTTCAAGGAATTCACCGCGTTCTATATTTTTGATGAATTTCGGGATATTGATTCCTACGGGGCATCCGTTCATACAAGTAGGGTTGGGGCAGTCCAAACAACGTTTTGCTTCCGTTATAGCTTGCTCTTCATTCAAACCTAGATTGACTTCTTCCTTACGGCTATGTGAACGGTATTCTGCATCCAGTTCGTTCATTTTTACACGGGGAATAGCCATTCGTTCTTTAGGCTTCATGGCTTTACGTAAGCTTGCACGCCATTCGGCATCCCGGCCGTCCAGTTCTTTAGTCGCTTCACAAGTCGTCGGCTTTTCGGTGTCTAGTTTGTGAATTTCTTCTTTTTCTATATCTTTGAAAGCTCCCATGCGTTTCAACATTTCGTCAAAATCTACTTGATGGCCGTCGAATTCCGGGCCGTCAACACAAACAAAACGTGTTTTGCCTCCTACAGTGATACGGCAGGCACCACACATGCCGGTTCCATCCACCATAATGGTGTTCAGAGAAACGTCGGTGGGAATTTCATATTTTTTAGTCAGCAGGCAAACGAATTTCATCATGATGGCAGGACCGATGGTGAAACATTTGTTTACCGTTTCACGTTTGATTACTTCCTCCACGCCTTCAGTCACTAATCCTTTATGCCCGTATGAGCCGTCGTCTGTCATAATGATTACTTCATCAGAACTTTCACGCATTTCTTTCTCAAGGATAATTAATTCTTTGGTACGTCCGGCCAATACGGTAATTACACGGTTGCCGGCAGCTTTCAAAGCCTGTACGATAGGAAGCATCGGAGCAACGCCTACTCCTCCTCCGGCACAGACTACAGTTCCGAAATTTTCAATGTGGGTGGCTTTACCCAGCGGACCAACAACATCTGTAATATAATCTCCTTCGTTCAATTCACAAAGTCGTGTAGAAGAAAGACCAACTTCCTGTACTACTAGTGTGATGGTACCTTTTACGGGATCGGCACCGGCGATAGTAAGTGGCATACGTTCTCCGTTTTTTCACCGACACGAACAATTACGAAATGTCCGGCCTTACGCGACTTAGCAATCAGAGGTGCTTCTATAACCAATTTAAAGACCTTTTCCGAGAAATGTTCTTTTGAAATAATCTTATTCATTTTGCTATACTGTAAGTTAGTTATTTTTCTGAGTTGATTGTCAAATTGATAATTTATGCAAAGGTAGGATTATATTTTTTAAAGACAAAAGAAAAGCCGCCCTTTTGTGAGGGGCGGCTGGAGCCTATCATGATAAATCTGTTTTTGATTTTGCCGGCAGTTCGTTTTTAATGTGAAAAAAGGATTATTTCTTTGTTCTGATTTTATATCCTATCATTCCATAATATAGAATGAAAAGGAAACAGGGAACACAGATCCAATAGGAGGTCTGGAAACTAGTTGCATCTTGAACTACACCGCGCACCCATGGCATAACCGCTCCACCGGCAATGGCCATGGTTAGCAATGAAGAGCCGGCTTTGGTGAATTTGCCGAGATCCGCCATTGCGAGAGGCCATAATGCGGGCCACATTAATGAGCATCCTAATGCCATAAAGAATATGCAGTAGACTGAAATTTCAGCCGGCATGGTCGCTACTAGTGCAGAACCAATGATGGCTATGATGGCACATATTTTCATTGCGGTAGCCTGGCTCAGATATTTAGGGATTAAGGTTGCGCCGCAAATGTATCCTACTACCATACCGATGGAAGGGATAAATCCGTAATTGTCACCCGGCAGTTCCAATGCTTTGGCATATCCGGTTGCAGTTGCCAAGGCTATGGTTTCCACACCTACATAAAGGAAAAGAGCAATTACTCCTAATAGCAAGTGAGGAAATTGCATGATAGAAGTTTTACCTTCTGCATAAGGACAGGCAACCGCTTCTTCCGCATCTGTGGTGGCATCCTCTCCGGCAGCTTTTACTTCAGGCAACGGAGCCATTAAGGCGATAATGCCTAATACAACGAAAATACCGATAATGATACCAAATGGCTGGAACAAATCCTCCATTTTAATTTGGTCTATGGTTTTGCCGATTACTAAGGTAATAAAAAGAGTAGTAGCAGGCCAAGCCAGTTTGTTGCAAATACCCATGATGGAAATACGTTTTGCGGCAGACTCTATAGGTCCAAGAATAGTTACATATGGATTTACTGAAGCTTGGAGTACTGCATTGGCGGCACCACAGATGAATGAGGCGAAAAGAAACCATACAATAGATTCTGTAGCAGCTGCTTGGAATGAATAGTCCAAAAAGCGATAGCGAAAATGATGATGAAAGAGCCATTGTTTTTTGTAACCGATGGCTTCAATACATTGGATGGCGGTATTGCCAAAAATTAGGAATGGAACAAACGTGGCGGCAAGCAGAAGATTGGATTCTGAAGCCGACATTTCCATTGACCGTTCTAATACCGGCATCAGGAAAGAGTTAATGCCCAATGCAAAACCAATTGCAAAAAACATCATGCCTACAAAGGCAAGAGGTACCATGAAATTTTTCTGTGAAGTATTCATAATAATAGGTTAAATGGTTAGTAATCAGGTTGAAATAATAAAAAAGAATGTCATTCTGCATACAAGACAGAATCTGTCGGGAAAGATCGGATTCTGAACAATACTCAGAATGACATTCAATATATGTAATTAGCTGTTATTAGTCAATCATCTCGAATCCGCAATAAGGAACTAATGCTTTAGGGATGCGGATACCTTCCGGAGTCTGGTTATTTTCTAATAAGGCTGCAACAATACGCGGCAAAGCTAGTGCGGAACCGTTCAAAGTATGGCATAATTCTGTTTTCTTTTCGGCAGAACGGTAACGGCATTTCAGGCGATTAGCCTGATACGTATCGAAATTGGATACAGAACTTACTTCCAGCCAACGTTGTTGTGCTTCCGAGTAAACCTCAAAGTCAAAGCAAAGTGCAGCTGTAAAACTCATATCACCACCACAAAGGCGGAGAATGCGATAGGGGAGCTCTAATTTCTTCAATAGACCTTCTACATGGTCCAACATTTCCTGATGTGACTGTTTGGAATGTTCGGGTTTGTCAATGCGTACCAGTTCTACTTTTGAGAATTCGTGCAAACGGTTCAAGCCACGTACGTCTTTGCCGTAAGATCCGGCTTCACGACGGAAACATTGAGTGTATGCACAATTCTTGATAGGCAATTGTTTTTCGTCCAAAATCACGTCACGATAAATATTGGTTACAGGAACTTCTGCAGTTGGAATTAAGTACAAATCATCTACTTCGCAATGATACATTTGTCCTTCTTTGTCGGGAAGTTGTCCTGTTCCGTAACCTGATGCAGTGTTTACTACCGTCGGTGGCATGATTTCTTCGTAACCGGAAGTGCGGGCTTCATCCAGGAAGAAATTGATTAATGCGCGTTGAAGACGTGCTCCTTTACCTTTATATACAGGAAAACCTGCCCCTGTGATTTTCACGCCTAGGTCAAAATCTATCAAGTCGTATTTTTTGGCAAGTTCCCAATGAGGAAGTGCATTCTTGGGGAGTTCGGTTTCCATACCGTCCATTTTTTCCACCACATTGTCTTCAGCGCTTACACCTTCGGGCACACTGTCGTAAGGAACATTAGGAATGGTGTAAAGCAGGTTGGTCATGTCTTCCTGTGCTTTGTCCATTTCTGCTTGTAAAGCTTTGCTGGTTTCTTTGATTTCGGCTACACGTGTTTTAGCGGTTTCAGCATCTTCTTTCTTT
>ENA-OPYU01000109-OPYU01000109.1-human-gut-metagenome-genome-assembly--contig:-NODE-109-length-30825-cov-4.331162_pt1 | contig 30825 bp, 32 predicted proteins | sample MGYA00242637_ERZ504482 | MGnify/ENA primary metagenome ERZ504482 (study PRJEB26092, sample SAMD00036237) | human gut metagenome | host: Homo sapiens | study: EMG produced TPA metagenomics assembly of... | reverse complement strand
CAAGCAATTCTTCTGACAGTTTTTCTCTGGTAAACGTCTGCCACCGGTTTGTCACGATGTAATATTCATCCCCCTTTTTCCGGCAGCTCAGATCCAGCACTATCCTCTCTTTTCCGACCATCTCTTTCAGTCGTCTCAAACGGCTGCGATCCACCTCTCCTTCACGAAATATATAAGAGGTTACGATCACATGGCTGGCGCCTGCATCCAGATATTCTTCCGCATTTTCCGCCGTGATACCGCCGCCGATCTGCATCCCTCCCGGATATACCGAAAGCGCCAGAAGCGCCTGCGCTTTCGTTGCCTCAAAATATTCGGAATCTCTGGAATTGAGCAGAATGATATGCCCTCCTTTGAGTCCATCCTGTTTATATTTTTCTGCATACCAGGCTGCATCCTGTTCTGAAGTAAAATTGGTCTGTGCCATATCTCCTTCATCTTTTAAGCTGCCGCCGACGATCTGTTTTACTTTTCCGTTATGTATATCAATACAAGGTCTGAACTTCATCACAATTCTCCTTTTATAGAAAAGTGCTGCAAAAACTTCTTCTGCAGCACTTGTTTATCCGGTATTCAAAACCTACTTGTTATTCTCCCGGTTCTGTGTGTTATGATCTTTGGTCATTCCATCCGCAGCATCATCTACCGCATCCGTAGCTCCCCTTGTCAGATCATCCACTCCATTGGTCACACCATCCACTACATCATTCACACCGTCTGTGACATCATCTACCACGTTGTCTGCTTTTCCGTTACTGTTGTCATCTGTACGGTTTTCATTTCTGTCTGTCTTGTCATTGTTGTCCTTTGTTTTGTCAGTTGCATCATTCATTGTTGTATCGTTCTGTGTATCTCTTCTGTTTCCACATGCAGTCGTGCCCAGAAGCATACAGGTACACATCAGCAATACAAGCAGGTTTTTTTCTGGTTTTTCATAATCTTCTTCCTTTCATAAAATATAGTCTTACACTGTTAAGTTTTCCATTTTTTTAATATTTTATGAATGGAAATTTTTTTCGTTTTTTATGCTCTTGGTCCTGCTGATTTCCTCAGTTTTTCCAATGCTCTTGACTCCAGCTGACGGATCCGTTCTCTGGTCACGCCGAGTATCTGTCCGGTTTCTTCGAGCGTATGTACATTACCGTCCTCCAGACCGTAGCGGAGTCTTAAGATTTTCTGCTCTTTTTCTGTCAGCGTGGAAAGCATCTCCTGCACTTCTTCTTTCTGTACCAGTGCCGCAACAGCCTCCTCCGGAGTCGGCTCCTGTGTATCTTCAATAAAGTCTTCCAGATTGCTGTCCTCTTCATCTCCCACCGGAGTCTCCAGAGAAACCGGATTCTTGATATAGCTCTGCATGCGCTCTACTTCTTCTGTTGTCATATGCAGCTCTTTTGCAATCTCCTCTGCAGCAACTTCACGCCCGAGTGTCTGTTCCATCTTCCGCTCTGTTTTGCTGATCTTATTCATATTCTGAGCCACACGGACCGGCACACGAATCTCTCTGGACTGAGAATCCAGCGCCCGCAGAATGGCTTCTTTGATCCACCATACCGCATAGGTGGAAAATTTTACTGCCCTTTGTGTAGTCAAATTTTTCCACTGCACGCATCAGACCGATATTGCCTTCCTGGATCAGATCCATAAACTGCATTCCTTTTCCGGCATAATGCTTTGCCACCGCAACCACCAGACGCAGATTCGCTTCCTCCATCTTTCGTCGTGCTTCTGTATCCCCTGCTGCGATCTGTCTGCCAAGCTCCAGTTCTTCCTCTGCTGTAAGCAGCGGTATCCTGCCGATCTCTTTTAAATAAATCTTTAACGGTTCCGTCATATCCACCGAATCCGGCACCAGATCCTCTGTTTCTGCTCCCAGATTCAGTTCTTCCCCCAACAGTTCCTTTTCTATCTCTTTACTCATATATTTTCATGCCTTTCTTTTCACGTAAGTCTCTGCTTATAGTTTTTCAATCACCTGACCGCTTCTGTAGGCTGCAAGCAGCGACTCCAGATCTGCTACCTGCTCTTTTAACTCGGTGCCGATATCTGTATTTCCAACGAGACGGCGTTCTGTCACCCGTTTCACTACCATGTAATCCGAATGAATATCGCTTCCCTTTTCCACCGCAGCCTCTTTCGACTCAAAAGGCTCATGGGCAACCAGAACAAGACCATAGGAGTTGTAGACAAGGGTATACCCTGCAATTCCCGTCTCTTTCTGATACGCCCTGGAAAAACCTCCATCGATGACCAGAACTTTCCCCATTACACTTGATCGGACTTTCTCCGTTTTTACATTTTACAGGAACGTGCCCGTTGACAATGTGGGCTCCCTCCGGGTGCAGTCCGAACTCTTCCAGAATCTCGTCTACCACCGCTTCTTTTTCCAGAAGTTCGTAATACGGATTCTTTTTCTCCAGATGCGTCTCTTTTGCCTCGATAAATACCGCTCAAAGGTCGCCATCTTGTCTTTTCCGAACAGCGGAGAATCCGGATGCTGCCAGATGCACCACATGATATTCTTTCCTTGCTCTTTTTCCTGTTCATCCAGCGCGAAAAAGCCTTTTCTTACATAGCCTTCCAGCGCATCATACAGACTTTTCCCACGGTAGCTTTTTCCACAGAGCTGTACTTCCTTTAAAGATCCGTCCTCTCTAAGCGGTACGCATCCGTGATACAAAAGATTGTTGTTATACACCTTGTATAATCCACCTTTTGCAAGCAAAAACCGCATATGATCCTGCAGCTTTTCACATCCTGCAAATGCTTTTTCCAGGCGTTCCATAATCTCCTCTTCCTCTTCGGTCAGTTCATACGGAGCTGCCGGATCAATGGTCGGAAAACTATCATCTTTTAACGGATATTCTTTTCCATCCAGCAGGATCGTGCCTTTTTTATAATCAATCCTGTGCAGCAGTGCACGTTCTTCCATCTGAAATTCCGGATGCTGAAGAATCAGTTTTCCTTCTACCTTAAACTGTATCACGGAAATCGCCTTGTGCATTCGAAGATTCATCTCCATCTCCGCCTTTTGCAGGCGTTCGCTTCCTTTGCGCCTGAAACAGGTACAGGGGTCGTCCCCATAAATGCGAAGTGCAAAATTCGCCAGAGGCAGAAGATTGATCCCGTATCCTTCCTCCAGAATATCCAGATTCCCATAACGGGCACAGATCCGGATCACATTGGCAATGCAACCTCTTTGCCCTGCTGCCGCACCCATCCAGAGCACATCATGATTGCCCCACTGAATGTCCACTGAATGATAGGTCATCAGCTTATCCATGATAATATGCGGGCCCGGTCCCCTGTCATAAATATCACCGACAATATGTAAATGATCGATCACAAGCCTCTGGATCAGATCTGCGATCGCACAGATAAATTCTTCTGCCCTGCCGATCCGGATGATTGTCTGAATGATCTCATTATAGTAGGATTCCTTGTCATGAAGCTCCGCCTTTTCCGTGATCAGTTCTTCTATGACATAAGCAAAATCTTTCGGAAGTGCCTTGCGTACTTTAGAACGGGTGTACTTACTGGCTGCCCGTTTGCTCACCTCGATCAGACGGTACAGCTGAATTTTATACCAGTCTTCCATATGCTTCTCGGTCCGCTTTACCTGCTCTGTCTTCTCTTTTGGATAATAGATCAAAGTAGCCAGCTCCTGCTTTTCCCGCTTCCCAAGCGTATATCCAAATACATCCTCGATTTTGCTTCGCACCGCACCGGATCCATTCTTCAGCACATGGGAAAACGCCTCCCATTCCCCATGAATATCCGTCAGAAAATGCTCGGTTCCTTTCGGAAGATTCAAGATTGCCTGCAGATTGATGATCTCTGTAGAAGCCGCCGCGATCGTCGGATACAGATCCGACAGCCGCTCCAGATATCTTGTCTCTAATTCTTTCATGACACTCCCCGCTCTTTACTCAAACTCTGATTAAAACTGAATCACATCACTCATATCATACATGCCGGCTGTTTTTCCCGCCAGGAACTTGGCTGCTTCCACCGCGCCTTTTCCAAACACGCTTCTGGAATATGCTGTATGCTTAAATTCGATCACTTCATCCATTCCTGCAAAGATCACCTCATGCTCTCCCACGATTGTTCCGCCGCGAACCGCTGAAATTCCGATTTCTTTCTCTTCTCTTTTTTGCGGTACTGGCTTCTGTCATATACATACGTATATTCATGATCCAGCGCTTCATTGACAGAATCCGCAAGCGCCAGTGCAGTACCGCTTGGAGCATCCACTTTCTGGTTGTGATGACGCTCTACCAGCTCAATATCATATCCCGCAGGCGCCAGTACTTTTGCGGCATCTTTCAAGAGTTTCATCAGCAGATTGATCCCCATGGACATATTCGCTGATTTTAAAACAGCTGTCTGCTCTGCTGCTTTTTCTACTTTTTCAAGCTGGGCTTCAGAAAGTCCCGTGGTACAAAGTACGACCGGAAGCTGTCTGTTCACACAATAGTCCAAAAGTCCGTCCACTGCTGCCGCATTGGAAAAATCGATCACTACGTCTGCCTCTGCATCACACGCTTCCATCGATGAAAACACCGGATACGGATTCTGCACTCCCTGAAACTGATCCACTCCTGCTACAATCTCCACTTTACTGTCTGCTTCCGCAATTTTTGTGATCACCTGTCCCATTTTTCCATTGCAGCCATGCATGATTATCTTTATCATCCTGATTTCCTCCTCGTTCTGTATCTTTCATTTTCCACACCGGAAAACGTTATTCTTTCACGCTATACCGATCCGGACTTTGCAATACACGCCTGCAAAAGACAGACTTTACCCGGATGGGTATACAAAAAAAGGATATCACATTCTGGCTATTTGCTCAATCTATGATATCCTTTTAACAATTTTTTATGCTAACTGAATTCCGAACTCCTGCATTGCTTTTTTCAGCTGCACGGTATGTGCTTCACTCAGCTCTGTCAGCGGCATTCTCAATCCGCCGACTTCCATTCCCATCAGATTCACTGCTTTTTTCACCGGGATCGGATTCACTTCGCAGAACAGTGCCTCGATCAGAGGAAGTGCCTTCAACTGTAATGCCCGGCTTCCCGCAATATCTCCCGCAAAGAAGCTTGCACAGATATCATGTGTCTCTCTCGGAGCTACATTGGACAATACAGAAATCACACCTTTTCCGCCCAGTGACAGGATCGGAACGATCTGATCGTCATTTCCTGAATATACATCCACTTTCCCGTCTGTCAGCTGCAAGATCTTCGCTACCTGTGAGATATTTCCGGATGCTTCCTTGACTGCCACAATGTTGTCAGTCTCTTTCGCCAGTGTCGCTACAGTGGATGGCTCAATATTCACTCCGGTCCTGCTCGCTACGCTGTACAAGATGATCGGCGCTTTTGTCTCGGCCGCGATCGCCTTATAATGCGCAATCAGTCCCGTCTGTGTCGCTTTATTATAATATGGGGTTACAAGAAGTACGCCATCTGCACCGCTCTCGGCTGCTTCTCTTGACATCTCGACTGCAGTCCGTGTACAGTTGGAACCTGTTCCTGCAATGACCGGAATCCGTCCTTTCGTCTGTCTGATCGTAAACTTGATGCAGTCCATATGCTCCTCTTCCGTCAATGTAGACGATTCCCCTGTTGTACCGCAGATCACAATACTGTCGGTACCGTTATCACAATGGAACTGAATCAATTCGTCCAGCTTTTCATAATTCACACTTCCATCTGCATGAAATGGTGTAATAATCGCAACTCCTGCTCCTGTAAAAATTGACATATTTATCCTCCTGACCTTGTCGATTCTCTACTCAGTAATGTTTATGAAATTTTATCATTATTCAGAAGTGATGTCAACGATGGGAATGTGAAAAACGTCCTATTCCATGCACTCCAGCTTGCTCACAGATACTTCATAGGCTGTTCGTGTCTGTGTTTCGGTCTCGGAAATTTTCTTCACATAATCTCTGCTCTGGATTCTTCCCAGTATCTGTACATGCTCTCCCACTTCAAATCCGGACGCATACCGTGCATTTCTTCCCCAGCAGATACACGGAATGTAGTCCGATTTTCCGTACGGACGGTTCACCGCCAGAAGCAGGTCCGCAATTTCCCGTCCAAGCGGTGTTTTCCTGTACACCGGCTTTTTACAGATATACCCCTCCAGCAGAATGTGATTTGTTTTCGCTCCATCCAGTTCCTCGTCAATAAATTCTACCTCTCTTACAAACACAGACAGCACCAGGCGGTTTTTCTGTTCTTCATGCCGGTTATAAGAACGGAACTGCCCGGATACCTTGATCGCCTCTCCCGTATAATCCTGCGTCACATCGATCAGACGTTCTGAGATCATGAGAGGAATCCGGTCATTTGAATTACTCAGACGCTTCACAAGCACATCCGCCATATAGAATCCCTCTCCGAACACCTCGTGGCTGTATGTAAACCCGGATGCCACAACTCCCATGATGGTTACCTGATTGTTTTCAATAATCTTATCTGACATAATTTGTAGTACTCCCTTCCTCGTATGTGGTATTTTATATTTTTGAGTCAACTTAAGTCTATGACATCATACCGCAGTTTAGACCCGATTGTCCGAAAAACCGTTCGACAAAATCTATCGACAATTTTTTGATTTGCCTGTCACAAGAGTACTTGTAAAATCTGAAATTTATGATAGAATGAAAAAGGTTGTAACAAGAGAACACACATTAACATAAGTAGGAAAGAGTGTAAAATTATGAAAACAAAATCGTGAAGATGTTAGAAATATTGCCATTATCGCTCATGTTGACCACGGAAAAACAACACTCGTGGATGAGCTCTTAAAACAAAGCGGTGTATTCCGCGAAAATTCAGGATGTTGCGGAACGTGTCATGGACTCCAACGATATTGAAAGAGAACGTGGAATCACGATTCTCTCCAAAAAGTACTGCAGTCTATTACAAAGGAACCAAGATCAACATCATCGATACGCCCGGACATGCGGACTTCGGCGGTGAAGTAGAACGTGTCCTGAAAATGGTAAACGGTGTCGTACTTGTAGTCGATGCCTTTGAAGGCGCCATGCCGCAGACCAAATTCGTACTGAGAAAAGCACTGGAATTAGACCTTCCGGTTATCGTCTGCATCAATAAGATCGACCGCCCGGAAGCCCGCCCGGATGAAGTGATCGATGAGATCCTGGAGCTTTTCATGGAACTGGATGCTTCTGACGAGCAGCTGGACTGCCCGTTTGTCTATGCTTCCGCAAAATCAGGAATTGCGGTCCTTGACCTTTCTGACGAAGAAAAAGATATGCAGCCATTGTTTGAGACGATCCTCGAATACATCCCGGCTCCGGAGGGCGATCCCGAGGCACCGACACAGATGCTGATCAGTACCATTGATTACAATGAATACGTCGGACGGATCGGAGTCGGAAAAGTAGACAACGGAACGATTCGTGTCAATCAGGATATGCTCCTTTTAAACCATCACGATCCGGACAAGCAGCAGAAAGTCAAGATCAGCAAACTGTATGAATTTGACGGTCTGAACAAAGTAGAAGTAAAAGAAGCCACGATCGGTTCTATTGTAGCGATTTCCGGTATTTCCGATATTTCCATCGGAGACACCCTCTGCTCTCCTGAGAATCCGGAAGCCATTCCATTCCAGAAGATTTCCGAACCGACGATCTCCATGCAGTTCATCGTCAATGACAGCCCGTTTGCAGGAAGAGAAGGAAAATTCGTTACTTCCCGTCACCTGCGCGACCGTCTTCTGCGCGAACTGAACACCGATGTCAGCCTGCGTGTGGAAGAGACGGAGAACGCCGACAGCTTTAAAGTATCCGGACGAGGCGAGCTTCACCTTTCTGTCCTGATCGAAAATATGCGCCGTGAAGGATACGAATTTGCGGTAAGCAAAGCAGAAGTTTTATATCACACAGATGAAAACGGCAAAAAATTTGAACCAATGGAGCTTGCCTACGTGGATGTACCGGAAGAATTTACCGGAACTGTCATCGACAAACTGAGTCAGAGAAAGGGAGAGCTTCAGAACATGGGCGTTTCCAGCGGCGGTTATACAAGACTGGAATTTCTGATTCCTGCCCGCGGACTCATCGGATACCGTGGAGAATTTATGACCGATACCAAAGGAAACGGAATCCTCAACACAAGCTTTAACGGATATGCGCCGTATAAAGGAGATATCCAGTATCGCAAACAGGGATCTCTGATTGCATTTGAGACCGGTGAGTCTGTCACTTACGGACTCTACAGCGCACAGGAACGCGGTACTTTGTTTATCGGACCTGGTGAAAAAGTCTATGCCGGAATGGTCATCGGACAGAACGGAAAAGCAGAAGACATCGAATTAAACGTCTGCAAGACAAAGCATCTGACCAACACCCGTTCCTCCAATGCAGACGAAGCGCTCCGCCTGACACCGCCTCGTATTTTGAGCCTGGAAGAAGCACTGGACTTTATCGATACCGATGAGCTTCTGGAGGTAACACCGGAAACACTGCGTATCCGCAAAAAAATCCTGGATTCCAGAATGCGTAAACGCAGCAATTTGAAATAATCAGGAGACAACCATGAAAAAATATGCCAATGCCTTTTTGAAATGGATCACTTCAATCCTGGAAGTTGTCATCGCTTTGATCCTTGCAGTTACAATTATCATCATGACCTTTCAGCTGATCCTCTCATTTCAGCATTTGTCAGACCTGAATCAGTATCCAAATTATGACGATATGCTGACTACCTGTTTTAACCTGATCATCGGTGTGGAAATGATACGTATGCTGTATCTCCACACCCCGATCACAGTATTTGAGGTTCTGCTCTTTGCCATCGCAAGACAGATCATCATCGAGCATGGATCACCGCTCAACAGTCTGATCGGCGTGATCGCCATTGCAATTTTATTTGCCACAAGAAAATTTTTGTTTATGACTTTGATGAGTCTGAAAAGATTATTTTCCGTTCCTCTCAGAAAGTCAAATATATCAATCGTCTGATCCATGTCCACATTCCTTATGAGAATGATGAGACACTGCTGGATGTGCTGTTAAAGAAGATGAAGGAAGATGAAATTGAGATCGGAGTCGGTGCCTGCACTTACTTTTCTGATTTCGGTCTGCGCATCGTTAAGATCACCGATGGAAAAATTACCCGAATTGAAGTAATTCGTTCTATACAATAGAGGAATTCCGTGCTATAATGTTTACATAGTACAAAGAACACTTTATAAGGACAAGTTCTTTGTACAATATAAACAAAAGGAGTTGACCAGTATGAACTTTATTATTAGTGGAAAAAAGCATCGATGTGACACCAGGTTTAAAGGACGCTATTGAACAGAAATTAGGAAAAGCTTGAAAGGTATTTCACTCCTGAAACAGAAATTATCGTAACACTCAGTGTGGAAAAAGGAACGTCAGAAGATTGAAGTGACCATTCCTGTAAAAGGAAACATTATCCGCTCTGAGCAGACCAGCGATGATATGTATGTATCCGTTGATCTTGTAGAAGAGGTTATTGAAAGACAGCTTCGCAAATATAAAAACAAACTGGTTGCCAGAAGCCAGGGACATCCTACCGCTTCCGGTTCCGGCAATAACTTTAAAAAAGAATTTTTCGAATCAGAAGATGACACTTCTGTAGATGATGAGATCCGCATTGTCCGTACAAAACGCTTTGGCATCAAACCAATGTATCCGGAGGATGCCTGCATCCAGATGGATCTTCTTGGACATGCTTTCTTCGTATTCTGCAACGCAGAGACAGACGAAGTCAATGTTGTCTACAAAAGAAAAGATGGTTCCTTCGGACTGATCGAGCCAGAATTTTCATAAGATAAAAAAGCTGCCTCAACCGGCAGCTTTTTTATTGTCACTTATTCAAATACGACCATCTCACCATCTACGTTGGCAAACCAGCACTCTCCTGTTCTGGCTATTCCGGTCTGACCATTTGTCGCTTCTGTGATCTCAGCGATCAGCTTTGACTCCTCCTCTTTCGGAATCAGGACAGTCAGATCTACTTTCTCTGTATACACACTGTCCAGGATTGTCAGCCCTCTTTGTCCCAGCAGATACTGAATTTTCCCCAATCCGGTATAATCTGTTGTAAGATTCAGTTTAAATCCATAGATTTTGGTAATAATCTGACTGTGGGAAATCCCTTCTCTTGCTGATTCGGTATACGCTCTCACCAAGCCTCCCGTTCCGAGAAGTGTCCCGCCAAAATACCGTGTCACAACTACAAAATATTGTGAAGGCCCGCTCCCCGGATGACCTCCAGAATCGGTTTGCCCGCTGTACCGCTCGGTTCCCCATCATCACTGCAGCGCTCTGTCACGCGTTCTTCTCCGATTACATAGGCCCAGCAGTGATGCCTTGCATCCCAGTACTTTTCCGTATCTGTTCCAGATACTGCATGGCTTCCTCCTCCGAGTGCACCAAAAATACTTCCGCGATAAACCGGGACTTTTTTTTACCACAATCTCGCCCTTGCCGCCCTGATATACTGTCCTGTATTCCATCTGTCTCCCACCTTGCTTTTTCCATGCCTTTTGTTTGTTTCAGGTTTTTTCTGCCTGTTCTTTCTCAATTATATATACTATGCCTTTGGAACAAACACAAGAAAAACTGTGCAATTCTTAAAATTTTTTATAAGAATATGAACTTTTTCTTTTTCCTTTGCTTTAAAAGAGCAAATTTGATATAATAAATAGAATGAATAAAGGAGGATATTATTCATGAATTACGGAAAAAGAAAGCCTTTCGAAGAAGAAAAAAAACTGTATCTTCAAAGAAAAATATGAAAAAGAAACGGGTCGGCGTCCGTGTCTTTAAGGCCGTTGTCATCTGTTTCCTTCTCATCTGCATCATCGGTGCCGTAGGCGGCGGTCTTTTCGTCAAGAAGATCATTGACGATGCGCCAGAGATCACTCCTGCCAAAGTCAAACCAAGCGGATATAAATCCCAGGTGGTTGCGGCATCTAACGGTCAGAATCTGGGGCAGTTCCGGGAAGCCGGATCCAACCGTGTCTACAAGACCATTGACACAATTCCAAAATATCTTGCCAATGCATTTGTAGCGATTGAAGACGAGCGTTTCTACGAGCACAACGGAATCGACCTGCAGGGTATCCTGCGCGCCGGTCTTGTAGGTATCACAAGCGGAGACTTTTCAGAAGGAGCCAGTACGCTCACCCAGCAGCTGATCAAAAATAACGTGTTCCCGAATTTCACGAATGAAAAAACGTTTTTCGACAGTCTGGAGCGAAAACTGCAGGAGCAGTATCTTGCCCTGGAAATTGAAAAGCAGATGACCAAAGAAGAGATTCTGGAAGCCTACATGAACACCATCAACCTGGGACAGAACTGTCTCGGTGTTCAGTCTGCCGCAAAGCGCTACTTTAACAAAGATGTCTCAGAGCTTACACTTTCGGAGTGTGCAGTCATCGCCGGGATCACCCAGAACCCGACAAGATACGATCCTGTGACTCATCCGGAGGAGAACGCCAAACGACGGGACATTGTACTGAACAACATGCTGGAACAGGGCTACATCACCCAGCAGGAATTTGATGAGGCCAAGGCAGACCCTGTCTATGACAGGATTCAGCCTACTGCAGTCGGCTCTGATGCGGAAAAACCGAACACATATTTTATCGATGAGCTTGCAGAACAGATATTAAACGATTTGCAGGAGCGTAAATCTTACACTGCAACACAGGCACATAATCTGCTGTACAGCGGCGGTCTGACGATTTATGCGACACAGGATCCGACGATCCAGCAGATCTGCGATGAAGAGGTTGCCGATCCGAGCAACTATCCATCTACCATCGAATACGGACTGCAATATGCACTGACTGTTACACGTGCTGACGGTTCTGTTGAAAACTACAGCCAGAACAATGTAGGAGATTATATTCAGGCAGCATGGGGACGTGAATATCCACTTGTCTTCTCTTCCCCGGATGAAGCCAATCAGGCAGTTGCTGAATATAAGACAACACTTAATATCCAGGAAGGGGATACTGTAGACGAAAGTATTACAATCCCTCCACAGCCTCAGACTTCTGTTGTTTTGATGGATCAGTATACGGGAGAAGTCAAAGCCATTGTCGGTGGCCGAGGGGAAAAAACAGCCAGCTTTTCTCTGAACCGTGCGACCGATTCTTACCGGCAGCCAGGTTCCTGTTTCAAACCGCTGGGTGTTTATGCTCCGGCGATCGATACCGGAAAATATACTCTGGCTTCTCTGATCGAAGACTCTCCGTACACATACAGCGACGGAACTCCGGTCAACAACTGGGATGGCAAATATATTGGACAGGCTACTGTCCGCTATGCAATCCTCCACTCCATGAACGTTTGTGCGGTACGTACTCTGACTGATATCGGTATCGATACAGGTATGAAATATCTTGAGAACTTTGGATTTACTACACTGGTAAGCAAAGAAGATGATCCGGCACACAACGATTACAACCAGTCCACTGCACTCGGCGGTATCACAAACGGTGTTTATAACATTGAACTGACTGCTGCCTATGCTGCACTGGCCAACAATGGAGTGTACACAAAACCGATCTTATATACAAAGGTTTTGGATCATGACGGCAATGTCATTCTGGACAACAGTACTCCTGAGACTCATCAGGTTGTAAAGGATTCCACAGCAGCACTTCTGACGAATGCTATGCAGGATGTGATCAAACGTGGTACCGGTACAGCTGCACAGCTTGCAAATGGAATGCCTGCATCCGGAAAAACCGGTACTTCCGAATACAGTACTGACCTCTGGCTTGCTGCTTACACACCGTACTATACATGCTCTGTCTGGGGTGGATATGATTCCAATAAACCAATGGAGAATATCTATAATCAGACCTGGCACGAAGTCATGTGGAAAAATATCATGGACCGTGTCAACACTACACTCGGTCTTCAGGTAAAGAACTTTACCATGCCTGCATCTGTAGAGCAGAAAACAGTATGTTCTGTCACTGGTCTTCTGGCGGTCAGCAGTTGTCCGTCCTACACGGAATATTTCGCAAAAGGAACCGGTCCGACGCAGAGCTGCTCCGGCCACTATGAGGAAGAAGAGGATGACGAGGATGATGACGATAAGAACAAAGAGGATTCCGATTCTCAGAACAGCCAGGATTCCGAAGATAATGAGGATTCCGGAAATTCCGATCAGTCCGGTGATAACAACAACAATTCCGGAAACAATGGAAACAACAACGGAAATAATAACGGAAACAGCAATGGAGATTCCGGTACCGTAACACCTCCGGAAGAATAAACAAAAAAGAAGAGAAGCGATCAGGATCATACCTGAACTGCTTCTCTTCTTTTATATTATCAGTTCCAGCACCTGTTGGTACTGCAGCTGCTGTATCAGATTGTAAATCTGTTCTTTCTCTTCTATCGGTGCTGAAAAGCTCAGTCCGCATCCAGATGTGATCTCCCTTGGAACTGGGATCAGTCTTCCCCCGATCTGCCGCTTTTTTGCCTCGCTTTCAAATGCCATCGCAGCTGTTGTCGTTTCAAATGTCACTATGATACGTAATTCTTTTGGTCTCATATCTCTTCTCCTGCTGTCATTTCTTTGATTGCCTGTACCGCTTCCTCCACCTGTTCTTCACTGAGAAAATGAGAAAAACTAAATCGTACGATTCCCTGTTCCTCTGTATGAAGTGCCCTGTGCATCAGGGGTGCGCAGTGTGCCCCAGGACGCGTCTGAATCCCGTACACCTCGGAAAGCTCATCGCTGACTGCAGAAGAGTCATAATTTCCGATATTCAAAGCGACGATCGGCGCCCGTTCCATATTTGAAAAGTCTCCATAGATTTTTACAACATCCAGATGTTTGATTCCCTCATAAAACTGCCGCATTCTCTGACATTCAATCCTTTTGATCTGTTCTGTTCCGACATTCAAAATGTAGTTTAATGCTGCATGTAATCCGGCAATCCCATGCCCGTTTAACGTCCCCGCTTCCAGTACAGTCGGCATCTCCTTGGGCTGTGTTTTCAGAAAGCTCTGCACTCCGCTTCCCCCGGTTTTAAACGCAGGCAGGTGTACAGATTTTTGTACGATCATCCCCCCTGTTCCCTGTGGTCCCATCAGGCCCTTATGTCCGGTAAAGCAGAGGATATCAATAAAATCTCGTTCCATATCGATTGGAAATACTCCTGCTGTCTGAGACGCATCCAATAGAAACAACACGCCGTATTTTTTGCACAGTTTTCCGATTTCTGTCAGTGGATTTAAGTTTCCTGTCACATTGGATGCATGGGTACAGGCAAAGATATCGACACCATTTTGAAACAATTCTTCCAGCTTTTCCAGGGAAAGCCGCCCCTTCTCATCCACATCCAGGATCTGCAGGCTGCACCCTCTCTCTTTTGCCAGATACACGGGGCGTAAGACACTGTTGTGATCCATTGCTGTCGCTGCCATCCGCACCCCGGGAGCTGTCAGCCCCTGAATTGCAATATTAAGAGCTTCCGTAGCATTACTGGTAAACACCACCTGCTCCGGTCCCGGTCCGTGAAATAATTCATTCAGCAGACACCTTGTCTCATAGATCATGCGGGCACTGTTCAGACTGGATGTATGGCTTCCTCTGCCTGCATTTCCCATGGTCAGGATCGCATCATACACTGCCTGCGCCACTTCTCTCGGACGATAGTAGCTGGTTGCCGCGCTGTCCAGATAAATCATGGCTTCACAACCTTTTCTGCCTGCAGCATTTTTTCACAGATCACATACATATTTGTAACACTTCCCACAGAAAGCTTCTCCGTCAGTCCGTAGTGATTCAGACATGTTCCACAAGTCAAAATCTCCACTCCCTGCGATTCCAAAAGCTTCAGATCTTCGAGGGATTCGGAGCCTTCTACCGGAAGTCTGGCGCCTCTATTATACATGATGACTGTATCCGGAAGCTCTTCCTGACTCGTGAGCGCATAAATAAAGCCTTTCATCAGTGCCCTTCCAAGAACTTCATCCCCCTCTCCCATGCAGTCAGAAGATAACACAACGATTGTATTTCCTGTTTTTTCGGAGACCGGCTGACACGGGATACATTCTGCAGTCTCTTCCCCCGCTTCATCCACAGCGCCTTCTGCCTTTATAAAAACCCGATATGTATGTTCATCCTGTTGTTCCCAGGAACATTCCAGCTGTTTTTGTTTTGCCATTTTCTCCAGATTCTGCACGGCAATGGCATTGTCCACCAGTGTCTCTACGATATCTGATTCTGCCATCTGTGCCAGCATTTTTTTCGTCTCCACTACCGGAATCGGACACTGTTTTCCTCTTGCATCTACCATATATTTTTTCATGTTCTCTGCACCTCTATCTCACTTCTATTTTTTTTCCTCTCTTTTTTCTGTGACTTCTCCCACAATCGCACAGGGCAGTCCCAGAGCCTTCAACTCTTCCAGACACTGCTCCGCATCACTTTTTTCTATGCTGACAAGCAGCCCTCCGGATGTCTGCGGATCAAATAAAATCTCTTCCATTTCAAACGGAACCTCAAAAAACTGCACGTCTTCTCCCACATGGTTTCTGTTTCTCTGGGCTGCTGCAGTCAGGTAAAATTCCCCTGCATAATCAAACGCCTCCGGAATATATGGAACCTGACTGCTTTCGACGCGGGCAGAATATGCATCTCCCAGCATCTCCAGGAGATGTCCCAGAAAACCAAATCCAGTCACATCGGTACAGCCGTGCACCTGATACTTTCTCACTACTTCTGAGGCATACTTGTTCAGGGTGGTCATGGAACGGATTGCCTGCGCCATTGCTTCTTCGGATGCTTCCTGGATCCGGTTTGCAGTACACACGATTCCAACTCCAAGTGGTTTTGTCAGGATCAGAACATCCCCCGCCCGGCATCCATTGTTTGCAAACACCTTGTCCGGGTGTATGGTTCCCATTACAGAAAGTCCGTATTTGACGTCTGTATCCGCGATCGAATGTCCGCCTGCCAGAACACCGCCCGCCTCTTTGACTTTTTCTCCGCCACCCAGCATAATCTGCCCCAGTATGTTCAAATCCCAGTTTTCCGGAAAGCAGACAATATTCAATGCGGTTTTGACATCTCCGCCCATGGCATAAATGTCACTTAATGCATTTGCTGCCGCGATCTGTCCGAATGTGTAGGGATCATCCACCATGGGAGGAAAAAAGTCCAGCGTCTGCACCACTGCCAGATCATCTGTCAGTTTGTACACTGCTGCATCGTCTGAACTGTCATATCCGATCATCAGGTTTTCGTCCCTCGTCTTTGGTATCTTTTCCAGAACTCTTGCCAGGATTCCCGGGCCCAGTTTTGCCGTGCAGCCCCCGCCTTTACAAAACACAATCTCTTCTTTGTCACTCATCTTTTCTTCTGCCTCCCTTTCATTTTCTGCCATCCGATCACTGCCGCACCGAGCGCACCAGTGCGCAAAACGCCTCCAACTGTTTTAAATTGATATTCACATCATCCCCCCTTTTGCTCTGTTTTTATTATACTGCATTCCCGGAAAAGAGACCAGCTTATGATCGATTTCTCCAATAACAAATTCTTATCTTTCTACATCTCGCACATTACGATCACTTTCTGGGGCGTTGTCATCGGCGGTATGCTGAATGTCGTATTGGTATAATAGACTAACAACTCCATGTTTCTCGGACTGCAGGTAAATCTCTGCCCGTTCTGTGTCATGATATTTGTCACAGGACTGAGATTTAACCGAAGTGAATTATCTTCTGCCACCAGATTTTCATCAAAGAAATTCAGCATCACATTCTGTTCTCCCCGAAGCACTGTCACAATCTCTGCCCGGTATTGAGGAGGATAAATTGCCGGAACCGGAAGGCTGGTATCATAAAACGCGGCAACCCGCATTCCTCTTCGCAGCCTTACATTTTCGATCACCATTGTATCCGCCATCACGGTAAAGCGTACTTCTCCGTTTTCTGTATCCAGACGCAGAATCTGGCTGCAGCAGGAATCCCCTCTTTGAATCTCCCTTATCACACCGTTTATTTGTCCATATGTCTCATATGCCATTTTACGCACATCCTTTTTTCCTTATATTATGTCTTTTTCTCCGTATTGTTCACACTTTCTTCTTGTACTTTTCCCTGAAATTATGCTATACTGTTTTTCGGAAATCAAAAAAGGAAGCGAACGCAAATGAAAAGATCTGACAGAACATCTTTTTCAATTTCATATAATCAACAGACAGGCTGATGTGCAGCCTGTTTTTTTTCGCTTTACCATAGTAACTTAACGCATAATTATTTCAAAGGAGAGTGTCAAAACCATGAAAACCAATATTTTTAGGCCAAAAAATCTTTTCATGATTTTCCTTGGCAACACCACCATGGCACTGGGAATCGTCATGTTTGTTCTTCCCAACGAGCTGATGACCGGAGGAACCACCGGACTTTCTCTGATCATAAATCATTATCTGCATCTGCCGATTTCTGTCTTTGTGTTTATCTTCAACTGCATCATGTTTTTACTCGGTGCGCTGATACTGGGATTTGATTTTGCCCTGACCACACTGATCAGTACCTTTTACTATCCGATTGCACTTGGATTTTTCCAAAATATCCCTTCGCTTTCCACAATCACGGATGACCGGATGTTATCCAGCATCTTCGGAGGACTCTTTATCGGATTTTCACTGGGAATCGTCATACGGTGCGGAGCTTCTACCGGAGGCATGGATATCCCTCCGTTGATCCTGAACAAAAAATTCGGACTGCCTGTTTCTGTAATGCTCTATGTATTTGACTTTTTGATCCTGATCGGTCAGGCATTATTCTGTGACAAAGAGGCCATTCTGTACGGAATTCTTCTTGTCATGACCTACACCATTGTACTGGATAAAATTCTTGTCATCGGCCAGGCTCAGACGCAGGTCAAGATCATCAGCCAGAAATCCGATGAAATCAATGAAGCCATTACGAGGAAGATGGATCGGGGATCTACGCTGCTTCATACAGAAACCGGATATCTTCATTCCAGACAAAATATGATCCTGACCGTCATTTCCAACCGGGAGCTTTCAAAACTCAATCAGCTCGTTATGGAAATCGACCCTACTGCATTTATGATCATCGGAAAGGTAAATGAAGTGCATGGAAATGGATTCACGCTGCCGAAAAAACATGCCGTAAAAACAGAGAAATAACGCATGACCACACAAAAAAGGACAACTGATTTTGAGGGCTGTACTCAAAGTCAGTTGTCCTTTTTCATGAAACAATCTTATAAATTTTTCAGCAATTTATCGATGCTGACCAGTTTTACACTGAGTACAAAAATCTCAGCTGCAACTGCCAGCTCTTCCGGTGTCGGATAAGACGGAGCAATACGAATGTTGCTGTCTTTTGGATCTTTTCCATATGGGAATGTTGCTCCGGCGCCTGTCATCACAAGCCCTGCTTCTTTCGCTTTTGCAACGATTGCTTTGGCACATCCTTCCATGGCATCAAAGGAGATAAAGTATCCGCCACGCGGAGCGATCCACGAACCAATCTCGAGTCCTCCCAGTTCACGCTCTAATGTGTTGATAACCGTCTCAAATTTTGGTCTCATGATATCTGCATGTTTTTTCATGTGCTCGACGATTCCATGAATATCTTTGAAGAATCTGACATGGCGAAGCTGATTTACTTTGTCATGGCCGATCGTCTGCACTTTCATCATATTGCGGATGTCTGCAAGGTTCGCATCAGAAGCCGCGATTGCTGCGATACCGGAACCCGGGAAACTGATCTTGGAGGTAGAAGAAAACTTGTATACCATATCCTGGTTTCCTGCTTTTTTACATTCCATCAGAATCTCGAGCAGGTAATCCTGTTTGTCTTCGTACAGATGATGTACACAATATGCATTATCCCAGAAGATACGGAAATCCTCTGCTGCCGGCTTTAAGTTTGCAAAACGATACACTGTCTCGTCAGAATATGTGATTCCCTGTGGATTGGAATACTTCGGTACACACCAGATACCTTTGATCGCCGGATCTTCACTGACCAGTTTTTCCACCAGATCCATATCCGGACCTGTTGCTGTCATCGGAACATTGATCATCTCAATTCCAAAATGTTCTGTGATTGCAAAATGTCTGTCATATCCCGGAACCGGACATAAAAATTTCACTTTATCCAGCTTGCACCATGGAGTACTTCCCATGATTCCGTGTGTCATCGCACGGGCTACTGTATCATACATCACATTCAGACTGGAATTTCCGAATACGATCACGTTGTCTTTTGGTACTTCCATCATATCTGCCAGAAGCTGTTTTGCCTCTGCGATTCCATCCAGGCCACCATAATTTCTGCAGTCCACACCGTCTTCACAGACAAGATCTGTTCCACTGTTTAAAATGTTCATCATCTCCATAGACAGATTCAGCTGTGCTGCTGCCGGTTTTCCTCTGGACATATCCAGTTTCAGCCCTCTGGCTTTTACCTCTTCAAACTGAGCCTGAAGCCCGCTTTTTAATTCCAATAATTCTTCCTTCGTCAAATCCTTATACGCCGCCATTGCAAGATTCCTCCAATTCTTTTATCACTGGTTGTTATTCTATCGACTTTTTGATGTTTCGTCAATCCTTTCTTGCAATTTTCTGCATTTTCCCGCATATTTTCATTGGAACGCGCCTATTTTTGAAGCAATTTATATGTATTCATTCATTTTTCTCCCTGATATTGTCTGATCAGTCCGCTGGACCACACGATCAGCTTTTCAGAAAGCTCATCAAAACTGCCTTTCACTTTTCCGCTTTTCTGCTTCATCTCGATCGCAATATACAAAATCTCCCGATCCAGTCCGTTCAGCTTCGGAAACAGCTCGGCTTTTCTTCTCAGATAATTCCCGGTCTTTAAAAAATATTCCGCCTGGATTGTAAATACCGATGTCTTATATAATTCCATCAGAACTTCCCGACTCTGCTCATGGAGCATATTGTGACAGGCGGCATGATACAGATTGCAGGCTCCCGTATGAACGCCCGTCTCACGTCTGCCATATCCAGCTTTGCCACGATCTCATCCAGACTTCCTTTCAGCGGCATCGTGTCCTGACAAAACTGAAAAAGATCTGCTTTAGACCAGTTCTCCAGCTCTTCTCGGCCGGAAATAAATCCGCAGATCCTTTTCCCGGTACGGAAGACGATTGAGCATCCCTCTGTAGATCCTCAGATCTGCCGGAAGAAGCGTATCCAGAATCAGAACCACATCAATATCACTCTCTTCTGTGGCTTCCCCTCTGGCATAACTGCCCTGTACCCCGATAAACCAGATGCGGTATCCAAATGTACTTACCACTTCATGCACATATTTTTCCAGCCAATTGTAAATTTGAAAACTCATATCTGATTCCTCCATGTCTCTTTTTCTGCCATCGAACGCCTCTTTTTATCAATTACTTCTATTATATGTAATTTTTATTCCCGCCGCAAGAAGGTTTTGGTTTATCTTTATGCCCCGGTACTCTGATACGCTTTCATCCCTTTCTTCCACACCAGAACGTCAATGACCCCCAATATGACACAGGCACCTGCTATATACAGCAAAATCCCGCTGCTGCCCTCTCCCAGCATGCAGACTGTCGGATAATAATTCGCCAGAGCGATCGGAATCAGCGCACTGACGGCTACCCGGATCACGGCATGGTAAATGTCGATCGTTTAACAGTTCCCCAATCTGCAAAAACTGTTCCAGTTCTTCTATAATTTCCTCATACCGTTCGTCCGATACCCGGTATATTTTCTTGTTTAACTCCAGAGAGTAAATAAAGGGAAGATCCCATACAAGAGAACTTTTCTGTCCAAAATTTGCCCCGATATATTCTGCATTTTTCTTGCGGAACTGAAAACTGTCCCTTCCGAACATTTTCGCTTCCCCGCTGTCCGGAGAAAGAATTCCCAGCATGGATTTGATCAATGTGGATTTTCCTGCACCGTTTAGTCCTACAATTCCGACCATCTCTCCTTCTTTGATCTGAAACGAAATATCTTTGATTGCTTCTTTTGTCTCGAATTTACTGCTTTTGAAGATTCCTTTCCCGCTTTTGATTTTTCTGCTGTATGTTTTGGTCACATGGTCCATTTCTACGATTGTGTTCATATTTTCCCTCATTCCTTCTTGATTTCAAACCGTAATCTGCAATTTCTCCTATTATATTATACCCCTCCCCGCAAAAACTGCGCAATAAAAAATCTCTGCTCTTTGGCTTTCATCTCTATTATCATTCGTGCTTTTTCATGATTCAAATGGGTATATAAGTTGTCAGAGATATCGAAACATGATAAAATATCACAGACATTCACACGAAAGGAGTCCCCTATGTCCTCTTATTCACAATCCGATATTTATCACAGTATCTTCTCAGACATTTACACTGTCTTTTGCGGAATGCAGGACTGCCCCCCTTCCTATTCCTTCGGGCCGGCAGTCCGGAACTGCTACCTGCTTCATCTCTGTCTGGAGGGAGAAGGTGTATTTTACTCCGGTGAAGAACGCTATCCGATCAAACAGGGACAGGGATTTCTCATTCATCCCGGTAAGCTGACTTTTTATCAGGCGGATTCAGTGAATCCCTGGAGCTATCTCTGGGTCGGTATCGGCGGTCATGATGCAGAAAAATATCTGCGGCTTGCCGGTCTTTCTGCCAGAAATCCGATTTTTTCCTGTACCCAGATCGATACCGCAAAATCCTATATCCTGGACATGATGAAGCATCACGCCTTAAGTGCCGCAAATGAGATTTACATCCAGGGAATTCTGATGCAGTTTCTCGCCCTTCTGGTGGAGGACGCCGGATGTACGGTTTCTCCTCAGCAGAATACATCCAGCGTATATATTAATCAGGCGATCTCCTACATCCATAAAAATTATCAGAATCCACTCACTGTACAGGAAATCGCGGACTATTTGTCTTTGAACCGGAGTTATCTGACGGAACTGTTTCTAAAAACCGTACAACTTTCCCCGCAGCAGTTTCTCACCCGGTACCGGATCACAAAATCCGAAGAGCTGCTCCAGTCAAGCAGCCTGTCCATCCAGAATATTGCCTATTCCTGCGGATATTCCAGCAGCTTTTCTTTTTCCAAGGCATTCCGTAAAGTGAACGGTCTAAGTCCTTCTGAGTATCGGAAGCAAAAAGAGGGGGATGAAAAAATTCAATTCTTTTCGCATCCCCATCCCCTTCATTTTTTCATTCTTCCTTTGCTTTCAGCAGATAAAGACGAGACTGGAAATCTCCGTTCTCTCCATTATACTGCTCCGGATTTTGTCCGGACGCCACGTCTGATACGATCAGTCCGGCCTGCATCAGCTCATCTCCGTACAATGCCATTTCCATATCCGAAATCTGATACGGAAGCTTCGGATCCAGTCCCTGCAGTCTGACGCTCCGATATCCGATATTGATCGGCTCCAGGAAGCGATACCAGCCCACAATCGCTTCTTTTTTGTCCTCAGACACAACCATCCATGCCATTTCATTTCCTGCAAACGGGCTCTGAAGTCGATAGAATGTTCCATACTGGATCAGGCTTCTGTGTTCTTTCATAAATGCCGTCTGCTTTTTGATTGCCTCCCGCTCTGCCTCTGTCAGACTGTTCGGGTTCAGCTCATATCCGAATGTTCCGAAATACGCTACATCCGCACGCATTTTCAAAGATGTGTTGCGAAGCACCTGATGATTCGGCACTGCTGATACGTGAGATCCCATACTGCTCACTGGATAGACAAGGGACGTTCCATACTGGATCTTACAACGTTCCACTGCATCCGTATCATCCGATGTCCATGCCTGCGGCGCATAATACAGCAATCCCGGATCAAAACGGGAACCGCCGCTTGCACAGGATTCAAATAAAATTTCAGGAAATCTGCCCGTCAGCTTCTCATATAACCGATAAACACCTAGAATATACTGATGCATGACCTTACCCTGATCTGCGGCACTGGCTGTATGAGAGTATACTTCTGACATACAGCGGTTCATATCCCATTTGATATAAGAAATCGGCGCATCCTCCAGGATTTTTTCCATTGTCCATAAATGGCATCCACCACTTCGGCTCTGGAAAAAATCCAGAATATACTGATTTCTTCCATGGGAAATATGACGTCCCGGAGTAGACAAAATCCAGTCCGGATGCTCTCTATAGAGATTGCTGTCCTTGTTGACCATTTCCGGCTCAAACCAGAGACCGAATTTCATGCCTTCCGCCGCTACCTTCTTCGCGATTCCTGCAATGCCATCCGGCAGCTTTTCCAGATTCGGATACCAGTCTCCCAGAGAAGAATGATCATCCTCCCGTTTTCCGAACCATCCGTCATCCAGTACAAACAATTCGATTCCAAGCTGTTTTGCCGTGCGCACGATCTCCAGAATCTTTTCCTCATTGAAATCAAAATAAGTCGCTTCCCAGTTATTGATGAGAATCGGTCTCGGTCGGTCTCTCCAGTATCCTCTTGCCAGGCGTGCACGATACAGACTGTGGAATGCCTGACTCATCCCGTTCAGTCCGCGATTGGAATAGACCATCACCGCCTCCGGTGTCTGAAACTCATCTCCGTTTTTCATTTCCCAGGAAACCGGTCCGGATGAATTCCCAGCGTCACTCTTGTGACATCGTATGTATCCACCTCTGCCTGCGCCAGAAAATTCCCGCTGTAAACAAGACTGAAGCCATACACTTCCCCGCACGCTTCCGTGGTATTCTCCCGACGCAGTGCCAGAAACGGATTAAAGTTACTGCTGCTGCATCCGCGCATACTATAAATTCCCTGAATTCCATACTGCAGCTTTCGCTCAGTCACCGCACGCTCTCTTCCCCAGGCTCCCGTCAGCTCGATCATTTGATAGTCGTGATCCGGCAGATCCACACTGCAGCTCATTGCACGTTCCAGCACGATCTTCTCTGTTCCGTGGTAAATCACCTTTGCACTTCTTGTAATCGCCGGAAGCTCTTCAAAAATCGTATAGTACAAGATCAGTGTGGTGTGAATCAGCTCATCTTTCAGTTCGATTTCCAGTGTCTGTGCCTCTTTGGAATCTTCGGTATAGGTAGCCGGCAGTCCTGCAAGCGCGGGCTTCCCGTCATAAATCCGATGTGTCTGATACACAAAATCCGTGATCCGGCTTCCGTTTTCCTGCAGAATCTCCACCGCCGGATACCGCATATCCCCTGCTCCATAGGACGGATATTCCTGCTTGATATGTTCCATCGAGAATGTGGAATCTCCTTCGTAAGTACATACAGCCATTGGGCGGTGACGCAGCTCCAGCAGATGGGCAAAACTCTCCCTGTCATGCAGTTTTTTCCCAAAATACAGCTGTCCTAACTGTCCGTTTTTTAAGACTGTGATAATATAACTGATATCCCTGTTGGAAAGATGAAATTCCCGGGATCCTTCGTGATAACAAATGCTCATATTTCTGGTTCTCCTCTCCTGTTTCTATTTCTTATTATAAAGATTTCGAGGGAGACTGCCAGACTGTAATGTTGGAAAAACATATCCAATTGTTGGGTCAGGATCCTACTTTTCGAAGCAATATCCGGAAGGTCTGATAAGCTCCGCTTTTGATCGGAAGTAAAATTCCGGTTTCCATCAATGCCGCTCCATAATACAGTTCTCCACTTTCTGCATCCTGATAACAGGCTTCTTCCTCAAGTCCCTTCCATTTCACTGCATTTCCTGTCATATTTCCATGAATCTGTGTCATCACTGCCTGCATCATCGCCTGTGTTCCATCCTCGGATACAAACTCCCATGCTGCAACTTCATCCGTCACAGGATTGCTCAGCCGGTAATACAATCCGGTCTGGATCAACGGTGCCAGCTGCTTATATTCCTTGATCTGTTGTCTGATCTCTTCTTTTTCTTCTTCGGTCACGTTTCCCAAGTCCAGTTCATATCCAAATGTACCTGCCATTGCCACTGCGCCTCTCGTTGAGAGTGGTGTTTTTCTTCCTGTCTGGTGGTTTGGCACCGCAGACACATGAGATCCGACTGCACTGATCGGAAATCCAAAAGACGTCCCGTACTGAATCTGCAGCCGGTCCAATGCATCGGTGTTGTCACTGCACCAGATCTGAGGTGTGTAATACAACATTCCTGCGTCAAACCTTCCGCCCCCTCCGCTGCATCCTTCAATCAAAAGATTCGGATACCGCTTCAGTAGACGGTCCAGGAAATCATAAACACCCAGTACGTAATCATACAGTACTTTCCCCTGATATCCAGCTGCTGCGGAATAAACGTCGCACAGACTGCGATTCATATCCCACTTCAGATATTCAACCTCTGCATAATCCAACACTTCTGTAATCGAATCAAAAATAAAGTCCACCGCATCTTTTCTGGAAAAGTCCAAAACCAGCTGATTCCTGCTTCGCACCGGATTTTTCCCCGGAATCTGAAGCGCCCAGTCCGGATGTGCTCTGTACAGATCACTGTCTTCTGAAACCATTTCGGGTTCCACCCAGAGTCCGAATTTTAATCCCATAGCGTGTATCTTCGCGGAAAGTTCTCCCAGACTGCATTTTAATTTTTCTTCATTGACCTGCCAGTCTCCCAGTGCCCGGTTGTCATCCCTCCGTTTACCAAACCAGCCGTCATCTAACACCAACATCTCGATTCCCAGCTCTTTTGCCTCTTCTGCCAGTTTTAAAATACTCTCCCCATCAAAGTCAAAATAGGATGCCTCCCAGCTGTTGATCAGAATCGGACGAACCTTTTCTTTATGAGGGCCCCTGCACAGATTGTTCCGAAAACACCGGTGCAGATTCTGGGAAAGCTCTGCCAGCCCGTTTCTGCTGTAGGTCATCACGGTTTCCGGTATGACAAAGACTTCTCCGGTATTCAGAGGATACGAAAACTGCTCCGGCTGCAACCCCATCAGCATTCTGTTCTGCCCGAACTGGTCTTTTTCCACTTCCGCCTGAAATCCTCCGCTGTATACAAAGGACATGGCATAACATGCCCCTGCATCTTCTGTTGTTCCCTCTTCTGTCAGAATCAGAAATGGACTGTATTGATGACTGGAGGTCCCTCTTCTGCTTCCGATCACATAATTTCCATGAGATACCGGAATTCTCTGATAATTCCGCTCCATCGCATGACGTCCGTAAAAACTGATCACATCATATTTTACCTGTCACAAAATCAAGACACGCAGAAGCCGCTTTTTTCAAGATAAATGATGTTCTCTTTTGTATTGATGATCTGCGCACTTCGGGTGATCACATCGTATTTTGGCAGTACCCCATAGAGAAGTGTCACCTGAATTCCGGTCCGCCCATCTTCCAGCACCACTTCCAGTGTCTGTGCTTCTTTCTCAGCTCCATACACTGCCGGAAGTCCCGATAGTCCGTATTTTCCCGACAAGATCCGATATCCCCGGTAACGCAGGTCACAGGCAGTAGTCCCATCCTGACCCCTTACGATCAGCGCTGTGCTTCTGTAATCTCCTGTTCCCCATGTTGGAAATTCCTGCGGGAGCACATCCAGAGAATAGGTTCTGTCATTTCCCGCATCATACAGGTTTCCGGAAAATCCTCTGTCCTGTTTTTGCAGAAGATAGTCCATGCAGCCTTTGGTCTTTCTTCCATAGTATAAATGTAAGAGAACACCATAAGGATCGATCTGCATCTGATAAGTGGAGTGCTCAGTATGTATTGTAAATGTCTTGTTCTGCTCATCAAAAATAATTGCCATATTACTCGTTCCTTTTCTTTTTATTTTACTGCTCCATTCACAACTCCGTTTAAAATCTGTTTCTGACAGATCAGATAAAAGATCAAGATCGGAAGTAATGCCAGCAGATAGGAGGCGAATGCCAGATTGTAATTTGTTCCAAACTGGGTCTGGAATGTCAGCTGTGCCAACGGAAGCGTATTCTGTTCTCCTCCTGACATGATCACAAGAGGTGTCATCACATCATTCCATGTTCCAAGCGCTGTCAGAACTGCTACTGTCGCATGCATCGGACGCATGATCGGAAATACGATCTTCCAGTAAGTTGTCCACGTACTTGCTCCATCCACGCAGGCAGCCTCCTCCAGTGCAATTGGAATATTCTTCAGATATCCGGTATACAAAAGTACATTCATCGGCATATAAAACACAACATAGAGAAGAATGACTCCAAAACGGTTATTCAGTCCCATTTGTGCTGTCTGTTTCACCAGAGGCATCATAAGAATCGCAAACGGAACAAACATCCCGCTGACAATGTATAAGTACACCAGATTATACCCTTTACTGTGCGCTTTATTTCTTCCAATGGCATATCCGATCATGGAATGGATCACAATACTGAGAGCAACTGTGACCAATGTGATGAAAAGACTGTTGCCAAGAGAATTCCAGAAATCCGTCACCCGCATAGCTTCCCGGAAATTTTCCAGACTCCAGGAGCTTGGCAGTGACAAGATTCCGGAAATACTGTTGGTCATCTCTGACGGCTGTTTAAATGCAATGACTACCGTCAGATACAACGGAAATGCAATGGTGATCAGCCCTAATACTAAGAAAATCATGGCCGGTTTGTTTGTTTTGTATTTGCCCCTATCATAACTGCTCCTCCTTTTTCCCTAATACTGTCATCTGCGTCACTGAAATTGCAACGATCACAAGGAAGAAATAACCGCATTGGCACTCTGAAATCCGACTAGTCTCCTGCCATACCATTCTGATAGATCAGATAGGAAATGGATTCTGTGCTCTGTGCAGGTCCGCCTTTTGTCAGTGCCATGATCTGATCAAAGACCATCAGAAAGTTTTTCACACAAATGCACCATATTGATCGTAAAAAACGGAAGAATCAGAGGAAATGTCAGGTTTTTGAACTTATTCCATCCGGTAGCTCCATCTATTGCGCCTGCTTCATACACATCCTCCGGTACGGTCTGCAGGCCGGAAATATAGATGATTGTATTCATCGCGATCGCCTGCCATGCACAAACGATCACAATAGCGATCCATGCCAGGTTCTTACTGGAAAGCAGACTCGAAGAAAGCGTTTCCCATCCGATCATCTCTCCCACTGCCGGAAGGATGTATGTAAAGAAATAGTTGAAAATATAACCGACTACCAGCGCTCCCAGAATATTCGGCAGGAAATAAGCTCCCCTGAAAAAGCTCTTGGCACGGATCTTACTGTTCAGAGCCATTGCCAGCAGCAGACTGATCACATTGACTACAATTGTCGTTACGATTGCCAGCTTAAAGGTGAACCAGTAAGAATTTCCCACTCTTACATCCTGAAACAGATCCATATAGTTCCGAACTCCCACCCAGTCATAAGAACCAAATCCTTTGAAATTCGTAAAACTGTACATCACGCCTTTGAGTAACGGCAATGTATTAAAACAGAAAAACAGTGCCACGACCGGTATTGTCATCAACAAAAATGTCCGTTTTCTCTCATTCATCCTTTTTCATGCTCATTTCACCTCTCCCTATTTACTGTGTGTCTGTTCTGCTTCATATTTCTGCACCTTCTGTATGATATCCCGATTATATCTCTGCCAGTCTTTGTCAAATTTCTTCAGAAATGCATCTACATCTTTGTCGATCAGAAATGTCTGTATCTGCGCATCGACTGCCATTTCTGACGGATAATAGTGATCCTGATAATCTGCCATATTTTCTTCTTCGATATATTGTCTGACACCGTCCAGCATCGGTGAGAGTTCAAACTCTCCCTCTTTGCACGGTACACTGTTCTGCTCATTCAGATAGTCCTGCACATTTTCATCTTCCAAAAGAAAATCTAACACTTCATATGCTGCTTCTTTATTCTTACATTCTTTTGTCACACAGAATTGAAGATCGATTCCCGAATTTAATGTATTCTCTTCTTTTTTGTCACTTCCCGGAAATACAAAGGAGTCAATTTCCATGTCAGGATTCACTGACTGAATCTGAGGTACCGCATAGCTTCCGATCGGATACATGACTGCCTCTCCTCTTGCAAACGCTGTACAGGCATCGTTGTAGTTATAAGCAAACGGATCCTTCGGTCCGTATGAAAGCAGCTGCAGCATTTTTTCCGCCACTTCGCGATAATTCTCCGTAAAAGTTGTCTTGCCCTGGTTTACCTGGCGGCATACATCCGACGGTGCCAGATCTACTGCCAGGCCATTCCATGGTGCAAGACAGGTCCATGTGTCCTTAAATCCCATAGTGAAGGGCTGCAGTCCTGCGGCCTGGATTTCGTCACACAGGTTCATAAGTTCACTCCATGTCTGTGGTATCTTCCATCCGTGTTCTTCAAAAATCTTTTTATTATAAAGAATTCCTGCGGCATTTCCGGCATACGGTACTGCATAAACACCGTCTGTCGGCACAAATTTCCCAGATTTTTTCGTCAATTTTCTTTATAAGACTCTTTAATCTCATCGAGTCCTTTGTAATCTGAAATATTCATCAGGATCTCGGCATCCAAAAAGGTAGGAATAATTGATATCGCCGCCGATCCCGATAATATCCGGATAATCTTCCCGGATAAAACGAGTTCTCATGATCGTGGAAGCATCATTCGGTGATTCAATCTTCAGGCGGATATTTTTTAGTGCGTAGCATTAAACTTTTCTTCCACTTTTTCAAAATAAGCCGCAGCCTCTTGTTTATACTGCAGGATTTCAATTTCTGTGACTTTCTCCTCTTTCCGCTTTTTCCACTGCAGCCTGTCAACATACATACAAACATTCCAAAAATTCAGTAAAACGCTTATTGATATATTTCTTCTTTTTTTCCAATCAATATTTCCCGCTCCTTTTTTCCTTTTTTTGCATGTACATTGTTTTTACTTTATTAGTATTATAATCATTCCATTTTCGCGATCTATGAATATCCATAATTTTTTGGCATCTTTATATCTTAATGCTTGTTTTATATTCTATATTTGAAATAATCTAGCATTTTGGTATATAATGAAAATACACCTCACTTTTACAACAAGTCAGGAAAGGAGACTTTTATGAGTAATATACTCTTTTCTGTTTTTCCAAACGAAAATTTTATTGATATGAGCCTGTACCAGTTCGGCTGGGAACAGTGTCAGCCTTCCCACTCCTACGGTCCGGCTGCCAGAAATCATTATCTGTTCCATTATGTGATCTCCGGAACCGGTACACTGATGGCCGATGATACTTCCGGAATAACACAGACCTATTCTGTCAAAAGCGGACAGGGATTTATGATCTTCCCGCAGCAGATCACCACCTACATCGCCGACCAGAAGCTTCCCTGGGAATATGTGTGGATCGAATTTGACGGACTTCGCGTAAAAGAAATTCTGGAACTGGCAGGACTGACTAAATCTGCACCAATCTATCATGCACATTCCAAAGAAATGCGGGAAGTTCTGAAAGAAGAAATGCTCTATATTGCACGTAATCCCGAACAGCCGCCTTTTCATCTGATCGGCCATCTCTACCTTTTTATGGATGCGCTCACCCGCTCCTGCACACGTGAACAGACAAACTCTGCCGGCAGACTGCGGGATTTCTATATCCATGAGGCAATTGCATTTATTGAACAGAATTTTCAAAATGATATATCCGTAGAAGATATTGCTGAGGTATGCGGTCTGAACCGCAGCTACTTTGGAAAGATTTTCAAAGAGACTCTGGGGCGTTCACCTCAGGAATTTTTAATGAATTACCGTATGGTAAAAGCTACGGAACTTTTAAAACTTACTCAACTCTCCATCAGTGAGATTTCAAACGCTGTTGGGTATGCCAATCCACTGCATTTTTCGCGTGCTTTCAAAA
>ENA-OPYU01000108-OPYU01000108.1-human-gut-metagenome-genome-assembly--contig:-NODE-108-length-30865-cov-4.348591_pt1 | contig 30865 bp, 27 predicted proteins | sample MGYA00242637_ERZ504482 | MGnify/ENA primary metagenome ERZ504482 (study PRJEB26092, sample SAMD00036237) | human gut metagenome | host: Homo sapiens | study: EMG produced TPA metagenomics assembly of... | reverse complement strand
TGAAAAGCTGTATCTGGCGTTTCAGATTCTGGACTATGCACTGCTCTCTGCACCGGGTGCACCGCATGAAAAAAGCGCTTTTGGATGCAGGAATCGGAAAAGATATCATGGGTTCTTATGACAATGGAATCTATCAGCCGATCTTTTCTATTGTCTCTAAAAATGCGAATCGTGATCAGAAAGAGGCATTTATCCGTGTGATCGAAGAGACACTCCAGTCGATCGTGAAAAACGGAATGGATAAAAAATCTCTGGAGGCAGGGATCAACTATCACGAGTTCCGCTTCAGAGAGGCAGATTTTGGAAATTATCCAAAGGGACTGATGTACGGCCTGCAGATCATGGACAGCTGGCTGTATGATGAGAACGAGCCATTTATGCATATGCAGGCAATCCCGACCTTTGAATATTTGAAAGAACAGATTTCTACCGGATATTTTGAAAAACTGATCCAGACTTATCTGCTTGATAATCAGCATGGCTCCATCGTGATCGTAAAGCCGGAAAAAGGGCGGACAGCTCGGATGGACAAAGAGCTGGAAGAAAAACTGGCAGCTTATAAAGCGGGGCTGAGTGAGGAAGAACTTAACAGACTGGTGGCAGCTACAAAAGAGCTGGAAGCGTATCAGGAGTCAGAAGATGCTCCGGAAGATATGGCAAAGATTCCGGTATTAAACAGAGAAGATATCACAGAAGAGATCGCTCCTGTTTATAATACAGAAAAGGAAATCGACGGCATCAAACTGGTGCATCATGAAATCGAGTCGAACGGAATCGGTTATGCCACTCTGATGTTTGATCTTTCCGGCGTGTCGGAAGAGCTGCTTCCATATACCGGAATTCTGCAGAGCGTGCTTGGGATTATTGATACGAACAACTATGGGTATGGAGAATTGTTCAACGAGATCAATGTGCATACAGGAGGGATCGGAACTTCTCTGGAATTATATCCGGATGTGACAAAGGCAAAAGAGAAGGATTTTCGTGCAACATTTGAGATCAAAGGAAAGGCATTGTATCCGCAGATGAAGATTCTGTTTGCGATGATGCGTGAGATTCTGATGGAATCCAGACTGGATGATGAAAAACGGTTAAAAGAGATTCTGGCAATGCTCAAATCCAGACTGCAGATGTCCTTCCAGTCTTCCGGACATACGACATCCGCACTGCGCGCATTGTCTTATGGATCTCCGCTGTCCAAATTCAAGGATGATACCGACGGCATCGGATTCTATGAGGTAGTCCGTGGCATCGAAGAGCATTTTGAAGAGAAAAAAGCAGAGCTGATCCAAAACTTAAAACAGCTCTCCCGTCAGATTTTCCGTGTGGACAATGTGATGATCAGTTATACCTCCTCAGAGGACGGACTTACTCCTATAGAAGCAGCATTTCGTGAGATCAAGGATACACTGTATCCGGAACTGGACGGGGAAGAGACGCCGTGTGTATTACACTGCAGAAAACGCAACGAAGGCTTTAAAACGTCTTCCAAAGTGCAGTATGTGGCAAGAGTTGGAAACTTTATCGATCATGGAGCACAGTATCATGGCGCGTTGCAGATTTTGAAGGTGATCTTAAGTTATGATTATCTCTGGCAGAATGTCCGTGTCAAAGGCGGTGCATACGGATGTATGAGCAACTTTAACCGGATCGGAGAGGGATATCTGATCTCCTATCGGGATCCGAACCTGAAAAAGACAATGGAAGTGTACGAAGGCGTTGTAGACTATCTGAAGAATTTCACAGTCGATGAACGGGATATGACAAAATATATCATTGGAACGATCAGTAATATTGACCGCCCGATGAATCCGGCTGCAAAAGGGGATCGCTCGATGAATCTGTATATGAATCATGTATCCCAGGAGATGATCCGTACAGAGCGCAGTCAGATCCTGCATGCAGTACAGGAGGATATCCGTGCGCTTGCAGCAGTAGTGGAGGCAATGCTGAAGGCAGAGCAGATCTGTGTGATCGGAAGCGAAGAAAAAAGTCGAGGAAGAAAAAGGAGATGTTTCTGGAAGTGAAGACGTTGTTTTAGGAAACACAGGATAAGGAGAACTTAAAATTGATGAGAGATGATTTTAAATCAGGATTTGTGACGCTGATCGGAAGACCCAATGTGGGAAAATCGACATTGATGAACCAGCTGATCGGGCAGAAGATCGCGATCACGTCCAACAAGCCGCAGACGACGAGAAACCGTATTCAGACAGTTCTGACAACGGAAGAAGGGCAGATTGTATTTGTGGACACGCCGGGAATTCATAAGGCGAAAAATAAGCTGGGAGAATATATGGTAAATGTGGCAGAACGCGCGTTGAATGAAGTAGATGTGGTACTGTGGCTGGTAGAGCCGTCCACCTTTATCGGAGCCGGGGAGAAGCACATCATAGAACAGCTGAAACGTGTAAAAACACCGGTGATCCTTGTAATCAACAAGATTGATATGGTAAAGAGAGAGGAAGTTCTGCTGTTTATCGATGCATACCGCAAAGAGTATGATTTTGTGGAGATTGTTCCGGTATCTGCGAGAAACGGGGACAACACGGATGAACTGGTGAAAGTGATTTTAAAATATCTTCCGTATGGTCCGCAGTTCTATGATGAAGACACTGTGACAGACCAGCCGGAGCGTCAGATTGTGGCAGAACTGATCCGGGAAAAGGCACTTCATTGTCTGCAGGAAGAAATCCCGCATGGAATCGCAGTGGCGATTGATCGCATGAAAATGCAGAACAAAGTCATGCATATTGATGCTACGATCATCTGCGAGCGGGATTCCCACAAAGGAATCATCATCGGAAAACAGGGCAGTATGCTAAAAAAGATCGGAAGTACGGCGCGCTATGAAATCGAGCGGATGCTGGACTGTAAAGTGAATCTGAAGCTCTGGGTAAAAAGTACAGAAAAACTGGAGAGACAGTGATTTTCTAATGAAGAATTTCGGATACCACGAGGACGAGATGTAGTATTTGGCAGATTTTATATAGTATATCCGGGAGAGAATCGGACACCCTAATTGTATACTCAACAAGGAACAGATGAGAAAGCAATTAAAGAGGTGAACCGATGAAAGAAGAATACTGGGAACAGTTTATGACAACAGGACGCATTGCAGATTATCTTTCTTACAAAGCAGAAAGTGGCAGCAGCGAGAGTCGCTGTTTGGAAGAACAGAAGGAACAGGCAGGAGTTAGATCAGGTGAATCAGATTGTTTTGACAGGGATGGTGCTTTCAACGGCACCGGTTGGAGAGTATGACAGACGGGTTGTGATACTGACAAAGGAACAGGGAAAGATTTCTGCATTTGCCAGAGGGGCGAGAAGACCAAACAGTCCGCTGGTAGGTGCAGTCAATCCGTTTTCTTTCGGGGAGTTTACGATGTATGAGGGGCGTTCCTCTCATACGATCCAGTCTGTGAAGATCACAAATTATTTTTCGGAGCTTCGGGAAGATATGATCGGTGCTTATTACGGGTTTTATTTTCTGGAGTTTGCGAATTATTATACAAAAGAGCAGAATGATGAACGGGAGATGTTAAAGCTTTTGTATCAGACCATGAAAGCACTGACCAGCCCGCATATTCCGAATCTGCTGATCCGCCGCATTTTTGAACTCAAAGCGTTCTGTATCAATGGAGAGGGACCTCAGGTCTTTCAGTGTGTCCGGTGTCAGAAAAAGACGGACAGATGGTGTTCAGTGCCAGAGAAGGCGGACTGGTCTGTACAGATTGTGCCAGGAATATTTCAGACGGGATTTCGTTGGACAATTCCACGCTTTATACGATGCAGTACATAGAGATCAGTACGATCGAGAAGCTGTATACATTTACAGTCAGCAGGGAAGTACTGGAAAAGCTGTCCGGGATCATGGAACGATATTGTCTGCTTTATGTGGAAAAAAAGGTTCAAGTCCCTGGAGATTCTTGAGACATTGGTGTAGCAAATCGAGTGAAAATGGCAGGGAATCCAGGAATGGCTTGAAAAAACGGGATGAAGCCGTTATAATAGTTACCAGTTGATGAAAAAGAATGTGAGGAACAAAGAATTATGGTAGAAAAGACAATGGATAAAATTGTAGCTCTGGCAAAATCAAGAGGTTTTGTTTACCCGGGGTCTGAAATTTACGGGGGGCTTGCAAATACATGGGATTATGGAAATCTCGGAGTAGAACTGAAGAACAACGTGAAAAAAGCAGTGGTGGAAAAAATTCGTACAGGAAAGTCCGTACAATGTAGGTGTGGACTGCGCGATCCTGATGAATCCACAGACATGGATCGCATCCGGACATCTGGGCGGATTCAGCGATCCGTTGATGGATTGTAAAGAATGTAATGAAAGATTCCGTGCAGATAAGCTGATCGAAGATTACGCACAGGAGAATGGAATCGAACTGGAAGGAAGCGTGGATGCATGGAGCAAGGAGCAGATGTCTGCTTATATTGAAGAGCATGATATCAAATGTCCTTCCTGTGGAAAACACAACTTTACAGAGATCCGTGAGTTCAACCTGATGTTCAAGACATTTCAGGGTGTTACAGAGGACGCAAAGAATGTCGTATATTTAAGACCTGAGACAGCACAGGGAATCTTTGTAAACTTTAAGAATGTACAGCGTACCTCAAGAAAGAAGATTCCGTTTGGGATTGCGCAGATCGGAAAATCTTTCCGTAATGAGATCACACCGGGTAACTTTACATTCCGTACAAGAGAGTTTGAGCAGATGGAGCTGGAGTTCTTCTGTGAACCTGGTACAGATCTGGAATGGTTTAACTACTGGAAGAGCTTCTGCCTGAACTGGCTGAGTTCTCTGGGACTCAAGGACGATGAAGTCCGTTATCGTGACCATGATGCAGAAGAATTGTCATTCTACAGCAAAGCGACTACTGACGTGGAATTTTTGTTCCCGTTCGGATGGGGAGAGCTGTGGGGAATCGCTGACAGAACAGACTATGATTTGACACAGCATCAGGAAGTATCCAAACAGGATCTTACTTATTTTGATGATGAGAAGAAAGAAAAATATATCCCATACGTGATTGAGCCGTCTCTTGGTGCAGACCGTATGGTACTGGCGTTCCTTTGCAGCGCATACGACGAGGAAGAACTGGAAGGCGGAGATACACGTACGGTTCTGCATTTCCATCCGGCACTGGCTCCTGTCAAGATTGGTGTGCTTCCGCTGTCTAAAAAGCTCAATGAAGGCGCTGAGAAGGTGTTTGCAGAACTGAGCAAGACTTACAACTGCGAATTTGATGACAGAGGAAATATCGGAAAACGCTATCGCCGTCAGGATGAGATCGGTACACCGTTCTGTGTGACTTATGATTTCGATTCAGAAGAAGATGGTGCAGTGACTGTTCGTGACAGAGATACAATGGAACAGGAACGTGTAAAAAATTGAAGATCTGAAAGCATACTTTTGAGAAAAAGTTTTGAGTTTTAGTATGAGGCTGCCGCACATGTTGTGCGGCAGTTTTTTTTGGCAGAAGTACTTCTCCAGCTACTCTGGCAAAAAAAATATATAAGATGTGCTTCTTAATAATGATAGGAAATATTCATAACAGCTTATATTTTCATTTTGAAAACAATGTGCTATGATGAACATATGTTGAAGACAACAGAATATTGAAAATTCTTCAAGATACATTTGCAGGACGGGAAACCTGTTTAGCCTCTGGCCGGTGTATCTTTTTTGTTACTCAAAACAACAGGAGGATTTAAAAGAATGGAAAGAACAACAGTAGAAAATCTGAAGGAACTGATTCGTGCAGGACGTGCAAAGACACCTGCAACAAAAGTGATCATGGGAGGAACTCTGGTCAATGTTATGTCTGAGGAGATCTATCCGGCAGATATCGCAGTTTACAAAGACACGATTGTAGCAGTGGGAGATGTGAAAGAGTATATCGGGGAAGAGACAGAAGTGATCGATGCAAAGGGCAGATATCTGGTGCCGGGTATGATTGATGGTCATATTCACAGTGAGTGCAGCAAGTTGAGCATTACAAGCTATGCAAAAGCAGTTGTGCCAAGAGGGACTACAAGCATGATTTCCGGTCTGGACGAATATATTTCCGTATCAGGTCTGGAAGGACTGCAGGAAGTACAAAAGGAGGTACAGGCGAGTCCTCTGAAAGTGTTCTGGGGAGCACCGTATAAGACACCATATACAATTCCTCAGTCTACTGTAGCATTTAACTTTACAAAAGAGGTACATGAAGAGGTACAGAAATGGCCGCAGTGTTACGGAGTATGGGAGACAGTAAGAGAGTTTATCCAGGAAGAGGATGAAAACACACTGGGAGCAATCGCAGAAGCATTCAAGAACCGTCTGCCGGTATTTGGATGTGCACCAATGGCAAGAGGGAATGATCTGAACGGATATTTGTGTGCGGGTGTGCGTCTGGATCATGAGAGCTATGATCATGAGGAAGTTGTAGAAAAGATGAGAAAAGGAATGCATATGCTGATCCGCGAGTCTTCCGTGACACATTTCCTGGCAGAGAACATCAAAGCAGTAACAGAAGTAAATCCGGCATTTGCAAGAAGAGTCAGCTTCTGTACAGATGATGTGACAGCAAGTGATGTTCTGGAAAAAGGACATCTGGACAATGTAGTACGTCTGGCAATCCAGGCAGGAGTGAAACCGATGACTGCAATCCAGATGGCGACGATCAATAGCGCAGAAGCATATCGCATTGACCATATGGTAGGTTCTATCTGCCCTGGAAGAATTGCAGACATTCTGTTTGTAGACGATCTGGAAGCATTCGGAATCAAAGAAGTGATGACAAATGGAACAATGGTAGCAAAAGACCATAAACTGACTTATGATCTGAAAGCGCCGGAGAGAAGTTCTGTGTTAAAAGGTGAGTTGAAATGCAAACTGACGACAAAAGAAGATTTTGAATATAAGACATCTATTCAGAACGGAGAGGCAAAGGTTCTTTCGATGGATGTAAAAGGACCATTTGTCAGAAAGAGAAGAGATGTTGTTTTAAAAGTTGAAAACGGAATCGTACTTCCGGATGTAGAACAGGATGTGGCAATGGTATCTGTTCTGGAACGATTTGGAAGAAATGGAAATAAATCTCTGGCATTTTGTTCCGGATGGAAATTAAAGAAAGGTGCGATGGCATCTTCAGCAGCACCGGATGACAACAATCTGGTTGTTATGGGTGTCAGCGCAGAGGATATGTCAATTGCAGCCAATTATCTGATCGAGCAGGGCGGCGGTCAGGTTGTTGTGGCAGACGGAGAGATTCTGGAATTTCTTCCACTTCCGGTCGGAGGAATTGTCAGTGATGAAGAACCGGAGGTAATCGCGGCACAGGAGAAGAAGATCGATCAGGCAGCAAGAATGTTAGGTTCTGATCTGCCGGATCCAATGATGTACATGTTCTTCTTGCCGATTACGGCCATCCCGGATTATGCGATCACGGATGTAGGACCGGTTGACTATCTTGCGCTTACAACATTTGATCCGGTTTTGGAAGTAAACGAAAAATTAAATCAAAGGAGGACATCGGTATGAAGAAAGAAGAATTAAAAAAGCTGATTGACACAGCGGCAGGAAGAATTCCCGCAGATACAGTCATTAAAAACTGTCAGATCGTCAATGTTTTTTCCGGGAAGATCCAGACAGGCGACATCGCACTGAGCGGAGATAAGATCGCGGGAATTGGAGAATATCAGGGCGTTCATGAAGTGGATGCGCAGGGAAGATATGCAGTTCCTGGATTTATTGACAGTCACATTCATATCGAATCTGCCTACGTCAGCCCGGAAGAACTGGGGAGACTTTTGGTGCCTCATGGAGCAACTACGATCATTGCAGATCCGCATGAAATTGTGAATGTGTGTGGGATCAAAGGTCTGGACTACATGATGGAGGCAGCAAAAGGGACAGCACTTGATATCAAGTATATGCTTCCATCCTGTGTACCGGCAACTCCGTTTGAGCATGCAGGTGCGGTGATCAATGCACCGGAGATGGAAGAGCCGATTCAAAGAGATGGAATTCTCGGGCTTGGAGAATTTATGAACTTCCCTGGAGTTATTCAGGCGGATGAAAGTGTGCTGGATAAACTGATGACTGCAAAAGAAGAAGGAAAACTGATCGACGGGCATGGACCTGGAATTGACGGAAAAGATCTGAATGCATATTCTGCAGCAGGGATTCTGGCAGATCACGAGTGTTCTACAGTAGAAGAGATGGAAGCACGTCTGGAGCGCGGAATGTACATTCTGCTCAGACAGGGGTCTGCATGTCATAACTTAAGACCTCTGTTAAAAGGAGTGACACCGGAAAACAGCAGAAGATGTCTGCTCTGTTCAGATGACAGACAGCCGAAGACAATTTTAAAAGACGGTCATCTGGACAATCACCTGAAGATCTGTGTGGAGGAAGGTCTGGATGCAGTGACAGCTATCCGTATGGCAACCCTGAATGCGGCAGAGTGTTTCCGGCTTCATGACAGAGGTGCGATCGCGCCGGGATATCGCGCAGATATTGTTCTTCTGGATGATCTCAAAGACTTCCAGGTGGAGAAAGTATGGATCGCAGGGGAACTGACTGCTGACCAAGGAAGCTATTTACCGGAAATCACGCCATATGATATCTCTTCTGTGAAGGGAAGCGTGATCGTAAAAGATTTTTCAGCAGAAAAGTTTAAAATGCATCTGACCAGTGATCAGGTCAACGTGATCGAGATCCTTCCAGGAGGAGTTGTGACGAAAAAGACGACTGCCCGCATTCAGTTGGATGAAAACGGCGAATTTGTAAGAAATCCAGAAGAAGATCTGGTGAAAGTAGCCGTTGTAGAACGCCACCAGGGAACCGGCAATGTAGCTTGCGGATTCTTAAAAGGATATGGAATAAAAGAGGGTGCTGTGGCACTGTCTGTCGCACATGATTCTCATAATATTATCGTGGTCGGAGTCAATGACGAAGAGATGGAATTTGCAGTAAACAGCCTGATTGCGCAGGAAGGCGGGATTGTCCTTGTAAAAGAAGGAAAGGTGATCGAACAGATGCCGATGCCGATCGCAGGACTGATGAGCGATCAAAGCGGCGAGTGGGTAGATGAAAAGCTTACAAGTATTCATGAAAAAGCATATACAGAGCTTGGCATCTGTGGAGATGTGGAACCGGTGATGACATTATGTTTTATGTCCCTGGCAGTGATTCCGGAGATCAAACTGACAGATATGGGCTTGTTCGATGTCACAACGTTTTCATTTATTCCGGTAGAAATCTCCAGATAGAGAAACAAAGAAGATAAAGGAATGGGAAAATGGGAAAACAAAAGACATTAGTGCCGTGGTTTCAGCGCGGTGACATTGGTGGAATGACATATTCCATCACCAATAATATTGTAAATTACCTGATCGTGATTGCAACACTTTCGGGAGTACTGGAGTGGCCGGACAAAATTGTATACGGGTATGTGATCCCGGGAATGTCTATCGGACTGCTCTGTAGTGGAGTTTACTATGCTTATATGGGAAGAAGATTATCCAAAAAAGAAGGTCGTGCGGATGTTACGGCACTTCCTTCCGGAGTTTCCACACCGGCAATGTTTGTGATGCTATACGGCGTGATCATGCCGCTTCATTATGCATTGAATGATGCAGAACTTGCATGGTCAGCTGCTGTGGCAGCCTGCTTTATCGGCGGAGCAGTCGAGTTTTTGGGTGGATTTATCGGACCATGGATGAAGGAAAAAACTGCCGAGAGCAGCGCTCCTTGGAACTGTGGCGGGAATCGGATTTATCTGGATGGCAACACAGGGTGTGTTTGATGTATTCGGCGATCCGCTGATCGGACTTCCGATTTTGTTTGTGGCAATGGTCGGTATTTTTGGAGGCTATTTATTTCCAAAGCAGATTCCTCCGCTTGTCGTTGCGATTGTAGGTGGGATCATTTATGCATTCTGCCTGGGAAGAACAACCGTAGATTTCAGCGGAATCGGTTTCTATATTCCGAATCCTGTTAACGGAATCCAGCATCTGATCAATGGTGTGGCAGTTGTTGCTCCTTATCTGACGATCGTGATTCCGGTGGAAATCTACAATTTTATCGAGACCATGGACAATGTAGAGGCGGCAAATGCAGCGGGAGATAATTACAGTGTCAGAGAAACACAGTTTGCGGACGGAATCTGTACGATGCTTTCCGCAATTTGCGGAGGTGTCGTGCCAAATACAGTATGGCTTGGACATGCAGGCCTGAAAAAAGCCAAAGCAGGTGTTGGATATGCACTGGTGTCAGGTCTGGTACTGGGAGCGGCAGGAATCTTCGGTCTGTTTACGTTCTTAAGCAACATGGTTCCGCCGGCAGTATGTGCAGTGACATTTTTATGGTGTGCGATCGTCATGGTTGCACAGGCTTTTAAAGACTGTGACAAAAAGCATTATGCGGCAGTTGGAATCGCGATGGTTCCGCCGGTTGCTGATTATCTGTATACACAGATCACAGGAAGTGTGGGACTGGCAGGGTATATGACAGAGGTAATGCCGTCAGGACTGGCAGAATACAATGCAGAAGTAACGCAGATGATCAAGGATGCGGGGGTTATGTGGAACGGAGTACCTGCGGTGAAATCAGGCGCAATCATCATTGGAATTCTGTTAGGAACAATGACAGTGTTCATTATTGACAAGCAGCTTCATAAAGTGGCAATCACGGCAGTAGTAGGATATGTGCTTGCGTGTTTTGGATTTATTCACAGTGCAGGACTTGGATTCAATCCTGCTTCACCGTTTGCAATTGGATATCTGATCGTGGCGGTACTGGCTATCATCCTTCATCAGGGACGGAAATCCTGGTTTGAGGGACCGGATGATTTTGATTATGTATAAAGCAGGCAGTCTCTTGTATTTCGGAACAGGAAATAGTATACTAGGGAAAAAGACAACAGAAAGGAATCAAAACAGCTATGGGAAAAAACATTATGGCAGATATATGATGATGCACAGCTTGCAGAGCTTGATACTCTGACAGCAGATTACAAAAATTTCTGGATGCAGGAAAAACAGAGAGAGAATGTGTGACAGAAGTGATCCGCATTGCAGAAAAAGAAGGTTATGTAGACTTAAATAAGAAGGATACACTGCAGGCAGGAGATAAAGTATATATGGATTGGATGGGGAAATCCATCGTGTTATTCCAGATTGGAGAGGATTCTCTGGAAAAAGGAATGAACATTCTTGGAGCACATGTTGACTCTCCTCGTTTGGATCTCAAACAGAATCCATTATATGAAGAAAGTGGATTCGCATACTTTGATACACACTATTATGGCGGAATCAAAAAATATCAGTGGGTGACACTTCCGCTTGCAATTCACGGAGTTGTAGTGAAAAAAGATGGAACAAAGGTCAATGTTGTGATTGGTGAAAAAGAAGAAGATCCGGTATTTGCAATTACAGATCTTCTGCCACATCTCGGATCTAAGCAGATGGAGAAAACAGCAGCCACAGTGATCGAAGGAGAGGCTCTGGATATCCTGGTTGGAAGTGCTCCGCTTTGCGGCGAAGAAAAAGATGCAGTTGCAGCGAATGTTCTGAAATTGTTAAAAGAGACATATAGTATGGAAAAAGAAGATCTCATGTCTGCAGAGCTGGAGATTGTTCCGGCAGGAAAAGCACGTGACTGCGGTCTGGATAAGAGTATGGTGATCGGATACGGTCAGGATGACAGAGTCTGCGCATTCACTTCCCTGATGGCAATGCTGCACACAGAGAATAAGAAAAGAACATCCTGCTGCATCCTGGTGGATAAAGAAGAGATCGGAAGCGTTGGAGCAACTGGAATGCAGTCCCGCTTCTTTGAAAATGCAGTTGCAGAGATTCTGGACAAGTGCGGAGAGTTTTCTGAATTAAAACTTCGCCGTGCGATGGCAAATTCTACAATGATCTCATCAGACGTAGGAGCTGCATTTGATCCGATGCACGCAGACGTTTATGACAAGAGATCCAATCCGTTCTTTGGAAAAGGTATGGTGCTCAACAAACACACAGGTGCCAGAGGAAAAGGTGGTTCCAATGATGCGAATGCAGAATACATCGCAAAATTGAGACATGTATTTGATGAAAATAAGGTTGCGTTCCAGCTGACAGAGATGGGCAAGATTGATGCCGGCGGCGGCGGAACGATCGCTTATATTCTTGCAAACTTCGGAATGGAAGTGATCGACGGCGGTGTTGCAGTGCTGAGCATGCACTCCCCTTGGGAAGTTTCAAGCAAGGCAGATGTATATGAAGCTTACCGCGGATACTGTGCATTCTTAAAATGATATGAAATAAGATATAAAAACGGGAGATGTTCGTGTGGGACATCTCCCTTTTGTAGTGGCACGAAAGAAACATGTGTTCCTGATAGAGTGGCATGAATGAAGTTTACTGGTATTATGCAAAGTGTATAAAAATGAGGTGGGAATTTCAATATTTACCCTTGTAAATGCTGAAAAATGAAAGCTGGAATGATAAAAGTAACTAAAAAACAGATGTAAAAATTGTACATAATTATGTACAAAAGTCTTGACGTATTTCGGCAAAACCATTAAAATATTATATGCGACTTAGTGCAAATTTATTTGAAAAAAATTATAGGAGGTCGTTGAAAAATGGCAACAAAATGGGTGTATATGTTCACCGAAGGTAACGCAACAATGAGAAACCTTCTCGGTGGAAAAGGCGCAAACCTTGCAGAAATGACAAGTCTGGGACTCCCGGTACCACAGGGATTCACAGTTACAACAGAAGCTTGTACACAGTATTACGAAGATGGCAGAAAGATCAATGATGAGATTATGGCGCAGATCATGGATGCAATCGTAAAACTGGAAGAAATCACAGGAAAGAAATTCGGAGATAAAGAAAATCCGCTGCTCGTTTCCGTACGTTCCGGAGCAAGAGCTTCTATGCCTGGTATGATGGATACAATCCTCAACCTTGGATTAAACGAAGAAGTTGTTGAGACTCTGGCAGAGGCATCTGGAAATGCACGCTGGGCTTGGGACTGCTACAGAAGATTCATTCAGATGTATTCTGACGTAGTTATGGAAGTAGGTAAAAAAGTACTTCGAAGAGCTCATCGACAAGATGAAAGAAGAAAAGGTGTAAGCCTTGACGTTGAACTGACAGCAGAAGACTTAAAGACTTTAGCAGGACAGTTCAAAGCTGAATATAAAGAAAAAATCGGTACAGATTTCCCTTCAGACGCAAAAGAGCAGTTGATGGGAGCTGTAAAAGCTGTATTCCGTTCATGGGACAACCCAAGAGCGAATGTATACCGTCGTGACAACGATATCCCATATTCATGGGGAACAGCTGTTAACGTACAGATGATGGCATTCGGTAACATGGGAGATGACTGTGGAACAGGTGTTGCATTTACAAGAGACCCTGCTACAGGAGAGAACGGACTCTTTGGAGAGTTCCTGACAAACGCACAGGGAGAAGACGTTGTTGCCGGAGTTCGTACTCCAATGCACATTTCCGAAATGGAACAGAAATTCCCGGAAGCATTTGCTCAGTTTAAAGAAGTATGCAATACTCTGGAGAAACACTACAGAGATATGCAGGATATGGAGTTTACTGTAGAACATGGTAAACTGTATATGCTTCAGACACGTAATGGTAAGAGAACAGCACAGGCTGCTTTAAAGATCGCTTGTGACCTTGTTGATGAGGGAATGAGAACAGAAGAAGAAGCTGTTGCTATGATCGATCCTAGAAACCTTGACACTCTGCTTCACCCACAGTTTGATGCTGCTGCATTAAAAGCTGCAACACCAATGGCAAAAGCACTCGGAGCATCTCCAGGAGCTGCTTGCGGTAAAGTTGTATTCACAGCAGATGACGCTGTAGAGTGGGCTGCAAGAGGAGAAAAAGTAATCCTTGTTCGTCTGGAGACATCTCCGGAAGACATCACAGGTATGAAATCTGCTCAGGGTATCCTGACAGTACGTGGTGGTATGACATCTCACGCTGCCGTTGTTGCACGTGGAATGGGTACATGCTGTGTATCTGGATGTGGAGACATCGTGATGGACGAAGCAAACAAGAAATTCACATTAAACGGAAAAGAATACCACGAAGGAGATGCAATTTCTCTGGACGGATCTACAGGAAATATCTATGACGGAATCATCCCTACAGTTGATGCTACAATCGCTGGAGAATTCGGAAGAATCATGGGATGGGCTGATAAATACAGAACAATGAAAGTTCGTACAAATGCAGATACACCTGCAGATGCTAAGAAAGCTCGCGAACTGGGAGCAGAAGGTATCGGACTTTGCCGTACAGAGCATATGTTCTTCGAAGGAAACAGAATTGATGCATTCCGTGAGATGATCTGTTCTGAGACTGTAGAAGAAAGAGAAGCAGCACTTGAGAAGATCCTTCCGGAACAGCAGGGAGACTTCGAAGCACTGTATGAGGCACTGGAAGGAAATCCGGTTACTATCCGTTTCCTTGATCCACCGCTTCATGAGTTCGTTCCTACAGAGGAAGAGGACATCAAGAAACTGGCTGACGCTCAGGGCAAAACTGTTGAGCAGATCAAAGCAATCATCGATGGACTTCATGAGTTCAACCCAATGATGGGACACCGTGGATGCCGTCTGGCAGTTACATATCCGGAGATTGCTAAGATGCAGACAAAAGCTGTAATCCGTGCAGCTATCAATGTACAGAAAGCGCATCCGGACTGGACAGTAAAACCAGAGATTATGATTCCATTGGTTGGAGAGATCAAAGAGCTTAAATACGTGAAGAAATTCGTAGTTGAGACAGCTGACGCTGAGATCGCTGCTGCAGGAAGTGACCTGAAATACGAAGTTGGTACAATGATCGAGATCCCAAGAGCTGCTCTTACAGCTGATGAGATCGCGAAAGAAGCTGACTTCTTCTGCTTCGGTACAAACGACTTGACACAGATGGCATTTGGATTCTCTCGTGATGATGCAGGAAAATTCCTGGATGCTTACTATGATGCTAAGATCTTCGAGAACGATCCATTTGCAAAACTGGATCAGACAGGTGTTGGTAAACTCATGGATATGGCAATCGCATTAGGAAAACCGGTTAATCCGAATCTTCACGTAGGAATCTGTGGAGAGCACGGTGGAGATCCAAGCTCTGTTGAATTCTGCAACAAACTTGGTCTTGATTATGTATCCTGCTCACCATTCCGTGTGCCGATCGCTCGCCTTGCTGCTGCACAGGCTGCTATCGCAGAAAAGAATGCATAATTCTTTATCACACTGTTGAGAATAAAATATGTAATATAAAAGGGGGTTCTGTTCGGTATATGCCGGGCGGAACCTCTTTGTCTGAAAGGATTATGGAAGGATGAAAAGAAAAATAGGAATTGCGGCGGCAATCATTCTGGCTTTATTTGTCGTAACGGATGCCAGAAACAGGAAGAGACTCCAAAGAAATCAGAACAGAAGAAAACAGAAGCTTCTGAAGAACTTTTTAAGCGGAACACACCACGCAGAAATCCAGGTCAAAGATTATGGAACGATTACAGTGGAATTAGATGCGGATACAGCACCGATCACTGTAACCAATTTTGTGAATCTTGCGAAAAGACGGATTCTATGACAATCTTACATTTCACAGGATCATGGACGGGTTTATGATTCAGGGAGGTGATCCGAATGGCGACGGAACAGGAGGAGCGGATCAGACGATCAAAGGAGAATTTTCCAGCAATGGAGTAGAGAATGAAATCTCTCATACAAGAGGAACGATTTCTATGGCCAGAGCGCAGGATCCGGACAGCGCAAGTTCACAGGTTTTTTATTGTTCAGGAGGACAGTGACTATTTGGATGGGAATTATGCAGCGTTTGGGCATGTGACAAGCGGCATGGAGATCGTGGATCAGATTTGCAAGGATGTTCCCGTAGAAGATGATAATGGAACAGTCAAGGCTGAAAATCAACCGGTCATCGAGAAAATCACGATAACAGATTAAAGTCGGCAGAGCCTTTGACAGAGTAAAATCTGAAAAGCAAATCATATATTGACATATGAAGAATTTAGTGTTACTCTCAATATACTTTTAGGAATCAGGAGGAAGAAAAATGAATCATAGAGTAAGATCTGTTTTAGCAGCTGTTTTGATCATGGTTGTCAGCATTTTGCTTCCTTCTGATTTTCAGTTTGAAAATACAGATAGATTTGTGAAAGAACAAAGCTCAAGTATACAGATGACGGCACAGTATACCGATGGCATAGAAAAGAAAGTTCTTCATGATAATTATCTGCGTTTGGAGAATCCAAGAGAAGCAATTTCTGCGCAGAGTGCGGAACAGCGTAAGAGCACGCAGAGATTGCCGATGGAACTGCTTTTATTTCTGATATTCTCTTTTGTGGTATGCTTAAAGAGAGTCTTTTTTTGCGTGCATTCAATTCTATACACTTCCTTTCACGCGATTTCTGTGTGAATACGATATCCTATTGGAGAAGGATGGAAAAAAACGAGATCTTGCTTTCGGAATCTAAAAATATGAAATATTGAAAGAAAGCGGGAAAAATGAAAATAAAAAATTACATATATGGATTGCTCTTGCAGTAATCGTCTTTTTTGTGTGCATTGCAGTTTTTGGATGCGGAGAGGATATTAAAGGAATTCGCGACATGCGTTTTGGGATTGATATCCGCGGAGGCGTAGAGGCGGTTTTTGAACCGTCAGGTTTGAAGAAAAAGCTGACAGCAGAACAGTTGGAGATGGCAAGAGAGGTCATCGAAACTCGTCTGGATTCACAGAATATATTAGATCGTGAAGTAACGGTGGATGAGAAAGCAGGAGATGTGATTGTCAGATTCCCATGGAAATCTGATGAAAAGAATTTTGATCCGGAAACAGCGATCCAGGAACTGGGTGAGATGGCCGAGCTGACATTTCGCGGACCGGATAATACAGTTTACATCAAAGGTTCGGATGTTTCCAGAAGTCAGGTTGCAGTAGACCAGCAGAAAAACTATGTCGTAGAACTGGAATTTAGCAGCGAAGGTGCGAAGAAATTTGCAGATGCAACAGAGAAGCTTGTAGGACAGCAAATGGGAATTTATATGGATGATGACCTGATCTCCAATCCTACAGTCAATGCCAAGATAACAGGAGGAAAAGCAGAGATTACCGGAATGTCTTCCAAAGAAGAGGCACAGAGCCTTTCTGATAAGATTAATTCAGGCTCTCTTCCGTTTTCCATGAAGACGACCAACTACAGTACGATCAGCCCGACACTTGGCGGAAAAGCGTTGAATGCAATGGCACTGGCAGCGGAAATCGCAATGGCGCTGATCTGTTTATTTATGATCATATGGTACCGGCTGCCGGGAGTGATCAGCTGTCTGACACTGACGTTTCAGATTGCACTTCAGATTCTTGTTATTTCAGTTCCGCAGTACACGATCACGCTGCCGGGAATTGCAGGTTTGATCTTATCAGCCGGTATGGCGGTAGATGCGAATATTATTATCAGTGAGAGAATCAGTGAAGAATTGAAAAAAGGAAATTCCGTCAGAAATGCAGTTAAGAATGGATATAAGCGTGCATTCTCATCTGTTTTAGATGGAAATGTCACCACTGCGGCAGTAGCGGGGATTTTGATGATCTTCGGATCAGGTACAATGCTAAGTTTTGGATATACCCTGTTGACAGGTGTTATCATCAATCTGCTTGCAGGAGTCTGGATGTCCAGATATATGCTGAATTCAGTGATCAGATATAAGCTGTTCAATCAGGAAAAGTGGTTTAGAAAGAAAAAAGATAAGAAGATTTTGAAATTTGCAGAGGCAAAAAATATTTCTTCCTGACAAGTGTTGCACTGCTCCTTACAGGAACGATATGGAGTTGCGTAAATGGAATGAAACTGGATACGCAGTTTACGGGTGGAGTAATCTTAAGATATACATATACCGGAAAGGCGGATACAGGACAGATTCAAAAAGAGGTAGAAGATATTGTGGATCGCAGTGTCAGTGTACAGACTTCTGAAAACTCTGCCACAGGAGAAAAGAGTCTGGTCATTACACTTTCAGGCAAAAAAGGGTTGACGCCCGAACAGCAGAAAGAGATTCTAAATACCATCAATCAGGGAAATAAGAATCAGTTTGAGACCTCGGAAACATCAGCGGTAGAACCATATATCGGAGCAAAGGCATTGAAGAATTCGGCAATTGCGATTGTTCTCTCATTCCTCTTCATTGTGGTATATATCCGGCTTCGCTTTTCGGCATTGGGAGGTCTTGCATCCGGAGTCACAGCTGTGATCGCGCTTGTTCATGATATTCTGATCGTGCTCTTTATTTTCGGAATCTTCAGAATTCCTGTCAATGATGCGTTTGTAGCGGTGACGCTGACGATCATCGGATATTCGATCAACGACACGATTGTTCTGTATGACAGGATCCGTGAGCACAGAAGCAACATGAAAAAGAAAAGTACACTGGCAGAACTGGTGGATATCAGTACGACAGAAACTTTGCAGCGTTCGATCAATACAGCGTTTACGGTTGTGTTATGTGCATTTATCATTTTTGTTGTCTCAGTAGTTTACAGAATGGAATCTATCACAAACTTCTCACTGCCTCTTTTAGCCGGCCTCATTTCAGGATGCTACTCGTCCATTTGCATTGCCGGTCCTCTGTGGGTATGGTGGGAAGAGCATAGAGAAAAAAATTCAGAAAAGAAAGACAGGGCAAAAAAGAAAATGAAGAAAATAAATATGTTTTTGAGAAATCAGCCGCCCGGCAGAATGATCGTGGCAGGATTTGCGGCAGTGATTCTGTTAGGGATGCTTGTGCTGCTTCTTCCCATATCGGTAAAGGATGGTGCAGAGGTCACTCTGATCGATGCACTGTTTACCTCTACAAGTGCAGTGTGCGTGACAGGGCTGATCGCGATTGATACGGCGGATCATTTTACTGCCTTTGGTCAGGGCGTTGTTGCAGCTTTGATACAGGTCGGCGGACTGGGAGTGACTTCTCTGGGCGTGGGCCTGATGCTTGTGGCAAGAAAAACGAGTTGGAATTTAAAAAGCAGAATGATGGTAAAGAGGCGCTGAATATTGAAAGCTATAAGGGAATTGTAAAATTAGTAAAATCTGTATTATTAATGACCTTGTGCTTTGAAGCGGGAGGTGCGCTCTTAAGCTTTCTGGTTTTCAGCCGGGATTACAGTACCGTGCATGCGATCGGAATTAGTATTTTCCATTCTATTGCAGCCTTTAATAACTCGGGGTTTGACATTTTGGGAGGACTTAGAAACCTGACGCCTTATCAGGATGATGTCCTTTTGAATCTGACCACATGTACACTGATCATTTTTGGCGGATTGGGATTTCTTGTTATTCTGGATATAGGAAAACAAAAGTGTTTCAAGAAGCTTACTCTGCACTCCAAGGTGGTGATCGTTACCAGTTTGGTTTTGCTTGTTGTCGGAACACTGACACTTAAACTGACAGAGAATGTAACATGGCTGGGGGCGTTCTTCCAGAGCGTTTCGGCGAGAACCGCCGGATTTTCCACCTATCCGATTGGGCAGTTTACGGATGCCGGCCTGTTTGTACTGTGTATCCTGATGTTTATTGGTGCCTCTCCGGGATCTACCGGTGGAGGTATCAAGACGAGTACATTTTTTATCATGTTCCAGAAAATAAGAGGAACATGTACGAAAGGAACAGTGCATGCGTTCCATAGAAATATATCAGAGCAGAATATTTCAAAGGCATTTATGATTACGATACTTTCGGGAACAGTGGTATGTGTTGCAACGTTCTTTATGTGTGTACTCGAACCGGAATATAGTTTTATGCAGCTGTTGTTTGAAGTAGTTTCTGCGTTTGGAACGGTAGGTCTTTCTACCGGTATCACACCGGCGCTCAGTGTGGCAGGAAAGGCGGTGATCATTCTTGTCATGTTTACAGGAAGAGTCGGAGCATTTACTTTAATTTCCATGTGGGTGAACCGTACAGAACCAAGAGCAAGGTATTCAGAAGAAGAAGTTTCAATAGGATAATAAAAAGGGAGAATTCAAAAAATTGAAAAAGAAAGTAGAAACAGCATATGGAGTCATCGGGCTGGGGCGTTTTGGAGAAGCGCTGGCAATGATGCTGGCACAGTCAGGGCATGAGGTCATCGCAGTTGATAAGGATGAAAAAAAGGTAAAAGAGATGCGGCAGTATACAGACTGTGCATTTGTGGCAGACAATCTCAGCTCTGATACATTAAAAGAAATTGGAATACAGAATTGTGATGTTGTGATTATTTGTATCGGAGAAAAAGTGGACGTCAGTGTATTGACCACCATGAGTGTGATAGAGATGGGAGTGCCGCGTGTGATTGCAAAAGCGCTGAGTCCGGAACAGGGAGCGGTGCTGAGCAAGCTCGGAGCAGAGGTTGTATATCCGGAGAGGGATATGGCTCTGAGACTTGGGAAGAAACTGTTGTCCAATAACTTCCTGGAGTATGTTTCTTTATGTAACCAGGTAGAGATCCGTCAGATAGAGGTCCCGAACCATTTGATCGGGAAGAGCATAGAAGAGACGGAGATCCGTCAGAAGTACCGGTTGAATATTATTGCAATTGAAAACGGAGATGAGACGAATATTGAAGTGATGCCGGAATATCGTCTGCGTCAGGGAGACATCATTGTGGTGATCGGAAAAGTAGATAACATTGATGTGTTCGTGAATGAAGTTTAAGGGCCGGAGGAAAAGAGTATGGAATTGACATTTGTAAATTTCTGGCAGGATATTATAAGTAACCCGATGCTGTTTATCACAGTCCTACTCACTCTGGGGGTAATCTTTGTAAATGGCTGGACCGACGCACCGAATGCGATCGCCACCTGTGTGGCGACCAGGTGTATGCCGGTGCGTGCCGCAATCATGATGAGTGCAGTGTTTAATTTTCTCGGCGTTTTTGTAATGACGCAGATCAACAGCTCCGTTGCATCTACGATCAGCAATATGGTGGATTTTGGGAACCATACCGATGAGGCGCTGATCGCATTGTGTGCAGCGTTGTTGTCCATTGTGATATACAGTACAGCAGCCTCATTTTTCGGAATTCCGACCAGCGAAAGTCACAGTCTGATTGCAGGGCTTTCCGGAGCCGCGATCGCAATTCAGCAGGGCGTGGGCGGAATCAACTTTGATGAATGGGTCAAAGTTCTGTATGGTCTTGTACTGAGCCTGATCCTTGGATTTGCAACAGGATGGGTGGTATGTAAACTGATTACCGTCTTTTGCCGTTCCATGGACCGCCGCAAGACGAATCGCTTTTTTGGAGGTGCGCAGATTGCAGGTGCGGCAGCCATGAGTTTTATGCATGGAGCACAGGACGGTCAGAAATTCATAGGCGTTTTGTTTTTGGGAATCGCATTTGCAGGAGGACACAATTCCGTAAGCGGGATGGAAATTCCGGTGTGGCTGATGCTTCTGTGCAGTATTGTTATGGCTGTTGGAACCAGTATCGGAGGAGAAAAAATTATTAAATCAGTGGGCATGAACATGGTAAAGCTGGAGCGTTACCAGGGATTTTCCGCGGATCTTGCCGGAGCAATCTGTCTTCTGTACTCCAGTCTGATGGGAGTTCCGGTTTCTACGACACACACAAAGACAAGTGCGATCATGGGAGTCGGCGCAGTAAAAAGGGTTTCTGCGATCAATTTTGGAGTTGTAAAAGATATGATGCTGACCTGGATTTTTACGTTTCCGGGCTGCGGACTGATTAGTTTTTGTATGGCAAAAATATTTATGTACATATTTGGATAACAGGAGGAATACCAATGTCAAAAAAACAGGATGATTATTATTTCGATAACTTTATGAAATGTGCAGAATACTCATGTAAAGCAGCATATTTATTAAAGGAGATACTGACAGAGTTTCAGCCGGAAGAGATTTCAAAGAAGATGGAAGAGATTCATGAGATCGAGCGTCAGGCAGATACACAGAGACACGAGATTACAGATAAGCTGGCAAAAGCATTTATCACTCCAATTGAAAGAGAGGATATCATTGCTCTCAGCCATCATATTGATGATGTGACGGATAAAATAGAAGAAGTTCTGATCCGTGTTTATATCAACAATGTACAGGAAATGCGTCAGGAAGTATTTCTTATGCTGGATGTAGTGATCGAATGCTGTGAAGAACTTCAGACTCTTTTGAAAGAGTTTAAGAATTTCAAACATTCCAAAGAACTCAAGCCAAGTATTATCCGGATGAATACATTAGAAGAAAAAGAAGATGAACTGTTTATTTCCAGTATGAGAAAACTTCACGTGGAAGAACAGGATGTGAGAAATATCATTGCATGGAGAGAGATTTATACTTATCTTGAAAAATGTGCAGATGCATGTGAGCATGTGGCAGATATCGTAGGAAGCGTTGCAATGAAAAACCAGCTAAAAAAGAGATTGAGACAGGAGAAAGATATTATGATGAAAGAACACAAAGAGGGAAGTTTGCCTTTGTGCACATTTCTAGTTCGAATGCTTCAGGGGATGCTCATAGGCCTTGGAGCTGTCCTTCCGGGAATTTCAGGCGGTGTCCTGTGCGTCATTTTCGGAATTTACAGACCTGTAATGGAGTTATTGTCCAATCCGCGAAAGTACATTTTTTTACCCATATCCGTAAATTACTTCCGGTTATTTTGGGCGGCGCAGTTGGTTTTCTTGGAGTTGCGAATATACTGTCGTTTTTCCTGGAAAAGTATCCGGATCCATCCGTGTGTCTTTTTGTGGGATTGATCGCAGGTATGCTGCCGTCTCTGATGCGTGAGGCGGGAAAAGAAGGACGGACCAACGGATCATGGATCTCTATGGTGGCAGCAGCAGTGGTGATCTTTGCCATACTGACAACATTGAACCTGCTGTCAGTCAGCCTTGTGCCGAATGTAGGATGGTACGTTTTTTTGCGGCGTGTGTCTGGCATTGAGCGTGATTGTTCCGGGAATGAGCTTTTCTACCCTTCTGATGCCTCTGGGATTGTATACTCCGTTTGTTGACGGGCTGGGACATCTGAATCTGAGCATTATGATCCCAAGTGGAATCGGTGCAGTTGTTACGGTAATATGTTTCGCGAAGATGATTGATGCTCTTCTGGAAAAAGTTTTATTCCTATGTATTCCATGCCATTGTCGGAATTGTAGTAGCGGCAACGGTTATGATCATACCATTTGGAAGTTTTACAGTATCTTTAAGTGCGGCAATCGTAAATGTGATCTGTCTGGGACTTGGAGTTCTGTGTTCACTTTTATTGAATCGGATTGACAAAGATGATCTTTTAGCGTAAAAGGAAAAATACCGCCACATCAACCTGGAAATGCAGGAGATGCGGCGGTATTTTTCGTATGTTTATTTGAGATAGTGATAAGAATTTGTCATAGTAAAAGCTCCTGTCAGTTGATTTTTTTTTACAATCCCTGTTATCATAAACTATAGAGTAAGTCTATAGTCAAGAGGGGAATACCAATGAATCAGGAAAGATATATTAAAACCGGAGAATTTGCAAAGCTGGTTGGAGTGACAAAGCATACGCTGTTCTATTACGATAAGATTGGATTGTTTTCTCCGGAGATCAAGCTGGAGAATGGCTATCGCTTTTATTCCTTTGATCAGCTGGATGTGTTCGATGTGATCCAGACATTGAGAGAACTGGATGTGTCTTTAGAGGAGATCAAAGGATATATGAATCAGAGAAGTCCAAAGAGACTGCTGAAGTTGTTTCAAAAAGAACAGAGCATAATCAGGAAACAGATGCAGCAGCTGAAAAAGATGGAAGAGTGGATTGTAAAGAAGAGTGAGATTATTGAGAAGACAATGCAGACAGATACGGAAGCAATCAGAATCGAGGAAGAACCGGACAGATACATGATCCAGTCCTGTACAACGGATACAAATGAACGGGTATGGGCAGAAAAAATCGGAGAATTGTTTGAGTATTGTGCGAGGAATGGGATCAAAAGTGCATATTCCATTGGATACCGACAAAATACCAAGGAGATTCAAAATGGTATTTTTGATCAGTATTCTGTTTTTTATGAGCTTTTGGATGAGAAACCGCAAAAAGTTAACTACAGTATCAGACCGGCGGGAATGTATCTGATCGCCTATCATAAAGGAAAATGGCAGACGTTGGGGGATACCTATAAGAAAATTTTAGAATATGGGAAAGAGAATAAAATCCAGTTGGGCGCACATTGCTATGAAGACATTCTGTTTGACAGCCTTACCATGTCTGAAGAAGAGGAGTATCTGACACGGATTGTCTTTGAGATCCAGAATTCGAAAAGTGGAAAATAATCCAGAATTCTGTTGGTATCAGAGTAAAATTTTGGTATAATTAAAAAATAGGGAATATCAACAGAAGAAAGGAATCAGTTTCATGAAAGAGGAAAATAAAAATGGACAGTCACCGGAAAAAGAGCAGCTTTTGAGCAGTCTGCGAAATGCAGAGGAGATGTATGTCTTTATGTCTCTGTGTACAAAGATGCCGTATGTCCTGTGTGATGAAGAGACATTTGATGATGAAGTGCTGTTATATTATACAGAGGAGGATGCACAGAGAGAGGGAAAGAAGCTGATTGAACAGCGGATTCCGATCCAGATCGCAAAGATTGAAAAGAAACAGCTGCTTGGATTTTTCTCAAGCCTGTATCCGATGGGCGTCAACGGGCTTGTGATCAATAAAAATATGGAAAGTGAAGCAAGACTTCAGTTGGGAGAACTGGTGATACGACCAAATACTGAGGACCTTCCGGATGGAAAAGTATGGGTAGAGAATCCGCAGCTTCACCTGACATCTCTGTATTTTATGCAGGAGATGCGCAGACAGGAAAAGCCGGAACTGACAGAAGAGCTGAAAGGTCTGCAGGAAGAGATACTGGTCAATTATGGAAGAGGCAGATTTATTGTAGCTGTTCATAAAGAAAACGGAATGCCGATGCTCAAACAGAAGAACGGAGATGCATATCAGCCGATTTTCACAGATATCCTGGAGTTTCGAAAATTCAATAAAGAGGATCAGTTTAAGACGATGGCTATTGAAGCAAAAAATGTTCCGAAGATGTTGGTAAACGAGGCAAAAGGGGTTGTGATCAATCCGTACGGAGTCAATCTTCAGATTCCGATCGTGAGACCGGAAGAACCGCAGGAGAAAAAATAGTTGTCCGTCTTTGGAAATTGTGCTATAATCACGACGAAAATAAAAACAAAAGCAGAGTAGAAGTATGTGCGTTAAGTGCCGGTTGGACGGGGAGTTGCCAGCAGGACGAAAAGTGAATGCTTGCGGTACATATTTCGCATCCCGCTGCTGCACATAGACAGATATACCAGTTTGATATAAGGATACCTTCTGTGCGTAGCTTGAGGACTACTGCAAAGGAGGTAGTTTTTTATGAACAATTCAAAACAGCAGATTTGAAGACTCCTGGCATGAGTTGAAGCAAAACAAAAGTTATGGCAGTGACTGCCATGTTGATTGCGATCGGTGTGGTATTAGGCCTTTTTCTCTATTCAGCTTACGGAGTTTATCCGGATTGGTTTTTCCGGTATTCCCAACGAGTTGGCATCGATGTTGTTCGGTCCGGTAGTTGGCGGAATCATGGGAGGAATCGGGGATATCCTGAAATTTCTGATCAAGCCGACGGGACCGTATTTCTTTGGATATACACTGAATGCGATTCTGGGACCTGTTATTTATGGAATTTTTTTTCTATCATCGTCCGATTCAATTGGGAAGAGTCGTGGCAGCCAAAATTACGGTTGCTTTACTTGTAAATCTTCTGCTCGGTACCTGGTGGCTGACGATCCTGTATGGAAAAGGATTTCTGGCAATTCTTCCGGCGAGATTTATAAAACAGGTAGTTTCCGTTCCGATTGATTCCGTAATCTTTTATGTGCTTGCAAAAACACTGGAACGATCAAAAGCGATTTCTATGATCAAAAAAGTAAAAGAGAGCCTTTCAGCTCCGCTGCAAAAAGCGAATGCTGAAAGGCTCTTTCTGATGATGTACCAGATGCCGGGTGATGACCACACAGGAAATTAAAAATGTACCCATGCTTATCACCGCATCATGGAAATAAAACAATCCTGTCAGAGAAAACAGTGCAAATGTAAGAATGCTTCTGTAAAGATGAGGTTTTACAACAATCAAAAAAGAAAATAGAAGATAAAAGAAGATGAGAAGCAGCACCGGGCGATATCGCGGCAGCAGTCCCAATAATACCCCAAAAGAGACTGCGATGGCTTTTCCGCCACGTTTCGGATAAAACAGAGGAAACGCATGCCCTGCAACAGGTGCACAGAGAACAAATGCAAACATCCATCTTCTTGTATCCAGAATATGTGAACCCAGCCAGACCGGAAGAAATCCTTTCAAAAGCTCCAATGCGATCACAAGAATACCAACCTGTGTACCTGCCAGTGCAAAAGCATTGAATGTACCGGGATTGTGATCGTGACTGTCTTTCATGATATCGATATGGCAAATATATTTGGGAAGCAGATAGGCATATAAAATACTTCCCGAAAGATATCCGACTAAAATAAAGAATAACTCATTCATAAAGTCTCCTTTTTCACAGTATCATCTGAAACGGCATACGCAGAAGAAAGCTGGCAGAGAAGCCGGTAAGTCTTCTCGGCAGCATTTGATGGGATGACAGTGTGCTGCGCTGTACACATAGAATGCCGCAGTTCATCGTTTGACATCAGTTTTCGGCCGGCAAGGATCTGTCCGTGCAGATTTTTTGGAGGTCAGGGACAATCCCCGTTCTGTATAAAAAGCCAGGTTTTTTTGTCTCACAGCCGGGAATCGGACGCGTGTGTACGATCGGAATCCCTTTGACGGCGGCTTCGGTGGTAGTCAGACCGCCGGGTTTGGTGAAAAGCACATCGGCGGCAGCCATAAAATCTGCGATTTTTTCAGTGTATCCCAGAATCTGAACGCCTTCCTGTTTGCCAAATTCCGCAAGGAGGATTTTTTGCAGGTGACGGTTGTTTCCGCAGATTACAACAACATATTCTCCGGGTATCCGGGTACGGAGCAGTTCAGCAACAAAGAGCTGAATCTTCCCAAATCCCATACTGCCGCTCATGATCAGATAAACCTGGGCATGTTTTGGAATCCGGCAGCGTACGCGGGCTTTTTGTCTGTCAGATTTATCAGAAAATGCCGGACGAACCGGAATCCCATATGGCTTCAGACGTTCTCCGGGAATTCTTTTTGCTGCAAATTCGTCGATCAGTTCATAGTGAGGGATGATGTAGTAATCGCAGTCTGTCTCTTCCCAAAATGGAATACAGGTATAATCTGTTTCTACAGCCACGACTTTCTGGGACAACAGGTTCTTTTCCTTCATATAAGTCAGTGTCTGTGCAGGAAAAAGATGAGGCGTTACGATGACATCGTAATGGTGTGTATCCAGATAACGTTTTAGCTTTTTGGCGAGAAGAGCATTGGCATAATAAACCGGAGAGTGATGTCTGGGGGAACTGACAAGTCCGCCCAGTTTGTATAAACACTGAAAAAGGTGGGGAGCATGCCGGACAATGTTGACATAGCTGTTCCCCACCAGTTTTGATACTCTGGGACCGGCAAGCATCATGATATCCAGCATATCTGCGGTATCATGATGCGATTCGATACACTCTTTGAGTGCCCTGCCGGCATAATTGTGTCCCTCTCCGGTATTGCAGGATAAAATCAGTACTTTCATGGTGAATCAGGACAGGAAAGAAGCAACGACTTCACTGACTAATTTTCCGTCGGCTTTTCCTTTGACTTTCGGCATCAGTTCTTTCATGATCTTTCCTTTTTCTTTTGCGGTCGGCGCATCCAGACCAAGAGCGGAAAGTACTTCTGAAACCACTGCTTTGATTTCCTCTTCATCCATCATCTTTGGAGCGTATTCTTCTAGGACTGCGAGACGGCTGTTGCATTCTGCGAGAATATCCGTGCGGTCTGCGGGTGTCATCTCAATGGTTTCTTTGAGCTGTTTGATCTCTTTTAAAATTACTTGTGTTTCCTCTTCTTCTGTCAGGTCTGCACGTTTGTCGATCGCTTTGTTCTTCAATGCAGTGAGCAGTGCGGAAAGTGCATCCTTTCTTTCTTTATCTTTTGCTTTCATAGCAGCCATCATGGCGCTTCTTACTTCATCGATCTTACTCATCGTATTCACACTCCTTAAAATTTCTTAAAATTCCGTTGTTTCGGAAATCTTCTTTAATTTTAACAGAATCAGGGAGGCTTTTCAATACTTGAGGGAAAGACTGCACTTTAAAGACCTGTGTTAAGGTTATACTAAGAACTTGTTAAGAAAGTGTAAAAGAATGTTGACCTGGAAAAATGTGGTGTGCTAGAATCAAAATTGTAAGATTTGCCGGAAAACGAGACTGCTGTGATATCATTCACAGCAGTCTCGTTTCGAGCGAAAAAAATCAAAATACAAAAGAGAAGAGGAAAAGGAGAAAATACAATGGGGATGACGGATATACTTTCCTTGCTTTGGGGGACTTGCACTGTTTCTGTACGGAATGCATATGATGAGCAACGGCCTGGAAGCTGCTGCCGGAAACAGAATGAAGTCGATTTTGGAGAAGCTGACTTCCAACCGTATTAAAGGAGTTCTGGTTGGAGCTGTGATCACAGCCGTGATTCAGTCTTCTTCCGCAACCACAGTTATGCTAGTTGGATTTGTAAATTCCGGTCTGATGACATTAAGTCAGGCAGTCTGGGTAATCATGGGTGCCAATATCGGTACAACGATCACAGGTCAGTTGATCGCACTGGATATCTCGGCAATCGCTCCGATTTTTGCAATCGGCGGTGTAGCTGCGATGATGTTCATTAAAAATGAAAAGGTACATCATATCAGCGGGATTTTTTCCGGACTTGGAATTTTATTCATGGGAATGGCAATGATGGGAGATGCCATGGTCCCGCTTCAGGATTCACAGACATTTATCAACTTTATGACAACAGTTGAGAATCCGCTGGTAGGTATTCTGATCGGTGCGATTTTTACGGCGATCATTCAGTCATCATCTGCATCTGTCGGAATCCTGCAGGCGCTTGCAGCAACTGGAATGGTGCCGCTTTCCAGCGCAGTATACATTTTGTTTGGACAGAACATCGGTACTTGTATCACAGCAGTCCTGGCTTCCATCGGAATGAAAGTGAATGCGAAGCGTACGACAGCGATTCATTTGATGTTTAATATTTTCGGATCGATCCTGTTTACGATTATCTGTATGGTAACCCCGTTTATTTCCTGGATGGAAGCACTCACCCCGGGAAATCCGGTTGCACAGATTGCCAATGTGCATACAACATTTAATATTGTAACAACATTGATCCTGCTTCCATTCGGAAATGTTATGGCACAGCTGGCAACAAGGATCCTTCCGGACAGCAAGAAAGAGGATGACGAAGATTACAGACTCAAATACATTACACGGTTTGAATCGAACTATGCAATCGGATCCAGTGCAGTTGCACTTTCACAGGTCAGGGATGAGATCGAGAGAATGCGTATGATGGTTTCTAAAAATATCGGGAAAGCTTATGACGTATTGATCAAGTATGATGAAAAAGAAATGGAACGGATTTCAGAAAGAGAGACCTATATCGATTATTTAAACCGTGAGATTTCAGAGTATATCGTATCTCTGATCTCCAATGAGAAATCGACAGAGGATTCCAAGATCATTAATGGATATTATGCCGTGATCGGCAACTTGGAGCGTATCGGGGATCATGCCATGAATCTGGCGGGATATGCAAAAGATCTCAAAGAGTGGAATCTGTCATTTTCTGATGTAGCATTGGAAGAAATCGAAGAGATGAAAAAAGCAGTGTCTGACAGCGCTTGATATCGTGAAAAATGAAGAGGGCAGCGATATGACGCAGGTTCTTTTTGAAGCCAGTGCGGCAGAGCAGAAGATCGATGATCTGAGAGATAAGTACTTTAAGAAACAGATGCAGCGTATGAAAAAAGGAAAATGTAAACCTCAGAGCGGAATCATTTTTACAGAGATGCTGACAGATTTTGAAAGAATGGGAGACCATGTGAAAAATATCGCACAGCAGTATAAGCAGATGAGCGAATAAAAATAGAAAACCCTTCATTTACAAATTTTATTTTCAAGCGGGAAAAGGATTGTAAATGAGGGGTTTTGTCTTTTAAATATCTTCTGGAAGACTGGCAAACTATTGCAGATGATGAAATGATAAAATTTTTAGAGAATGATATTGTTAGTCAGCTGATGCATATCATTGACACACCGCTACATGAGTTGGGAAAAGAGACAATGATAGGGGAACATTGTGAGTGTGACAGACAACAATGTGTTGCCTGCTGGATACAGAAAAAAAGCTGATACCAATGGAACGATGGACATAAAACGCTTTTCGGACTCATACAGTGTATTAGCTGTAAATGAGCCGGGAGGAGAGCGTATATGGAAAAGAAAGCAAATGTTGAAAATTCAATGCAGAAAAAAGGACTTTGGATTTTAAAATCCCTGTTGTGTGCATACCTTGTAACAGGTGTGCTCCTTTTGATTTTGACAGTACTGCTTTACAAATGTGGACTGGAGGAAAAACATGTTTCAGCAGGGATTTTGACCGTGTATATTTTGTCTACACTGGCAGGTGGTTTTGTAGCAGGAAAAATGGCAAGGGTCAGGAAATTTGTCTGGGGGCTTGGAATCGGTGTGCTGTATTTTCTGCTTCTTGTATTGATTTCCTTTGGTATTTACCACAGCATTCAGGAGCCGTTTCCTCAGCTTTTGATCGTGTGTATTCTTTGCACAGGAGGTGGAA
>ENA-OPYU01000107-OPYU01000107.1-human-gut-metagenome-genome-assembly--contig:-NODE-107-length-30871-cov-4.598491_pt1 | contig 30871 bp, 34 predicted proteins | sample MGYA00242637_ERZ504482 | MGnify/ENA primary metagenome ERZ504482 (study PRJEB26092, sample SAMD00036237) | human gut metagenome | host: Homo sapiens | study: EMG produced TPA metagenomics assembly of... | reverse complement strand
AAATATGAGGGGTTATTATCTCAAGAAAGACATACATTTTATCATTATATATATTCAAAAAAATAGTTTGGCTGCGTTAATTCATGACTCCAGAAGATAAAATTACAGATTATGCAAATTGGTATTTTGTATATGTACTTGAACTTGTAATTAGAGTAAACTTTTTAAAAGTGTCTGGTGTTGTGTTAAATCAGGAAGCTGTGGATTACGCATTAGAGTCGATAAATGATTGGATTATATATGAAAATAATCTTGACAAAGACTGTATAACACATCGTTATCAGATGGCTCAAGAATTGAAACGAATGGGAATTACTATGAAATAGATATTTAGGTTATTAAATTTTATTCAAAAAATGAAATGAGGTATGCAAGATGGCAAACAATAGAGATGATTTTTCCTTGGCTACGAAGGAGTTGCTTGCAAATCGAGTAGGCAGAAGATGTAGCAATCCGAAATGTCAAAAAACTAACTTGTGCTGCAAATACTGATCCAGATAAAATTACAAATATTGGTGTAGCTGCCATATTTGTGCCGCAGCAAAGGGTGGTCCAAGATATGATGAAAGTATGACACCAGAAGAACGAAAGTCTTCTGAGAATGGAATATGGCTATGCCAGTCTTGCTCAAAGTTAATAGATACAGATACCACTCGTTATTCAAAAGCAGTTCTTTTAGAGTGGAAAAAGGCTGCAGAATTATCAGCACTTTCAGAGATTGAAAAGATTTCGCCAATACAATCTATGGAAGAGGATAAAGCGATTATCAAATTCTTTGTTCAATGTTTTGATCGTCCAGCTTTTCAAGATGACATTTATCAGGAAGGTCGAATGGAGGATTTTGATAAAGCCATCGAAGATACTCTTATCGCATTGAATACAGGGGTTATGCGTACCAGAGATGGTGAGAAACTAAAACAAGCGGAAGGAAAATCGGCGATTCAAAATCCAATATGGCGTAAAAAACTCGATACAATTGCAGATATGCTTAATGATATCCGTAGACGATTAAAGGTGGCTGAAGCAGAGCATACATATACAAAATATGGTTCAGGACAGGATGTTTTTTATTGTTTTTCAGATAGAGAACTCGGTGAGTGGTTTAATCTTACAAGAGAAGAAATATTGAAAATCTTATCTTCTATTTGTAGGGAGGCTGGATTGCGTGAATTACATTTTCCTTGCAGAAGGTATAAATGGTAAAAAGAGAAGGAGAGGGGTATAGTCATCATAGGCTATATCCCTCAAAATCATTTCTCTACTAACGTTTTATAAACTCTACTTGATTTGTTTGCATCTATTTATCAAAGCCTTTTGCGGATTTATAGCATTTATTTAACACCCAGCCGTTATTTTGAAGAAAAAGTGCTGAAATACCTGATAAAATCGTAAAAAAGCGAAAGAAAATTGCCTGCAACTACTTGACACAAGAGGGCATCTGCGCACATCCTGATTTTGGAAAACGGATATTGGAATTCAGGGATTTTGTACATCGAAAGGAGCAGATGTATGATGACAGCGGTCACGGAACACATGTGGCCGGAATTTTGGCGGGCGACGGGCGGCTTTCCGGCGGAACCTACGCGGGAATAGCGCCGAAAGCCTCCTTGCTGATTGCAAAGGTACTGGATCAGGATGGAAACGGAAGTGTGGAGAGTGTTCTGGAAGGAATGCGCTGGGTACTGTCTATGCGGAAAAAATATCCCATCCGGGTCGTCAATATTTCTGTAGGAGCAAAGCCTAATCTGGAACAGAGGCAGAAAAAACGACTGATACTCGGTGCGGAATCTCTATGGGATGCAGGAATTGCGGTGGTGGCGTCTGCGGGAAATGACGGTCCGGAAAGAGGCAGTATTGCTTCAGCCGGGAGACAGCAGAAAGATCATCACAGTAGGCGCTTATGAGGAAATCAGGCGGGGCAGGACACGTATGGGACAGCGGTGGAAATATTCCGGAAGAGGACCATCCGATACGTGCATTGTAAAACCGGATCTTGTGGCGCCGGGACTTGGGATCATAAGCTGTGGCAGAATTGACAAAGAAAAGAAAGCTTATGTGGAGAAAAGCGGCACATCCATGGCAGCACCGATCGTATCAGGTGCGGTTGCATGTCTGCTGTCAGAATATCCGGACATGACCAATGTAGAAGTGAAACTGAAGCTGAGGGAGTCCTGCATTTCGCTGGACGAAGAAGGAACCGGGTGGGGTCTCCTTAATATAGGGGAGCTTTTGTAAGCGCGAATGGCAAAGAAATGAAGGTGTCAAGAAAAAGTACTTGACACCTACCTTTTTTTTTGAGTTATGATAGCAAAGGTGATTTGAGTGAATGATATTTTAGAACAGGCATTGTTATACGACTTTTACGGTGAACTTCTTACCAGTCACCAGAAAGAGATTTATGAACAGTTTGTACTGGAAGATTTATCTTTGAGTGAGATTGCAGGTGAGGCAGGCATCAGCCGCCAGGGAGTGCATGACCTGATCAAGCGGTGTCAGAAGGCTCTGGAAGGCTATGAGGAGAAGCTGCATCTGGTAGAAAAATTTCTTTCTATCAAGGAGAAGGTTCACGAGATCGACAGTGTGCTGGATGCTTATGAATCCGGTGCCGGAAATCAGAAACCGCAAGAGATGATAGAGAAGATCCGGAAGATATCGGATACAATTATAGAGGAGTTATAGCATGGCATTTGACAGTTTAACAGAAAAACTTCAAAACGTATTTAAGAATCTCCGAAGCAAAGGTCGTCTGACGGAAGATGATGTAAAGGCGGCACTGAAAGAAGTGAAGATGGCACTTCTGGAGGCGGATGTAAACTTTAAAGTCGTAAAGAAGTTTGTAAAAGATGTGCAGGAGCGAGCAGTCGGACAGGATGTGATGAACGGACTGAATCCGGGACAGATGGTGATCAAGATCGTAAATGAAGAACTTGTAAATCTGATGGGTTCTGAGACGACGGAGATCAAATTGCAGCCGGGAAGTGCAATCACGGTGATCATGATGGCAGGACTTCAGGGTGCAGGTAAGACCACGACTACTGCAAAGCTGGCAGGCAAGTACAAGCTGAAAGGCAAGAAACCACTGCTTGTTGCGTGTGATGTGTATCGTCCGGCAGCGATTAAACAGCTGCAGATCAACGGAGAGAAGCAGGGCGTGGAAGTATTCTCCATGGGAGATAAAAACAAGCCTGCTGATATCGCAAAAGCGGCGCTTGAGCATGCGCGCAAGAATGGAAATAACATCGTGATTCTGGATACAGCGGGACGTCTTCACATTGATGAAGATATGATGGCAGAGCTTCAGGAGATCAAAGGAACAGTGGATGTGCATCAGACGATTTTAGTTGTGGATGCGATGACCGGACAGGATGCGGTCAATGTGGCCGGAAGTTTCAATGATAAGATTGGGATTGACGGTGTGATCGTGACAAAGCTGGACGGCGATACAAGAGGCGGTGCTGCACTTTCGATCAAGGCAGTGACCGGATGCCCGATTCTTTATGTGGGTATGGGAGAGAAGCTCTCAGATCTGGAGCAGTTCTATCCGGATCGAATGGCATCCCGTATTCTTGGAATGGGAGATGTTCTGACACTGATTGAGAAAGCCGGGGCTGAGCTGGATGAAGAGAAAGCACAGCAGATGGCAGAGAAGATGAAAAAAGCCCAGTTTGATTTTGAAGATTATCTGGAAAGTATGAACCAGATGAAGAAAATGGGCGGATTATCCAGTGTTCTCGGTATGATGCCGGGACTCGGAGGCATGGGGGCAAAGATGCCGGAACTTGACTCCGAAGAAAATGAAAAGAAGATGGCAAGGATGGAGGCCATGATCCAGTCAATGACAGTAGAGGAAAGACAGAACCCGGATCTTTTGAATCCATCCAGAAAACACCGTATTGCAAGAGGCGCTGGTGTAGATATTTCCGAAGTCAACCGTATGGTAAAGCAGTTTAACGAATCCAGAAAACTGATGAAGCGACTTCCGGGACTGATGGGTAAAGGTGGTAAAAAAGGCAGATTTAAGCTTCCTTTTTAGCACATAGATAACAAAAATGAAAATATTAAGAAGAGGTGAAAGAATGGCAGTAAAATCAGATTAAAAGAATGGGACAGAAGAAAGCTCCTTTCTATAGAATCGTTGTAGCGGATGCGAGAGCACCAAGAGATGGAAAGTTCATTGAGGAGATCGGAACATACGATCCAAATCAGAACCCAAGCGTATTCAAAGTAGATGAAGAAGCAGCTCAAAAAATGGCTGAACAACGGAGCTCAGCCTACAGAAGTTGTAGGAAAGATCTTTAAGGCAGCTGGAATCGAAAAATAAGCTGTTTCGCGGAGGTGCGCGTAAATGAAAGAGTTAGTTGAAGTGATTGCGAAAGCATTAGTAGACGATCCGGACAGCGTTGCAGTTTCTGAGAGACAGGACGGCAGAACTACGGTTATTGAAGTACGTGTCGCTGACAGTGACATGGGAAAAGTGATCGGAAAACAGGGGCGCATTGCAAAAGCGATCCGTTCTGTTGTAAAAGCAGCAGCGGCAAAGGAAGATAAGAAAGTTGTTGTTGATATCATACAGTAACTTGACAAAAAGGGGACAGGCTTTGGATCAAAGCAGCTGCCCCCTTTTTTTTCGCAGAGAGGATAGGAGAAGAGCATGGAACAGTTTTTACAGGTAGGTGTGATCTCATCCACACATGGAATCCGCGGGGAAGTCAAAGTATTTCCGACCACGGATGATCCAAACAGGTTTAAAAAGCTCAAAAAAGTGATTCTGGAGACAAAGAAAGAGAAGCTTTCGCTGGAAGTCCAGGGAGTGAAATTTTTTAAACAGTTTGTCATCGTGAAATTCAAAGGGATTGACAACATCAATGATATCGAACAGTACAAAGGCTGTTCTCTTTTTGTCAGCCGTGAGGATGCAGTTGCACTGGAGGAAGACGAATATTTTATTGCTGATCTGATCGGGATGGAAGTTTACACGGATGAGAATCCCGAGGAACTTTTCGGGACATTAAAAGATGTGATCGAAACCGGGGCGAATGAAGTGTATCTTGTAGAGTCAAAAACACATGGGGAAGTGCTGATCCCGGCAATCCGCCAGTGTATTCTTTCCGTGGATGTAAAAGCGCAGAAAATGCAGGTGCATCTGCTGAACGGATTGCTGGATCAATGATTTCAATGAAAGAAAGTGCAGGACAGATACGATGAATTTTCATATTTTGACATTATTTCCGGACATGGTCATGCAGGGACTGGGTACCAGTATCATCGGAAGAGCGGTAAACAACGGGCTGCTTTCCATTGAGGCGGTCAATATCCGGGATTACGCGTTTAACAAACATCAAAGCGTGGATGATTATCCATATGGAGGCGGAGCAGGTATGCTGATGCAGGCAGAACCTGTTTATCAGGCATATGAGGCGATCGCAGAAAAAGTGAAAAAGAAGCCGCGTGTCGTGTATCTTTCTCCACAGGGAGCGACTTTTTCCCAGACTATGGCAGAAGAACTGGCAAAAGAAGAAGAACTGGTGCTGCTCTGCGGGCACTATGAAGGAATCGATGAACGTGTTCTGGAGGAAATTGTGACAGATTATGTTTCTATCGGAGATTATGTGCTCACAGGCGGAGAATTGCCGGCCATGGTCATGGTGGATGCGATTTCCCGTCTGATTCCGGGTGTGCTGCACAATGATGTATCCGCAGAATTTGAATCTTTTCAGGATGATCTGCTGGAATATCCGCAGTATTCGAGACCCGAGGAATGGCATGGGAAAAAAGTTCCGCCGATTCTTCTGTCCGGACATCACGCCAATATTGAAAAGTGGAGAAGAGAGCAGTCGATCATCCGGACAAAGGAGAGAAGACCGGATCTTTTGGAAAAGTGCATGAAAAGCGGAGTTCTGGATAAGAAAGAAATGAAGTTTTTGCAGGAACTTTTGGCAAAAGATGAGGAAAATGCTTGAAACTATTTACAAAATATGATAGAATAAAACAGTTGTGAAAAGAAGAGATGGTCCTCTGGTACCGAAGTGGTATTAAGAACGTCCAAGATGAAGGAGGAACACAATGAACGAAATTATCAGAAAAATCGAAGCTGAGCAGATGAAAGAAAATGCACCTGAGTTTAACGTTGGTGATACTGTAAAAGTATACGCTAAGATTAAAGAGGGTAACCGTGAAAGAATCCAGGTTTTTGAAGGAACAGTTCTGAAAAAACAGGGTGGCGGAGTAAGAGCTACTTTCACAGTAAGAAAATTCTCTAACGGAATCGGTGTTGAAAAAACATGGCCAATCCACTCTCCACACGTTGAGAAAGTGGAAGTTGTTCGCAGAGGTAAAGTAAGAAGAGCAAAACTGAACTACTTAAGATCACGTATCGGTAAAGCAGCTAAGGTTAAAGAATTAGTAAAATAGTAGGAATGATGAGAGGGACAATTACAGAAGTGTAGATTGTCCCTTTTCTGTTATAAGGAGAATGTATGCGGCACTTAAAGTTTCGAAAAAGCGAAAAGAGCGCCACACAAGGCAAACTGCATTTTCTGAGTGAAAAGATCCATTGGAACAAAAAAGCGGTTGCGCTCTGGATCGCAGAGATTGCAGTCGTCTGTGCACTTGCATTTATACTGGTATTTTATTTTGGACAGCGAGTGAGCAATGCAGGCGATTCGATGCGGCCGGAATTAAAAAATCGGAGATGTTGTTCTGGTGAACCGTCTGGTGTATAATGCCATGACTCCGAAAAGAGGAGATATTATTGCGTTTAAGCCAAATGGCAGAGAAAATGCACATTATTATATCAAAAGGATCGTGGGACTGCCGGGAGAGACGGTTCAGATCAAGGATGGAAAAGTATATATTAACGGAAAAGAACAGAAAAAAGATATCTTTGTGTCCGAAATTGAAAAGCCGGGAGTTGCCCAGGATGAGATCACACTTGGTGAGAATGAGTATTTTGTACTGGGAGATCAGGCGTCCAGCAGCGATGACAGCAGGATGGCTGATATCGGAAATGTAAAACGTTCGGAAATTTACGGGAAGATATGGTTTAATACGAGTGTGGGCAGTAATTTTGGATTTGTAAAATAGTGAGGAGGGACAATATGCATTTTCAGTGGTATCCGGGACATATGACAAAGGCAAAACGGATGATGCAGGAGAATATCAAACTGATCGATCTGGTGATCGAACTGGTGGATGCAAGGCTGCCGGTCAGCAGCCGGAATCCGGACATTGATGAGCTCGGAAAAAATAAAGCACGTCTCATTCTTTTAAATAAAGCCGATCTGGCAGAAGAAAAGTGGAATGATGCATGGGCAGAGTATTTTAAGAAGAAAGGATATTCTGTAGTCAAGGTCAATTCAAAGAGAGGCGGGGGGATCAAGTCGATTCAGGGCGTGATTCAGGAAGCCTGTAAAGAGAAGATAGAAAGAGACAGAAAGCGCGGGATCTTAAACCGCCCGGTGCGTGCAATGGTCGTTGGGATTCCGAATGTAGGAAAATCAACGTTTATCAATGCACTGGCAGGAAAAGCCTGTGCCAAGACCGGGAATAAGCCGGGAGTGACAAAAGGAAAACAGTGGATCCGTTTAAATAAAAATGTAGAACTTTTAGATACGCCGGGTATTCTCTGGCCGAAGTTTGAAGACCAGACCGTGGGACTTCGGCTGGCATTTATCGGTTCTATTAAAGATGAGATTCTCAATACAGAAGAGCTGGGAGGCGAGCTGATCCGGTTTCTGGTACAGAGTTATCCGGGTGTATTGCAGGAAAAATATGATGTGAGTGAGTCACAGGATATTTATGCGTGTCTGGAAGAAATTGCGAAGAACAGGCATTGTCTGGTACGAGGCAGTGAGCTGGATATGGAAAAGGCGGCAAGGCTGTTGTTAGATGATTTTAGAAATGGAAGAATTGGAAGAATTACTCTGGAATTCCCTCAGGATTATGAAGAGACAGACGGAGAGTAAAGAGGGGGCAGTCGTAGCATGAAAGAGAAAGATCAGGATAGAAGTATTTTCAAAGAAATTTTAGGATGGCTCGTGTATATTGCGATTTTGCTGGCTGCGGTATATGTTCTGATTACGTATGTGGGACAGCGGACAGAAGTCAGCGGACATTCTATGGAACCGACACTGCAACATGGAGACAATCTGATCGTAGACAAGATCAGTTATCGTTTCAGGGAACCTGAGCGGTATGAGATTATCGTATTCCCTTATCAATATAAGGAAAATACATATTATATCAAACGGATCATCGGACTGCCGGGAGAAACTGTCCAGATTATAGACGGAGAGGTCTATATCAATGGAGAACTGCTGGCGGATGAACATTATGGAAAAGAAGTGATGCTGGATCCGGGGATTGCAGCAGAATCGATCACACTGGGAGACGATGAATATTTTGTTCTGGGTGACAATCGAAATCACAGTTCTGACAGCAGGGATCCGAGTGTAGGCGTGCTGCACAGGAAGGATCTGATCGGGCGAGCCTGGGTGAGGATCTGGCCGTTTAGTGACATTGGGTTTATCCGGCACGATTAAGAGGAAGTAGATTGAGGAAAAGAAATGAAAAGTATCAGTGAGATCAGAACAGAGTTTAAAGCGTGCCGGGGTTCAAGAGCAGAATTGTATGAGATGTATGCGTATGATACAAGGATGGGAGTGCAAAAGCTCATTCAGAAATATCAGAAGCAGGACGAAAAGCTTGCAAATGAAAGACTTCGTTTAAAGCAGATGCGGCAGTATGAAGAAAAGTATAGTCATTGTGACTATATCTGCGGAATTGATGAGGTTGGAAGAGGACCACTGGCAGGTCCGGTTGTGGCAGCGGCGGTAATTCTCCCGAAAGACGCCGAGATTCTATATTTGAATGATTCCAAAAAGCTCTCGGCAAAGCGAAGAGAAGAGCTGTATGATGAGATACAGGAAAAAGCAATTGCAATTGGGATCGGAATGGCGGGACCGGCGCGAATTGATGAGATCAATATTCTTCAGGCAACCTATGAAGCGATGCGTCAGGCAATCGGTCAGCTGTCTGTAGAACCGGAGGTTCTTTTAAATGATGCAGTCACGATCCCGGAGGTTGTGATTCCACAGGTGCCGATCATCAAAGGAGATGCAAAAAGTGTTTCAATTGCGGCCGCAAGTGTAATTGCGAAAGTAACAAGAGACCGTCTGATGGAAGAGTATGATCAGGTACTTGCGGGATACGGGTTTGCTGACAATAAGGGATATGGCTCGGCAGAGCATATCGCAGCACTTCGGAAACTTGGACCGACGCCGATTCACCGCCGTACCTTTATTAAAAATTTTGTCTGTAAAAATGTGGTGTTTTCCGGGCGCAGTGTGAAAAGGATGAAACAAAACAACAGAGCTGTCGGCACTGCCTATGAGCAGATTGCCGGCAGATTTTTAGAAAAGAAGGGATTTCAGATCCTGGAGTATAACTACAGGTGTCGGGCAGGGGAGATCGATCTGATTGCCAGGGACAGGGAGTATTTGGTATTCTGTGAAGTGAAATACCGGCGAACAAAAAGTGCGGGCAGTGCGCTGGAAGCAGTGGATACAAAAAAGCAGAAACGATTGTACCGATGCGCTCAGCAATATGTGGCGGCACATAAAATACCCGATGCTGCGGCAAGGTTTGATGTAGTTGCAATAGAGGGGAACGAGGTGTGTCACATTGAAAATGCCTTTGAGGGGGCATAGAATATAAAAAGGGGAGTGGAAAAAATGGGATTAGGACTTCGTTATAGAATGAAGAACAGATTTTTTCAGGAACAATATACAGAACCACCATACCTGGAATATCCGATGTTTCGAGAGACAGGGATTGTAAAGCATGGATTTTCTACAAGGATAGGAGGCGTCAGCAAAGGCTGTTTTTCTTCATTGAATTTAAGTTTCACAAGAGGGGATGAAGAAGAGGCTGTTCGTGAAAATTTCCGAAGGATCGGATCAGCGATGGGAATCCGATGTGAGGATATGGTGTTTACTCACCAGACACATACGACCAATGTGCGGGTAGTGACAGAAGCAGACAAAGGCTGCGGGATCGTAAAACCTAGGACCTACTCGGATGTAGATGGTCTGGTGACTGACATTCCGGGAATTTGTCTGGTAACATTTTATGCGGACTGCGTTCCTTTGTATTTTGTGGATCCGGTAAAGAAAGTGATCGGACTGAGTCATTCCGGATGGAGAGGAACCGTAGGAAAGATCGGAAAGGTGACTGTGGAAACGATGTGCAGAGAATTTAAAAGCAGACCGGAGGATATTCTCGCAGCGGTCGGACCGTCAATCTGTCAGGACTGCTATGAGGTCAGTGAAGATGTGATCCGGCAGTTTCAGAAAAAATTTTCCGGAAGACTGCTGGGATGCGTTGTTTTATCAAAAAGAAAATCAGAAGTACCAGCTGAATCTGTGGAAAGCCAATGAACTGATCTTTTATGAGGCAGGGATTTTGCCGGAGCATATTGCAGTGACCAATCTGTGTACGCATTGTAACAGTGAGATTCTATATTCTCACAGACAGGCAGGAGATGCCAGAGGAAATCTCTGTGCGTTTCTGGCATTAAATCAGGAGGTGTAAGAGTGACATTTTTAGCAACAGAGGAAATCCAGGATGTAGTACAGTCCCCGGAAGAAGTGGCAAAAGATGTAAACCAGTTTGTACAGTGGTTTGAGGATCAGATTCCAACCTTGATCTCTTTCGGGATTAAGGTTGTGCTTGCAATCGTATTTTTCTTTATCGGAAGAGCGGTGATCCATGGAATCCAGAAGATGGTGAAGCATTCCATGCAGCGGGCAAATGCGGATACAGGAGTGATCCAGTTTGTTGAATCATTTTTGAAATTTGGTCTGTATGCACTGCTTTTGTTTATGATCGCAACAAATTTTGGAATTGAGACATCCTCGGTTGCGGCGCTGATCGCATCCGGAGGTGTGGCAATCGGTCTCGCGCTGCAGGGGAGTCTTTCGAACTTTGCGGGAGGCGTACTGATCCTGCTTTTGAAACCGTTTGTAGTAGGTGACTACATCATTGTTGCCAATGATGGAACAGAAGGAACGGTAAAAGTCATCCAGATCTTCTATACAAAGCTGACAACGGTAGATAATAAGACGATCGTGATTCCAAATGGAACGCTTTCCAACAGCAGTCTGACGAATGTTACGGCAAGACCGGAACGGCAGTTGGATTTAAAAGTAGGGATCGCCTATGATGCAGATCTGAAAAAAAGGCAAAAGATCTGATCGAAACGCTGTTAAAACAGGATGATTCCATTATTCAGGACGAGGATATCAAGGTGTTTGTCGATTCTCTGGCTGACAGTTCTGTTATACTGGGACTGCGCGCATGGGTGAAGACGGAGGAGTACTGGAGTACAAGATGGAGACTTCTGGAAGAAATCAAGCTGATATTTGATGAAGAAGGTATTGAGATACCGTTCAATCAGCTGACTGTGCATATGGCGGAAAAATAATAAAAGAATATTGAGTAAAAGTAACAGAAAAAGAGAGCTGGAAAAAGAAAAAGCTCTCTTTTTTATGCAAAAAACGTTAAAAAACAAAGAAAAAACAAATAAAATATGGAAGTTTTGCTGGAATAAGAGTATACTGAAAACGTAAATATGCTTAGGGGGATATAACTGTACAGAAGTTATAAAAAATGAGAAAGGAGTCAATGAAGCAAGGAACAAAACAAAAACAGGAGGAAATGAAGGTATGAAAAAAGAGAGCAAAAAAAGTGTTGCTTGTATGGGTCATGACACTGGCAATGCTTTTTGGTGTTCTGCAGCCGGCAGTGGGGATGAATGAAGTGCGGGCAGAAGAAGGAACAGTATCGGAACAAAACGAAGTGGGTGTGAAATACGAAGCACTTCCAAAGGAACCGATGAAAACAAGTGCAACTGCAAGTTCTTATCAGGATTCGGCTCAATGGGGAGACGGAAACGCATCACTTGCATTTGACGGAGATGTCAACAAAGGATGGCACAGTCAGTATGATTCCAAGACAGGACCTCACTGGATCCAGTGGTCGCTTGGAGGAGTTCACAACATAGGACGAATTGCTTATCAGGTAAAAGGGACTGGTGCCAACGGAAGATTTAAAGAAATTAAAGTCGAAGTTAAAAACGGAGAAGCTGACTGGCAGACAGTTAAGGAGGAGACACTTGCAGATGTTGGACAGGGCGGTTCCTGTAATATCGATTTTGATGCAGTAGAAGCTACAGATGTAAAGATTACGATCAAGAGTTCGTATAATACATACGAGAGCGGGGTACTGGCATCTGCCGGTGAATTGGAAGTATACAAGGTTGTACAGGAAGTTCCCCAGGGAACAGTCAATGCAAAAATTAATGGTGTAGAAGTGGGCGGAGAGAGTCTGTCAGATGTGATCACAAAGTCCGGTGTGACAGATGAGATTACATCCATTGAATTTGTATCGGGAACAGTGACATCAGAAGATCTGGCATTGTTAAAGGCGAAAGAAAAGGAATTTTCAAAACCATTGAGACATTCAAATTAAATTTGAGTGATACATTGAAATTTGTGGATAAGAATGGAAAGAACAGCAAGGTGCTCCCGAATTCTGCATTTTATAATTTCTGGGCACTTCATACAGTAGAATTGGGCGGATTTGAGGAGATTGGAAGTCAGGCATTTGAAAATACTTCCTCTTTGGTATCTGTTTCTATTCCGAATGCTGTAAAAAGTTCAGAATAGGGCTTTCTACAATGGAAAAAAGATTAAAGAGTTGAATTTGGATCATGTGAAAGAAATTGAGACAGAGGCATTTTATCAGTGTAATGCGCTGACAGCACTGAATGTACCAAAAGTTTTGAAAATTGGAGAAAAGGCATTTTACGGCTCTAAGAATCTGAAAGAACTTCAGCTTCCGGCAACACTGGAAACCTTGGGAGACAGTGCATTTGCTGTAGAGCAGAAAAACAGAAGAAAGCTGAATGTGACAAGTGAAAGAGTAACTCCTCCCGTGGTCACACCGGGGAAAAACAATCCGTTTGCGTATGCAGTGAATTCAACGCTGACTGTACCGGCAGAGGCTCGGGAAGCGTATGTCAATGCAGAGCGTTGGGGTGATCCAAAGAATTACAAATGGTGTTCTCTGCAGTTGGAAAAAGATATGACAGCAACGGACACTTATTACATTACCTATCATTGGGAAGATCAGGATAATCTGGCAGGTGTGAGACCGAATAGTGTTGCTCCAACTTTGATTGATGAGAGCAGTGCTTCTTATGGAGCGGATACACAGTATAGAAATGTAACGATTCAGCCGGGACCGGTAGGCCAGGATTATCAGTATGAATTTACAAAGGTTCCGAGGTACAATAAGCGCGGTGAGCCAGCAAAATGGAAGTTAAATCCGGGCAGTTACAGTACAAATTATGAGATCAAGACAGAAAAAACCAGGAGATTATGAATTCAAAGCTACTTATACTCTGCGGACAAGAAAACAAGATAAAACAGTCAGTGTCAACTGGGTGGGAGGAGATGCAGAAAACAGACCTGAAATCAAGGTACAGATGAAACGCCAGAAATGGTCCAATACAAGTGCTTATGATGAGGGAGAAGAGATCACTTTAAATATGCAAAATAACTATACTCACACATGGGAGAACATGGTAGAGTATGAGTCCGGAAAAGACAAATATCCATACTATCCGATTTATAGTATTGAGGAAATCAGAGCTGTTGATGGATATGAAGTAACTTACAGTGTGGAGAAGAATGATAAAGATGTATATCCGTTTGATGAAACCGGCAATATTGTGATTACTTGTACAGGAGAAGCAATCCCGGAAGATGTTGTAAAAGTGAATATCAATAAGGAAAGAGAAGCAGGAGGAACCAGTCTGGAGGATGCAGTTGCAAAAGCAGGCATCACGGCAGATCAGGTGACTTCTCTGGAGTTTGTATCAGGTAAGGTGACAGCGGGGGATCTGGAGTACATCCAGAAAAATGTAAATCAGATCCAGGAATTTAAATGTAATCTGAAAAATGGTCTGACATATGAAGATAAGAAGGGGGCGCAGTCAACCGTATTTCCGGGATGGACGTTCTCAGAAAAAGCCAGTCTGACTACAGTTGAATTAGGCGGATTTACAGATATTGGAAGTTATGCATTTTGGAAGACAAAAATCTGACATCTGTAAAAATCGAAGATGCACAGATAATCAAAGCGTCTGCTTTTCCGGAGCAGAGAAACTGACAGAGGTTAATATACCAAATGTAACGAAGATTTCTCAGTGGGGATTTAGCAAATGTAGAAATCTGGTAACAGTCAATATGCCGAAAGTGGCAAAAAATCGGACCGGGGGCATTTCTTGCTTCAGGATACTTAAATATTACACTGCCGGCAAGTTTGAAATCTATCAGCGGCGCCGCATTTGGAGTTGCAGAATCTTATGGACAGCCTGGAGAGAAAGTGGAGTTCCATGTAGTGATGGAAGGTGCGACACCTCCAACGGTAGAGCCAGAGCATAACGAGAATTCGCCATTTAAGGATGCAGCACAGACTTCTACGCTGGAAGTTCCGGAGGGCAGTGAGGATACTTATCTGAAGTCTGAATTTGGAGATGAGGAAAAAGGAACATGGTGCAATCTGCCATTAAAAGGTATCAGTACAGATGCTACGGTTACCTTTGATGTTAATGGAACACTGACAACAGAAAAAATTCCAGTTGGAGAAATGATCGGTGACAAACTCCCGGAAAATCCGGAGAAAAATGGATTTGTCTTTACAGGATGGAATACTGCAAAAGATGGAAGTGGTCAGGAAGTCACGGACCAGACAGTGGTGGAAGGAGATATGACAGTATTTGCAGTGTTCGATGATCTGAAAGCAACAGATACGTGGACACTCGTATATCACTGGGAAGATCAGGACAATCTGGCTGGTGTGAGACCAGCACTTCTGACACCGAGACTGATCGATGAGAGCAGTTCTGCTCATGCTGCAGATACACAGGGAAATAATGTCACACTTTTTCCCCCGGGGAACCTGCACCTCAGGACTATGTATATACGTTTGAAAATGTTCCGCGCTATAACAAGATCGGTGAAAAGGCCCAGTGGAGAGTCAGCCCCGGGAATTCCTGCTCAAAAAATTATAAGATTACATTAGAAGAGGCAGGAGAACGCGCGTATAAAGCAACCTACGCATTAAATGTCAGAAAACAAGACAAGACTGTCAAAGTAGAATGGGCAGGCGGTGATGAAGCAAACCGTCCGGAAATTAAAGTAAGTTTTGTGAAACGCGGATTTATCAATGACTGGGTAACTGAAATCGAAGAAGTTGTCTTGAATGAAGAAAATGGATATACCCATACATGGAAAGATATGGTCGAATATGAGTCCGGAAAAGAAGAATATCCATATTATCCAATTTATAGTATTGAAGCAATCGAGACGATTGACGGATATGAAACTACTTATAGTGTTGAGAAGATGAAAGATGAGGATGTATATCCGTTTGACGAAAATGGTCAGCTGGTAATCACGAATACGGCTATCGACAAACAGGCGCCGAATGTAAGTGTTAAGGGTGAAGGAAATGGTGACCGCTTCCGCAAGATCACGGGAATTGCTGTACATGATACAGAGGGAGTCAAGGAACTCAAAGTCAATAATACAATCACAGTCATCAACAGCAAATACAAATATCTCACAGATATCGAAAAACTCGGTGTAAAAGAAGGCGAAAACACAGCAGTTGTAACAGACAATGCAGGCAATGCGAAATCCGTGACATTCTACTATGACACAACTGCACCTACATTTAACTGGATCGTAGACAACAAGACACAGGCACAGTCCAAAGAAGTCCGTCTGGAAACAAGTGAAGAAATTCAGCTACCGGATGAAGGATGGTCACTTAAGGGTGAAGAGAATGGCGTATTTGTTTACGTGAAGACATTCTATGCAAACTGGAAAGATAAAAACTTTACCGTAACAGACCTTGCAGGAAATGTATCAGAGCCACAGTTTGTAGAAGTAAAACGGATCGATAATTCGAGACCAATAGTTGTGGAACTGACACAGGATATTACAGACTGGACAAACAAAGACGTGACAGTGACAATTAAGACATCTACAGATTGTGTGGCACCGGAAGGATGGAAACAGGTTAATAAGAGAACATTCACAAAGGTATTTAATGCAAACGGAGAGTACAGTGTGACGCTGACAAGTGTGACAGGAGTGACAGGAGATGTTCATCTATTCAGTATCACCAATATTGACAAAGAAGCACCGGTTATTGATTATGCAGCTATCGAGGCAGCAAACGGATACAGAAAAGAGATTCCGGTCAATGAAGGTGAAGAGTATACCGAAGAAAAGTTGGTCGAGATGTTCACAAAACCAGAGTGGGTAAGTGACAATTCCGGGACAGCAACATTTAAGGTTGACAAATGGGGATTGGAACACGGTCTGGATGGATATCAGCCATTTACATCCAAGACACCTGGTGAATATAAAGTTCGCTTCTATGCATACGATGCAGCTGGAAACAACAGCAGTTTTGATGTTTATGTGAAAGTATTAGAGCCGGAAGTAGAAGAACGCACGACAACAGTAAATTATACGGTATTTATTGACGGCCGTGTTCGTACCGGACAGTGGACACATACAGGAACTGAGACGGGAGAATTTAGATTTGATCTGTCTATGGTAAAAGAAGATCTGCCGGCAAGCTATGAACTGGAAGAGGGAGAAGAAGGATATCGGATGCTGCAGGTATGGGTGATACGACTTCTTAACGTTCACCTTACAAGATAGGAAATCTGCAGTATTATTTTGCAGAAGATAACAAACCCGGATGAAAAGGAAAAGATTTCCGATTCATCCGGGCTCTTTTTTCTATCAGCTTTTGCAACTGAGATTGTTTTATGGTATCCTATAGAATGTATGCAGGGATGAAAATCTCTTTGATCAGGAGGAACAGTTATGATTTTAAAACAGTTATTGAAACGTTTGGAATATGAAGTAGTACAGGGGAGTGACAAGATCGAAATTACAACATTGATCAATGACTCCCGTAAAGTAGAAGAAGGATCTGTGTTTGTATGCATCAGCGGCGCTGTCTCAGACGGACATCAGTATGTAGCTGATGTGGCAAAAAAAGGAGCAAAAGCCGTGATCGTGCAGCAGGATGTAGAGGCACCGGCGGGAATGACTGTGATCCGTGTGGAAGACACAAGGTACGCACTCGCACTTGCTTCTGCCGCTTATTTCGGCTATCCGGCAGAGAAGCTGCACATTATTGGAATTACAGGGACAAAAGGAAAGACGACCACGACCTATATGATCAAATCCATTCTGGAGGGAGTCGGACATAAAGTAGGACTGATCGGAACCATTGAGGCCATTATCGGAGAGGAAGTGATTCCGGCAGCGAATACGACACCGGAATCTTATACCATTCATCAGTATTTTGCCAAAATGGTGGAAGCCGGCTGTGACAGCGTGGTCATGGAGGTGTCATCCCAGGGACTGATGCTGCACCGGACAGCAGGGATTCCGTTTGAAATCGGGATTTTCACAAATCTTGGAAAAGATCATATCGGACCGAATGAACACAAGGATTTTGAAGATTATAAAAGATGCAAAGGCTTACTGTTCCAGCAGTGCAGGGTTGGAATTGCCAATGCAGATGACAGGTATTTTAAGGATGTATTTAAAAATGCTACATGTAAAGTGGAGACATTTGGTTTCTGCAAAGAGGCGGATCTGCGGGCTGAAGATGTAAATCTGGTGTCCAGACCGGGATATCTCGGTGTGGCATATCATGTGGCAGGAGTCATGGATTTTGATGTGGAGATTGATGTACCGGGAACATTCAGTGTTTACAATTCACTGACAGCGATTGCAGTGTGCAGACACTTTGATGTGCCGAAAGAGTACATTCAGGCGGCTTTGAAAAAGGCGAAGGTTAAGGGCAGAATCGAGATGGTGAAAGTGTCTGATGAATTCACTCTGATGATCGACTATGCACACAATGCCATGAGTCTGGAGAGTCTTTTGACCACGTTAAAAGAATATCATCCAAAACGTCTGGTATGTCTGTTCGGATGCGGTGGAAACCGTTCCAGAGACCGACGCTTTGAGATGGGAGAAGTGTCCGGCCGTCTGGCAGATCTGACGATCATCACTTCCGATAATCCGAGATTTGAAGAGCCGCAGGCGATCATCGATGACATCAAAGTGGGAATCGAAAAGACGGACGGAGCGTATGTGGAAATCATAGACAGGAAAGAAGCCATCCGTTATGCGATCACACACGGGCAGACCGGGGATGTGATCGTGCTTGCAGGAAAAGGGCATGAAGATTACCAGGAGATCGAAGGTGTGAAGCATCCGATGGATGAGCGGGTTCTGATTGCGGAGATCTTAACAGAACTGGAAGAGGAACAGAAAAAATAAGCAGGGGAAATGGATTGTTTGCAGATATTATTGTAGATATAAAACATGAAAAACTGGATCGGATCTTTCAATATCGAATTCCGGAGTGGTTAAAAGAAGAGCTGAATGTGGGAATGGAGGTTGTGATTCCGTTTGGGAAAGGCAACCGGCAGACGAAAGGCTATGTGGTAGGAATTTCAGAGACTTGCGACTATGATCTTTCCAAAGTCAAGGAGATCGAAGATATTTCCAGAAATAGTGTAGAGATCGAGGCGAAGCTGATCGCGCTGGCGGCATGGATGAAAGAACATTATGGCGGAACGATGATCCAGGCACTCAAGACGGTATTGCCGATCAAACAAAAAGAGAATGCCAAGATCAAAAAGTATGTCCGTCTGCTGCTTGGCAAAGAACGGGCAGAAGCGCAGCTGCATTATTATCAGCAGAAGAATCAGAAGGCGAGAGCAAGACTTCTGGAAGCACTTCTGGAGGATCCGGTCATTGAATACGAACTGATTACGAAAAAACCTGAATATTACGCGCAGTGTCGTCAATGCATTGGAAGAACAGCAGGTGGCAGTTCTGGAATCAGAGCAGGTGTTTCGAAATCCGGTGAAAGAAAAAGAGCAGAGAGCAAAAACTCTTGTGTTTACGGCAGAGCAGGAGCATGCGATCGAGTGCTTCTGGCAGGAGTACAGCAGAGATGTGCGGGCAGCTTATTTGTTGTACGGTGTGACCGGCAGTGGAAAAACGGAAGTTTATATTGAGATGATCCGCCGGGTGGTCAGTGAGGGAAAACAGGCGATTGTCCTGATTCCTGAGATTGCACTGACGTATCAGACAGTGATGCGGTTTTACCGGCGTTTTGGAAATCGGGTATCCATCTTAAATTCCAGAATGTCTGCCGGAGAGCGTTATGATCAGTTGATGCGGGCAAAAGCGGGAGAGATCGACGTGATGATCGGCCCGCGGTCCGCCTTGTTTACACCATTTCCGGAGCTGGGGCTGATCGTTATTGATGAGGAACATGAAACAACTTATAAAAGTGAACAGATACCAAGATATCATGCCAGAGAGACTGCCATAGAGCGGGCAAATCTGGAACATGCCAGCGTAGTACTTGGCTCGGCAACCCCGTCTCTGGAAGCAATGTATCGCTCAAAAAACGGGGAGTACCGCCTGCTGGAATTGAAGAACCGTTCGGGAATGCAAAAGATGGCGAGCGTCTATGTAGCGGATCTCAGGCAGGAGTTAAAAGAAGGCAACCGTTCGATCTTAAGCCGGCATCTGCAGGAGTTGATGGAAGACCGGCTGGAAAAACAAGAACAGATCATGTTGTTTTTAAACAGGAGAGGGTATGCAGGGTTTCTTTCCTGCAGAGAGTGCGGCCATGTGGTAAAGTGTCCGCACTGCGATGTTTCGCTGTCGTATCACAGAAACGGAAAGATGGTCTGTCATTACTGCGGATATGAAGAACCAAGGACACCTGTCTGCCCGGAGTGCGGCTCCAGACATATCGGAGAATTTCGGGCAGGAACACAGCAGATCGAAGACATTGTAAAAGCACAGTTTCCGCAGGCAAGAGTTCTTCGTATGGACATGGACACAACAAGACAGAAAGACGGCCATGAAAAAATCTTGTCTGCATTTGCGAATGGAGAAGCAGATGTACTGGTCGGAACGCAGATGATCGTAAAAGGACACGATTTTCCGAATGTTACGTTAGTTGGTGTGCTGGCGGCAGATATGTCGTTGTATTCAGATGATTATCGTTCCGGGGAGCGCACCTTCCAGCTTTTGACACAGGCGGCAGGGCGAGCCGGACGGGGGCAGAAAGAAGGAGAAGCTGTGATCCAGACCTACACTCCCACGCATTACAGTATCGTAACCGCCGCAGCACAGGATTATGAGGCGTTTTATGAGGAGGAGATCCGGTATCGGCAGATCATGGGATATCCCCCGGTAGAAAATCTGCTTGCAGTTCTGGTAAGCTGTGAGGATGAGGTGCTGTTAGAGACAGGGTGTAAGTATTTAAAAGAGTTTTCGATCCGGATTGCTCCGAAAGAAACTGCGAAGATCATCGGACCTGCAAGTCCGGGAATCGGAAAGATTAATGATGTGTATCGCAAAGTAATCTACATAAAAGATGAAAATTATGATACACTTGTGAGGATAAAGAACGGATTGGAACAATATATTGAAGTAAATCCGGGATATCGCAAGATGCGGATTCAGTTTGATTTCAATCCGATGCATGTTTTTTAAAAGATAACAAAGAATAAATAGAAGGGAACAGTGAAATTATGGCAATCAGAGAAGTCAGGATCATGGGAGATGACATTTTGGAAAAACAGTGCAAACCGGTCACAAAGATGACGATGCGCACAAAAATTTTGATCGAGGATATGCTGGATACGATGTATGAAAAATATGGTGTGGGACTGGCAGCACCTCAGGTGGGAGTCTTGAAGCAGATCGTTGTGATCGATGTGGGAGAAGGCCCGATCGTGCTGATCAACCCGGAGATCATTGAGACATCCGGAGAGCAGACAGGCGAAGAGGGATGCTTAAGCCTGCCGGGCAAATGGGGGATCGTGACAAGACCAAACTATGTGAAGGTACGTGCACTCAATGAAGAAATGGAAGAAGTGGAACTGGAAGGCGAAGGTCTTCTTGCAAGAGCATTCTGTCATGAGATCGATCATCTTGCAGGACATATGTATGTAGAACGTGTGGAGGACGGACTGCATGATGTAGAACCACCGGAAGAGGAGGTAGAATAGATGCGTGTGATTTTTATGGGAACACCGGATTTTTCGGTGGGAACACTGGAAGCGCTGATTGAAGCCGGGCATGAGGTGTGTCTGGCAGTGACGCAGCCGGATAAGCCAAAAGGAAGAGGCAAGGAGATGCAGTTTCCGCCGGTGAAAGAGGCGGCACTTTCTCATGGAATCCCGGTATTTCAGCCGATCAAGGTAAGAGAAGCGGCCTGTGTGGAAGAACTGGCAGGATATAAGGCAGATGTGATCGTAGTGGTCGCTTTCGGACAGATTCTTCCGAAAGCAATTCTGGAACTGACACCATATGGATGTGTCAATGTACATGCGTCTCTGCTTCCGAAATATAGAGGAGCGGCACCGATCCAGTGGGCGATCATTGACGGAGAAGATGTGACAGGTGTGACCACCATGCAGATGGATGAAGGTCTGGATACGGGTGACATGTTGCTTAAGACCGAAGTGCCGATCACGGCAGAAGAGACGGGGAGAGAGTCTTCATGACAAATTTGTCAAAAGCCGGAGCAGCAACTTTGCGTGGGAGACATTAAAAGCACTGGAAGAAGGAACCATCGTTCCTCAAAAACAGGAGAGACTCCTACACATTATGCAAGTATGTTGAACAAAAAAATGGGAAACATCGATTGGAATGCTTCCGCAGAAGCAATCGAGAGACTGATCCGGGGATTAAATTCCTGGCCGAGTGCGTATACACACTGGGAGAATAAAGTGGTGAAGATCTGGAGTGCAAAAGTCTCAAAAGAGCAGACGAAGGCACAGCCGGGAACGGTTACAGATGTGACAAAAGACAGTTTTTCTGTGCAGACAGGAGATGGAACTTTAATCGTACAGGAATTGCAGATTCCGGGAAAGAAGAGAATGAAGACAGATGCATTTTTAAGAGGATATCATCTTGAAGAAGGAACGTTGTTTCATTCATAAATAAAAGGATTGGAGGAAGAGCATGTTTTTTTACTATGATCCTACTTATATATTAGTGATTATCGGAGCCGTAATATGTATGGCAGCTTCGGCGCATGTCAACAGTACCTATCGAAGATATGCACAGGTGCGGAGCCGGTCCGGTATGACAGGGAAGGATGCAGCAGAGCGAATCCTGCATGCAAACGGGATTTATGATGTAACAGTACATCACATTCCGGGCAATCTGACAGATCATTATAATCCGGCAAATAAGACGCTGGGGCTTTCTGATGCAACCTATAACTCAGCATCGGTGGCCGCCATCGGTGTGGCTGCGCATGAATGCGGGCATGCAATCCAGCATGCGAAAGGGTATGCGCCTCTTCAGATCAGAGGTGCTCTGGTACCTGTTGCGAATTTCGGCTCTATGGCAGCCTGGCCGCTGATCATTATCGGATTATTCATGAATGGAAATACAGCAAGTCTGCTGATCAATCTCGGAATTTTGCTGTTTTCGGCTGCAGTGCTGTTTCAGATCGTGACATTGCCGGTAGAATTTAATGCCTCCAGCCGTGCAATCCGTATTTTGGAAACATCCGGAATGTTATATCCGGAAGAATTAAGTCAGACAAAGGCAGTGCTGCGGGCGGCAGCGATGACGTATGTGGCAAGTGCCGCATCTATGATTCTGCAGCTGCTTCGTCTGTTGATCATAAGCGGAGGAAGAAGAGATGACTAAACAGGTGACAGAGAGAGAACTGGTGCTGGCGATCCTGATGGAGGTGACACAGCAGAATGTCTACAGCCATCTTGCATTGAATGCCGTCCTGGAAAAATATCAGTATCTGGAGAAAAAGGAACGCGCATTTATCACGAGAGTGACTGAAGGAACACTGGAGCACATGATCGAACTGGATTATATTTTGAATCAGTTTTCCAAAGTGAAGGTCAACAAGATGAAGCCGGTTATCCGCAATATTTTGAGAAGTGCTGTATATCAGCTGAAGTATATGGACAGCGTGCCGGATTCGGCAGTGTGCAACGAGGCAGTAAAGCTGGCAGTGAAAAAAGGATTCGGCACCCTGCGTGGATTTGTAAACGGAGTGCTCCGCAATGTGGCGCGAGGTCTGGATCAGGTAGAGTATCCCACAGAGGGGATCGAACGGCTGTCTGTTGTGTATTCCATGCCGGAGTGGATTTTAAAATTGTGGAAGAAGACTTATGATCTGGATGTGATCGAATCCATGCTGCAGGCCTTCCAGGAAGAGACACCGGTGACGATCCGGTGTAATCTGGCAAAGACAACGCCGGAAAATCTGAAAGAAAGCCTGCAAAAGGAAGGGGTTACGGTAACGCCGCATCCATATCTGTCCTACGCGTTCTGGATTCAGGACTATGATCATCTTTCAGAGCTGGAAAGTTTTCAAAAGGGAGAGTTTTATGTCCAGGATATCAGTTCCATGCTGGTGGGAGAACTCGCAGATCCAAAGAAAGGGGATCGGGTGATCGATGTCTGTGCGGCACCGGGCGGAAAAGCACTTCATGTTGCAGAAAAACTGCGGGGAACAGGAAGTGTAGAAGCCAGAGATCTAAGCCTGTATAAAGTAGGATTGATCACGGAAAATATCGAGAGAAGCGGTCTTACGAATATTCACGCAGTACAAAAAGATGCGACTGTCTGTGATGCGGATGTAAAAGATGCGGCGGATCTTGTGATTGCAGATCTGCTCTGTTCCGGATTAGGGGTTCTTGCAAAAAAGACAGATTTAAAATATAAAGCAACCGAACAGAGCACCAAAGAGCTGGCAGGACTGCAGAGGGAGATTCTGAAAAATGCTGCGTCCTATGTCCGGCCGGGAGGAACGCTGATCTACAGCACCTGTACGATCAATCCGGCAGAAAATATAGAAAATGTACACTGGTTTTTAAAAGAATTTCCGGAATTTGTACTGGATCCGATCGCGGACAGACTGTGCAGCACTCTTCAGAATAGTGTGGAAGAAGCAGGATGTCTGCAGCTGCTCCCGGGAATTCATAAAAGTGACGGCTTTTTTATTGCCAGATTTGGAAAGAAATAAAAGGATAGAAAAAGGATGAAGAAAGATATTCGCGCATATACATATGAACAATTGGCCGCAGAGATGGAACAGATCGGGGAAAAGAAATTTCGTGCAAAGCAGATTTATGAATGGCTGCATGTAAAGCTTGCTGACAGTTTTGAAGAGATGACGAATCTCTCCAAAGCGCTCCGGGAAAAACTGGAGGCGGAATATGAGATCCTTCCGGTAAAAATGCTGGAGCGTCAGATTTCGAAGATTGACGCAACGAATAAGTTTTTATTTCAGCTTTCTGACGGAAATGTGGTGGAAAGTGTGCTGATGCGCTACAAGCACGGAAATTCCGTCTGCATTTCTTCTCAGGTGGGCTGCCGGATGGGATGCAGATTCTGTGCTTCTACCATCGGTGGGCTGGAGAGAAATCTGTCGCCGTCTGAGATGCTGGGGCAGATTTATCAAATCCAGAAGATCACAGGAGAAAGAGTCTCCAATGTTGTTGTGATGGGAACCGGAGAACCCATGGATAATTATGAGAATTTCCTGACATTTGTCCGTATGCTTACAGATGAACACGGACTGCATATCAGCCAGAGAAATCTCACGGTTTCCACCTGTGGGATCGTGCCGAAGATCCGCGAGCTTGCCATGGAGCATCTGCAGATCACACTGGCACTTTCTCTGCACGGCTCTACTCAGGAAAAGAGAAAGCAGCTCATGCCGGTGGCAAATAAATATGACTTGCAGGAAGTGCTCAAAGCATGTGATTTTTATTTTCAGGAGACAGGAAGAAGGGTGACTTTTGAATACAGCCTTGTTCACGGAGTGAATGACACACAGGAAGATGCAGAGGAACTGATCGGAATCTTAAAATCCCGCAACTGCCATTTGAATCTGATTCCGGTCAATCCGATCAAAGAGCGTGATTTTCAGCAGCCTTCCCGCAAAAATGCGTTGAATTTCAAAAATAAACTTGAAAAAAGCGGAATAAATGTTACTATAAGAAGAGAAATGGGCGCAGATATTGACGGCGCCTGTGGTCAGCTCAGAAGACGCTATGTAAAAACAGAGAATGAGTAAAGGAGAGAGCGTATGAAGACATTTTCCATTACAGATGTTGGGATGGTAAGACAAGTGAATCAAGACTATGTCTATATGACAGACAATTCTCTGGGACCTCTTCCGAATCTGTTTGTTGTAGCAGACGGAATGGGCGGTCATCAGGCAGGTGATTATGCTTCTAAGTATACAGTGGAAGTTTTAAAACGCGAGCTGGAGAATACCAGTGAGCAGGACGTAGAGAGAGCGCTTGTTTCGGCGATCAAGACAGCCAACAGAGAGATCATCAAAAAAGCTTCCGAGGATCCTCATTTAAAGGGGATGGGGACTACGGTAGTACTGGCAACGATCGTCAACCAGATGATGTATTTTGCAAATGTGGGAGACAGCAGGCTGTATCTGATCAATCAGGGTATCGTACAGCTTACAAAAGACCATTCTCTGGTGGAAGAGATGGTACGCCTTGGCGGGATCAAGCCGGAGGAAGCAAAGCATCACCCGGATAAAAATATTATTACGAGAGCAATCGGTGCAAAAGACAGCGTAGAGGTTGATTTTTATGAGCACCGTCTGAAAAAGGGAGACATCATTCTGATGTGTACAGACGGACTCAGCAATATGGTGGAGGATGAAGAGCTGTTCCATATTGTACAGGGGGGCAGAGATATTGTGGAATCTGCACAGTCTCTGGTAGAAACGGCAAAAGAGAACGGTGGTACGGACAATATCGGGATCGTACTGGTAGAGCCGTTCGCAGATGAGGTGAGTATATGTTAAAAGAAGGTATCTTTTTAGGAAAGCGCTATGAGATCCTGGATCGTATCGGTTCCGGCGGTATGGCGGATGTGTATAAGGGCAAAGACCATAAGCTGAACCGGTATGTGGCGATCAAGGTGCTGAAGAGCGATTTTCGCTCAGATGAGACTTTTATCAAAAAGTTCTTAAGCGAAGCTCAGGCAGCAGCAGGTCTGATGCATCCGAACGTAGTCAACGTATATGATGTGGGGCAGGACCGCGGAGTTTATTATATGGTGATGGAGCTTGTGGAAGGCATCACATTAAAAGAATATATCGAGAAAAAAAGGCAGACTCTCTGCAAAAGAGACGATCAGCATTTCCATTCAGATGGTGACGGGAATTCAGGCAGCCCACAACCAGCATATCATACATCGGGATATCAAACCGCAGAATATCATTATTTCAAAAGACGGAAAAGTAAAGGTTACAGATTTTGGAATTGCAAGAGCAACGACTTCGTCCAATACGATCAGCACCAGCGTGATGGGATCGGTTCATTACACATCGCCGGAGCAGGCAAGGGGCGGCGTGGTAGATGAAAAAAGTGATATTTATTCTGCCGGTATCAGTATGTATGAAATGGTGACAGGGCATGTTCCGTTTGATGGCGAGTCTACGGTCACTGTGGCGATCAAGCACTTGCAGGAGGAAATTATTTCTCCAATTGTGGAAGTGCCGGATACGCCAAAGAGCCTGGAGAAGATTATTTTAAAATGTACACAGAAGAGTCCTATGTATCGGTATCAGAACTGCGAAGAGCTTTTGCTTGATCTGAAACGGGCACTGGTAGATCCGCAGGGAGGATTTATTTCAAACGGACCAAAAGTGAACAATGTGGATGAGACTGTGGTCATGGATACGCAGGAGATCGCAAGAGTTCAGAATCGGGATTATGACGGTGAGGACTATGATGATCCGGACGAATCCTATGACGACGAGGAGTATGATGATGATTCATACGATCGAAGAAATCGTCGGGAAGATGGCAGAAAAGGCCAAAAAGAAGAAGTCGATCCACAGATGAAAAAGGTCACAAAGAATTTTGATGATCGTTGTGGCAGTTATTGTTGCGATCGGAGTGATCTTTGGAATCAGTAAGGCAGTCGGCGGATTCATGCCTGGCAAGGTAGTGACCGAAGAGAAGGAAAAGAAGGTTTCTGTACCGGATATTCGGGGAATGACGGAAGAAAAGGCAAGAAAAGCACTCACAAAGAAGAACATCGGATATCAGTCAGCAGGTCAGGTCGCTTCAGACAAATATGAAAAAGGCGAGATTGCGGAACAGGATCCAAAAACCAGGAGAAAAAGTAAAAGAGAATTCGACGGTCACTGTGAAGATCAGCAGCGGACCGGCAGGAAAAAACTGCCAAAGTACCGGATGTAACAGGAAAATCTGAGGCGGATGCACAAAAGCAGCTGGAAGACAAACGGGTTTGTTGTGGCATCTGAGACAGATTACAGCGACAGTGTGCCGCAGGGATATGTGATTTCCACAAATCCGACAGCCGGAACAGAGTGGGCAGAGGGCAATACAGTGACAATGGTTGTCAGCATGGGCAAAGAGAAGATCAGTGTACCGGATGTATCCGGTGCGGATCCGGACAGTGCCCAGACTACGCTGCAGGGAGTGGGACTGACACTTGGAAGTGAAAGCTCCAGTGAGTATAGTGATGAGTATGAGGAAGGCACCATTATCCGGACAGTGCCGGCAGCCGGTGAACAGGTGGAAAAAGGAACGACTGTCAATTATGTCCTGAGCAAAGGCAGAAGACAGAGACTGTAGAAGTACCGACTCTCTCCGGTCTGACAAGAAGTCAGGCAGAAGCAAAGCTTTCCGGATTAGGTCTGACAGCGAATGTGACAGAATCTTATGATTCTACTGTTACAAAAGGATATGTAATCAGTCAGTCTGTGACACCTGGAAGTCAGATCGAAAAAGGGTCAACAGTTGATATTGTGGTCAGTCTCGGACCGGAAAATGTGACACCGGATCCGCCGACAGACGGAGATAACAATAATGGAAATGACAGCGGATCAAACGGTGGTTCATCGTCAGGAGCGAACCACTGACAGCAGAGGAAATTATGCAGGGAAAAATAATCAAGGGAATTGCCGGATTCTACTACGTAAACGTAGTAGAATCCGGTGTTTATGAGTGTAAGGCAAAAGGCGTGTTCCGAAAAGAGAAGATCAAGCCTTTAGTAGGGGACAATGTCCGAATAGAAATACTGGATGAAGAAAATAAGACAGGGAATATTGTGGAGATTTTTCCCAGAAAGAATGAGCTGATCCGTCCGGCAGTGGCAAACATCGATCAGGCACTGGTGGTGTTCGCAGTGACAAAGCCGACGCCGCATTTCAATCTTCTGGACCGGTTTCTGGTCATGATGGAGCGAAAAGAGATACCGGTAGTTTTGTGTTTTAATAAGAAAGACATTGCGACCAGTCCGGAAATTGCAGAATTAGAAGCAATCTATGAGAAATGTGGATATCCGATCGTATTTACCAGCGCACTGGAGCAGGAGAATATAGAAGAAATCCGTCGTCTTCTGCTGAAAAAGACAACGGCGATCGCAGGACCTTCCGGAGTCGGGAAATCGTCTCTGATCAATCTGCTTCAGAATCAGGTGCAGATGGAAACCGGAACGATCAGCAGAAAGATTGAACGTGGAAAGCATACCACAAGGCATTCTGAGCTGATCGCAGTAGATGCGGATTCCTACATTATGGATACGCCGGGATTCAGCTCACTTTATGTCAATGATTTTGAAAAGAAGAATTGAAGTACTATTTTCGGGAATTTGCTTCCTATGAAGGGCAGTGCCGATTTCAGGGATGCGATCACGTGCATGAACCGGGATGTGCGGTAAAAGAGGCGCTGGAAGAGGGAAAAATCCATCCGGTCCGATATAAAAATTATCTGGAGATGTATACAGAATTGAAAGAAAAGAAGAGGTATTGATTTATGAAAAACAGAATTGCACCATCGATTTTGTCGGCAGACTTTAAAAGACTTGGCGAGCAGTTAAAAGAGACAGAAGCAGCAGGAGCGGAGTATATCCATTTTGATGTGATGGATGGAATGTTTGTGCCGAGTATTTCTTTCGGAATGCCGGTTCTTGCATCCATCAAAGGGCATACACAGCAGGTGATGGATGTGCATCTGATGGTTACAGAGCCGATTCGTTATGTGGAAGATTTTGCAAAAGCAGGAGCTGATATTCTGACGGTTCATGTAGAAGCATGTGAGAATCTGGTGGAAACTGTGGATAAGATCCATGCATGCGGAATGAAGGCGGGAGTATCGATTAAACCGAATACACCGGTATCTGCACTGGAACCGGTACTGGATAAAACGGAGATGTTTCTGATCATGTCTGTAGAACCGGGATTTGGCGGACAGGCATTTATTCCGGAGTCGTTGGACAAGATCAAAGAATTAAGAAATCTGCTGAATGCAAGAGGGATCCAGGCAGACATTGAAGTGGATGGAGGAATTTACCACAGCAATGTCAAAGAAGTGCTGAATGCGGGAGCGAATGTGATCGTGGCAGGCTCTGCTGTGTTCAAAGGAAATGTGGCAGAGAATGTAAAAGGATTTATGGAGATTTTAAGCGCCAATGAATAGATGGACTGTGATCGTAAGCGGCGGGATGCTGGAAGAAGAATTTGCAAGATCTGTTCTGGAAAATCCGGAGATTGAGTTTATCATAGGAGTGGACAGAGGACTGGAGTTTCTTTACAGGCATGAAATCTGCCCGAATTATATTGTGGGAGATTTTGACAGCGTATCCGGTGAAATTTTAGGGTACTATGAGAAAGAAACAAAAGTGCCGATCCGCAAGTTCAATCCGGTCAAAGATGCCTCAGATACAGAAATCGCACTGCGTTTGTGTCTGGATCTGGGAAGAAAGAATATCCTGATCCTGGGGGCGACCGGAAATCGGATCGATCATATATGGGCGAATGTGCAGTGTTTAAAAATCGGACTGGATGCAGGAGCAGATGTGCGGATCGTGGACAGTCGTAATCGGATCCGGCTCTTGGACCGGGAGATCACACTTTCAAAGAAAGAGGCATACGGACCGTACTTTTCGGTGTTTCCACTGGGAAAGAGTGTGGAGAAATTTAATATTGAGGGCGCGAAGTATCCGCTGAAAAAATCATAAATTAACGGCGTATGACAGTCTCTGTGTAAGCAATGCATTTGCAGAGGAGGCGGTCAGGATCACGTTTCCGGAGGGAATCGTGATCCTGATGGAGACGCGGGATTAGAGGAGGAAATAGGAAAAAATGAAATTAGGAATCGTTGTAAATTAGCCGTTTTTTTCATAAATCTATATACATCAATAAAAGTCCGTAAAACCGCATGGTTACAAAGATTTTTTGAAATTGTAAATTCATAAAACTTCATACAAAATCATATACTTTCATGCCATTTGGGTGTAGAAATGGGTGTAAAAAGATAGTCGAAAACCAGAGTCCAACGCATTTTATGTATTGATAAATGGGCATACAGATTTCTACGGATAGAACCATATAGCATGATAGAACAGAAGTTAAAATATTATAATGTACCGCACAGGCGGCGTTACCTTATCCCAACAGGGAAACAAGGAACGCCGCTACTTTTTTTACCCTCATGTTACGCAGTAGGGGCAAAAAGAGCTTTGCTACATAAGGCTTTGCGGGTGCGGTTTTCACACAGTAAGGGATTGATACCTAAACCCTCAAAATCGCTGTTCTACTGCGTAACAAATATGAAGCAAAGGAGTTGATGAAGCTATGGCAGTTTTCCGCGTGGAGAGAAACACAGGATATACGGTTATGAGTA
>ENA-OPYU01000106-OPYU01000106.1-human-gut-metagenome-genome-assembly--contig:-NODE-106-length-30902-cov-3.839675_pt1 | contig 30902 bp, 32 predicted proteins | sample MGYA00242637_ERZ504482 | MGnify/ENA primary metagenome ERZ504482 (study PRJEB26092, sample SAMD00036237) | human gut metagenome | host: Homo sapiens | study: EMG produced TPA metagenomics assembly of... | reverse complement strand
TTATGACTGAAATCAACGATATGATCTCCTCGCTGGTAAACACCACCGAGGCCGTGAAAGGAGCGAGTGCGCTTATGAAAAATAAAGTGATTGGTATCTGCCCGAACTGTGGCAAATCTGTTGTGGAGCGCGAAAAGGGGCTATTTCTGCGAGAACCGGGAATGCCGATTTGTACTGTGGAAAGACAACGCCTTCTTCAAGCGTCTGGGCAAACGGATGGATCAACCACAATCTTGTTTATCGTGTGCAGGAAGATGGCACTTGCACCAACCATGTAAACTCGCCCAAAACGAAAGCTGGCATCCGTATCATTCCGATGCTTGATGAAGTGTTCGATGCCTTTCTGGAAGAATACCAGTATCAAAAGGTCATCGGTTTCTGCACGGATGAAATTGATGGGTACTCCGGCTTCGTTTTCTGCACTGGCGATGGCAAGGTCTATCTCCCCAATGCCATCAACCGCACTATCCGTTCGATTTGTGCAGACTATAATAAGGAAGAAGAATCCAAAGCGAAGGAAGAAAATCGTGACCCGGTTCTTCTGCCGAAGTTTAGCTGCCACATCCTGCGGCACACATTCTGCACTCGATTCTGCGAGAACGAAACCAACCTGAAGGTCATTCAGGAAATTATGGGTCATGCGGATATTTCCACTACAATGGATGTATATGCAGAAGCGACCCAAGAGAAAAAGAAAGAATCCATGACCTCGCTGCAAAGTGCACTGCTTGTGCGGTAAGGCATAGATTCAAAATAACAGAAATGTTCCTCTCTGCTGGACAAAGAAGCACATCTCGTTTATCACGGTTTGACAGCGAACAACACCCGTTGTTACGTTTTCCGTCACGCTCCGTCAAAAAAAGGGCTGTGACCAAAACATGTACACAACTTTCGTGGACGCTGTTGGAGCTTGTTGGAGGGTTCTTCAAAAAATCCCCCGGAATCGTGGACGTTGTTGGAGCCTGTTGGACGAAAACAGGGCTATTTCTTGCCACGTCCCCACGATGAAGCCGATTGAGCAGTAAATTCCGCGTTTGCGCAGCAATGAAAGCCCCAGTGGGGCTTTTAAGCGGCCGAGCGGTCTTGCGCCAGCAAGATGGAGGGGCCTTGCCCCGACAAGTTCGCGTTTAGCGCAAAGTTGGAGCATATGGTGGATGGGCGTAGACCTGTAAAGAGCTAATATAACAAACACAGCCCCGCTTTGGCGAAGGAGAAGCCAAAGCGGGGCTGTATTCAATGAAGGAGAAATGAAAGGAATATCAGGTTACAGATTCAACTCAAACTGTTCCACCGTAACAGTTGCTTTGCCATCGGCGGCAAAGGTGATGCCATCGGCAGACTTGGGGGGTGTAGATCCATGCGGTCATGGTCTGCTCACCGTCGTTGGCGAAAACTTCGATGCTGTTTTTATCCAGCAGGATGCGGAGCTTCAGGGCACCGTTCTGGCTGCGCACCTTGCAGCTGCGGCGGTGAACAATGTCGGCACGGGAACCGGCATAGCTGCGATCCAGCGTCAGCTCGGAGGTGTAGGGGTCGTAGGTCAGGCTGGTGTGATGGTCTGCATCAGCAGCCAGCTTCAGGGTAAAGGAGCGGTACTCGCCGGGCTGCACCGTAACGGTCAGATCCGCCACACGGCCCTTGATGCCTTCCAGAGAAGTTTCGCTTTGCACCGTCACATTTTCGTGCAGGGTGCGCTTGCCGTGGACGGCGTCCAGCTCCCGCACCGGGGCCTGAACAATACGTCCATCCTTGATGTGCAGCTCGCGGGGGCAGATGGTCTGCCCGAACCACTTGCAGCCCTTGGGCTTATCTTCGGTGTCCGACCATGTCTGCAGCCATGCGGTCATGATGCGGCGGCCATCCGGGGCAAGGGTGGTCTGGGTGGCGTAGAAGTCGATGCCGCCATCCATCAGCTGCACGTTTTCCTTGGTGAAAGTGTGGGTGGCTTCGTCGTAGCTGCCGATGAAGGCAATCACGTTGTGACCGTTGTGGAACTCGCCCTTGGGCAGCATCTCCATGGGGCCGAGCATCAAGACCTGCTTGCCATCCAGCGGGAAGAAGTCCGGGCACTCCCACATTTTGCCGTACTGATTGTTGCAGCGTTCCAGCACCGTGACAAAGTGCCAGTCGAAGCCGTCCTTGCTCTGGAACAGTGCCGCTGCGCCGCTGCCGTCCTCGGCCAGGCAGACGGTGACGGCGGAGTAGGTGCCGTCGGCCTCACGCCAGATCTTGGGGTCCCGGAAATCAAACTTGCTGAAGCCCTCCGGCAGGTCTTTCTGGGTCAGCACCGGGTTGCAGGCAGGCTTTTCGTAGTCGAGACCGTCACCGATGGCGATGCTCTGGGTCTGGATATCCCGCATCTCCCCATTGGGCTGCTTTTCTGCCACCACGCTGGTGTACATCAGCAGCTGCTTGCCGTCATCCATCTCGGTAGCAGAACCGGAGAAGCAGCCGGGGCCGTTGTCCGCCGGGGAATCCGGGGCGAGTGCACAGGGCAGATACTCCCAGTGCAGCAGGTCGGTGCTGACCGCGTGACCCCAGTGCATGGGCGCCCACCGCACATCGTAGGGGTTATACTGATAGAACTGGTGATACTTCCCTTTATAATAAGAGAAGCCGTTGGGGTCGTTGAGCCAGCCCACATAAGGAGTCATGTGGTAAGCAGGGCGTTCCTCCGGGGAGATCGCTGCGCCGTGCTCGGCCTCGTAGGCACGGGCTTTTTGTAAAGTCAAATCGTTCATGGAATCCTCCAAAGGAAAGAATTCTTATGCGTAGTAAGCATCCAGATATTTCTGCATAATGCCCAGATAGTCGGACAGGCCGTAGTCTTCCAGCTTGCTCAGATATTCGTTCCACTCTGCATCCTTAGTGCCGTTCATGATCCAGTTGGCCTTCTGCGTATTCATGTAGGTCTGCAGATCTGCCTGCAGGTTAGAGACCTGCTCGGTGTCCTCGCTGCTCATAAAGACATTGGGATAGACATAATCGTTGTTCATATCCGGGGTGTAGATCTCCTTGATCCAGTCCAGACGGTACTGTGCATCGTCCGGGCAGGTAACGTATACACCATAGTAATCATCCAGAACCGCCAGAGGTCCACTGACACACTGCGCTTCACGGACTTCCACGGGAGAAGCATCGCCCAGAGGAGCGTGCTTCAGCATGGGCTCGCCCTTATCGTTGGTGGACAGTTCAAAGATGTTAAAGCCTTCCGCATCGCCGTAAGTACCCCAGTTGTTCTGCGGAGACTGGAGGGGTGCGTACATCTGATCCAGCCATGCGCAAACCAGTGCAGGATTAGTCGCCTTTGCGGTGACAACGCATCTGCCGCGGGCAAAGCCGCTGGTGAAAGAACCGTTCTGCGGGGTGATATTGCGGGTATCGGCGGTCAGGGCGGGCAGCGGCTCCCAGTCGGTCAGGTTGTCAATGTTGGCAACATCCCAGCTGAAGCAGACACCATAGCGGCCAGCCTTGCCCTTGGAAACATAGGTGGACCACTCCTGCGTGAAGCACTCCGGGTCGATGAGCTTCTCGGCATACAGCTTGTGCAGCCAGTCCAGGCCATCACGGTAGCCCTGCTGGGTGGCAGCACAGATGACTTTCCGGTCGTTGGTAACGGCGATATGGCGGTCTTTGTCTGCATCACCGTAGCCTTCGCCAAAGCCATTGATGAGGATGCTGGGGTCCTGATCGCCGTTGTTGACGATGCAGGACATGGGGATGATGTCGCCGTCAATGCCATACTCTGCCTTGATAGAAGCGGCGTTATCACGGAATGCAATCAGCACCTGCTCAAACTCGTCCACCGTGGTGGGCATCGACAGACCGAGGAAGTTCAGCCACTTGGTATTGATGAAGCTCATGTTGCTAATGGTCTGGATGGCGGTCTTTTCCGAGCCGAGCTGCTCGATCCAGGGCAGTGCCCAGATGTGGCCATCGCTGTCGGTGCACATGGTGCGGTACTCCGGGTACTGCTCAAAGACCTTCTGGAGATAAGGCATATTGTTGTCAATGTAGTCTTCCAGATTGAGGATGACACCCTGATCTGCGTAGCGCAGCAGATTGCTGTCGGTAAAATCAGCAGTAAAACAAAATCCGTCAGGGTGTTGGGGTTGGACATATTCAGGGTGATCTTATCGCTCCACTGGTCGGACTGGATGGCGGTCCAGTCGATGTGCACATTGGTCTGCTCTTCCAGACGCTTGAAGATGGTGCGGTTGTTCGGTTCGGGTTCGCTGCCTACAGGGAAGCTGGTCATACCGGTAAAGGTGACCTTTTCGGGCAGCGGAAATGTAACGGCACCGGTCACGTCCACAGCTGCGGCAGCAGAATCACCGCTGCCGGTGGATTTGCCGCCACAGGCAGACAGAGCAGCGGCAGAGCCCGCCAGAGCGCAGACCTTGAGGAAGTTGCGGCGAGAGATCAGCTTTTTCATGGTATTTTCTCCTTTTTCATGTTTCCTTTTTTCGTGTAACAGATGAGCGTACCGGCTTATAAAATTCTGGAATATCCTCAGCCTTTAATGGAACCAGCCATGATGCCGGCATCAAAATACTTCTGGAAGAAGGGATACATCACCAGCAGCGGCAGGCTGGAAATAATAATGGTTGCATATTTGAGCAGTTCTGCCATCTTCGCACGTTCGGCAGTACTCTGGATATCTGCGATCATGCCGGATTCCGGCTGGCTCTGGATCAGGATGGAACGCAGCACCAGCTGCAGCGGCTGCTTCGATGCGCTGTTCAGGTAGATCATGGCGTCAAAGTAGCTGTTCCACATTGCCACGAACTGCCACAGAGCCAGAACTGCCACCACCGGCATACAGACGGGCAGCAGGATCTTGAAGAAGTAAAGCATCTCGCTGGCTCCATCCACATCCGCAGCTTCGCGCAGCTCACGCGGGACGCCTTGATAATAGGTACGGGCAATGATCATGTTCCACACGCTGAATGCTCCCGGCAGAATGACCGCCCACATGGAATCCAGCAGACCCAGATTGTTGATGAGCAGGTAGGTGGGGATCAGACCGCCGCTGAAAAACATCGTGATCACAAACAAGGTGTTGAAGATCTTTTTGCCTTTGAAGTCCGGCAGCGACATGGGATAAGCGGCAAGCATCGTCACAGCTACCGAGATGATGGTGAAGATGATCGAGTAAAGTACTGCGTTCCTGAAGCCGACCCAGATCTGCTTGTCCGAAACGACACGCTGGTAAGCATCCAGACTCCACTTGCTGAAATCAAAGGAGATTCCCTTGTTTTGCAGAGTGACCGGGTCCATAAAGGACGCGATGACGATGTAGATCATCGGAACGATGATCGCCAGCAGGAACAAGCCCAGAAGTGCGTAGCCGCAGTACAGGATGATCTTATCTTGTCTGGTGTAGAGGGCCATTTTTGATTTTTTCTGTTTTGCCATGGTAAACCCCTCCTTACAAGCCCTTGCCATCGTTCATTTTGGCAACGATCTTGTTCACTGCGATCAGCAGGATGACGTTGACAACGGTGTTGAACAGACCGACTGCCGTGGAAAAGCTGTAATCGCCGTCCAACAGGCCCTTTTTTATAAACGTACGTTGCAATGATCTCGGCAGTGTTCAGGTTCAGGTCCGTTTGCAGGGCATAGGCTTTTTCAAAACCGATGCTCATGATGTTGCCTGCCTGCAGGATAAACTGAATAACGACCATATCCTTAATGGCGGGCCACTCCACCGTCATGATCTGCTGGATCAGGTTTGCGCCGTCGATCATCGCAGCTTCCTTCAGATCTTTGCTGGCGTTAGAAAGGGATGCGGTGTACATGATGGATGCCCAGCCGGCACCCTGCCAGATGCCGCTGATAATGTAGATGGGGACGGAACGCTTCCGGCAGCGTCATGAAGTTGATGCTGGTGTGAAGCAGGCCGTTCACCGGACCGGTGACACTCAGCAGCACTCGGACGATGCCGCACAGCACGATGACCGAGATGAAGTTGGGCATATACAGCACCAGCTGCACCTTCTGCTTGATCTTCTTGCTCTCGATACGGTTGAGCAGGAATGCCAGCAGGATGGGGATCGGGAAGCCCCACAGCAGACCGTAGACGCTCAGCTTCAGGGTGTTGATCAGATAGCGCTGGAAGTCCGGCGAGGACATGAAGCGGGTAAAGTTTTTGAAGCCTACCCACTCGCTGCCCCAGATGCCCTTGAAGGGATTGTACTTCTGGAACGCGATCAGCACACCGCCCATGGGAGCGTACTTGAACACCAGCGTCAGCGCCACGGCAGGCAGCAGGAACAACAGGTAAAGCTGCCAATGCCGTTTGATGTAGACCCATGTGTTGTGCAGCTTGCGTTCTGCTGTCAGCACAGCCGTTTCCGGCGAGGCCGTCTTTGCTTTCATGAATCATTCTCCTCCTTTTTGATTTGCTTGCCGTTTGATTCGCACTTTACATTTGCACCTTTGAATTTTACGTTTTTCGCTTCTATTGTGCAAATGTAAAATCCTTTGATTTATTTATACCACTCACGCAAGCGAATGTCAACGATAAATTCATGGTATACATCAAAAATTATTGTGGATTTGTACAGATGCACAAATCCAAAAGTGCGCAAATATGCAAAATGATGATTTGCATTTTTGCATTTGACTAATTTGTGCATTTGCACTATACTGGAGTCGCAAAGAATAAGATCCGTCACCGGACTTTATCTATAAAAGAAAGAACACCCGCTCCTATTTATAAAGAAAGAGGATGACTTATGGCAACCAAAGTCACCATTCAGGATATTGCAAACGAACTGCAGCTTTCCCGCAACACAGTTTCAAAGGCCATCAACAACACCGGTGTGCTGGCAGATGCCACACGGGAGAAGATCCTGCGCAAAGCCGCCGAAATGGGCTATAAGCAGTTTGCCTATCTGCCGCTGTTTCAGGAAGACACTGCAAAAGCAGCAGAGCATTCCATTCTGCCGAGTGACAAACGGGAGATCGCCATGCTGACGACCCAGTTTCTGAGCAGCTCTCACTTTTCCTCCATGATGCTGGATCGTTTCCAGTCGGAAATCGAGCATCTGCATAGCTGTACGACCATTCATCGCATTTCTCCCATAGAGCTGAAAGAGAAAAAGCTTCCATCTTCTCTCAATATCGAGCGCACAGCCGGCATCATCTGCATTGAAGTATTCGACTATGACTACGCACAGATGCTGTGCGATCTGGATGTTCCGCTGCTGTTTGTAGACACCCCTGTGATGGATATGCGTCCTCCCCTTAAAGCCGACCGCCTTTATATGGAAAACCGCATTGAGGTCCAGAATGCGGTGGCTCACATGGTCCAGCGCGGCAAAAAACGCATCAGCTTTGCGGGGGATAAAAACCCACTGTCAGTCCTTTTTTGAGCGTTATATGGCTTATAAGGATGCAGTGGAGTACTTTGGTCTGACAGAAGGCCTGAACACCTGTGCGATGCCATCTGGACAGCAGAACTATCCGGTATCCCTGTACGAAACCATACGTCGGTTCAAAACGATGCCGGATGCCTTTGTCTGCGCCAATGACTTTGTTGCCATGGATCTGGTCAAGGCATTGAATGAGCTGGGGTATTCGGTTCCCGATGATATCTGGGTCTGCGGCTTCGATGACAGTCAGGAGGCTTCCTACTTTGCCCCCATCTAACTTCGATCCATATCCATGGACAGATCATGGGCTACACCGCTGCCAATCTGCTTATGACCCGCATCGAAGAGCCATCGCTGAACTATCGCACCGTCTATACGGAAACCAACCTGATCCTGCGCGAATCCACAGGAGATTGAGCGAAAGGAGAACCCCCATGCGTGACCTGTGCAATACGGACAAGCCGCTGTTTGCTGTGCTGACGAAATTGACTTACAGTGCTTACCTGAACATCTTATGGCTCGTGTGCAGCCTGCCCATCATTACCATAGGAGCTTCTACGACCGCATTGTTCTACGTCACGCTCAAAATGGCGGAAGATCGGGACGATGGTCTGACCCGGATGTTTTTTTAAGGCGTTCCGGGAAAATTTTAAGCCTGCCACAAACTCTGGCTGATCCTGCTGGCAGTCGGCAGTTTCCTGGCTGTGGATGGCTTTGTGCTGCGCCGAATGTGGAGCGAAAACATTTTCTGGACACTGCTCACTGCTGTGCTTATTGGTGCGGCAATTCTGTACGGCATCGTTCTGCTGTATGCCTTTCCTCTGCTGGCACGGTTTGAAAACACCACCTTCGGCATCCTGAAAACAGCGTTTCTCGTGGGTGTCCGGTATCTGTTTTGCACCCTGCTGATGGCGGCGATCTATGGCATCATGGGGTACGTCATAGTGTTTGTGTTCACGCCTGCATTCCTGCTGGGCATGGGTTTCTGCGCCATGCTCTGCTCCTTTCTGATGCTTCGGATCCTCTATCAGATCGGTGGAGACCCTGATGCAGTACATGAGGAATCCGACCATGACAAAAACTGACCGGGATACGCTCCGCTCCCTCCATGGGCGCAAAAAGTGGGAGCACATCTGGGCATATTACAAGCTGCCCATTGCGATCGTGCTCATCGTCGTCTATATCCTCGGGTATGCAGCCTACCGTCATGTGACGAAAAAAGAGGATGTGCTTTACCTTGGTCTGGTAAATATCACTGCCGGGTCTGATCTGACGGAACAGCTTACCACCGGCTTTGCCGAGGCGCAGGGTCTGACCAAAAAGCAACAGGTCGATCTGCTGTCCGGCTTGCTGCTCAGCGAGAGCGACCGCGCAGAGGAGCAGTATGTATATGCTTCGGAGATGAAGCTACTGGGTGCAGTCAGTGCCCAGCGGTTAGATGTTGTTCTGATGGACGAATATGCACGGGATCGACTGTTGGCAGATGATTATTTTCTCGATCTGCGGACACTGGATGCGTCTTTCCATGCACTGTCGGGTCTGAACGCCGGTGGGACCGTGCTGGATATTTCGGACACGCCGTTTGTCAGGCAGGCAGGTTTTTCTGGCAAGGTCTATCTTGGGGTAGTGCAGAATGCACCGCACCCGGAGCGTGCAGCCGCTTACATTCATTATTTGTTCCAGCGGTGACCGTTGGGTTTTAGCTTATAGGATAAAAATAAGGAGAAAACGCATGGACATTTTAACGATTGGTGAAGTTTTGATCGACCTGACCCAGACCGGCAAGGATGCGCGCGGCATCCCCCAGTTTGCCGCAAACCCCGGCGGTGCACCGGCCAATCTGGCGGTGGCTGCTTCCAGACTGGGCGCACAGACCGCCTTTATCGGCAAGGTGGGTGCGGATGCTTTTGGCCGCTACCTGAAAGAGGTTCTGGCAGAAAACAAGGTAGACGTTTCCGGCATGGCGGTGGATGCAGACCACCCCACCACCATGGCGGTGGTCTCGGTGGATGCCACCGGCGAGCGGGATTTCAGCTTCTACCGCAGCGCAAACGCTGACGTGATGCTGTGCAAGGAGGACATTTCGGACGAGGCTCTGAAAGCCGCCAAAATCGTCCACTTCGGCTCTGTCAGCCTGACCGCTGTCCCCTCCCGCACTGCCACGCTGGATGCTGCTGCCCGCGCCAAAAAGCTGGGTGCTACCATCACCTACGAGCCCCAACTACCGTGCCAACCTCTGGAAGAACAAAGAGGATGCCATTGCACAGATGAAAGCGCCCCTGCCGCTGGTGGATATCCTGAAGGTGTCCGATGAAGAACTGCCTCTGCTCACCGGCACCACTGACTGCGAAAATGGCACAGCCCAGCTTGCCCAGAACGGCATCCGGCTGATTTTCGTCACCTTGGGTGCAAACGGCGTATTCTACCGCTTTGGGGAGAAAACCGGCCATGTGGCAGGTGTCCCCTGCAAGGTGGGTGATACCAACGGCGCAGGCGACACCTTCTTTGGGGCTGCTCTGTCCAAGCTCTGCAAGGAGGAGCTGGACACCCTGACGGTGGACAAGCTGGAAGGCATTCTGGCTTTTGCCAACAAAGCGGCCAGCATCACCACCAGCCGACATGGTGCTATCCCCGCCATGCCCACCTTGCAGAAGTGGAGGGCTGAATCATGGCAGCAAAACAGGAATTTGCGTCCCGGTTCGCCAAGCACAAGGACGAGCTGGAATGGCTGTTCATGGAACTGTACCACAACCGGGAAGGGCTGGAGGTTCTGGAACGGGAGATGGCAGAAGCCTACAACGCCCGCAGCGCCGAGCTGAAAGCACTGGACAAGGCACGCTCTGCCGACCCGGAGTGGTACAAGCGGGGCAATATGTTCGGCATGACCATGTACACCGACCTCTTTGCCGGAAACCTGAAAGAACTGGCAAAGAAGCTGCCCTACCTCAAGGAGCAGAAGCTGACCTATCTGCACCTGATGCCCCTGCTGCAGATGCCCCATCCCCACAACGATGGCGGCTATGCGGTGGAGGATTTTGACACCGTAGACCCGGCACTTGGCACCAACAAAGATCTGGAAAACCTGACCCGGGAACTGCGCAAGGCCGGCATCAGCCTGTGTCTGGATTTTGTCATGAACCACACCGCCAGCACCCACCGCTGGGCCATGGCGGCAAAGGCAGGCGACCCGTGGTTTCAGGCCTATTACCACCTCTACGAGGACCGCACCATCCCCGACCAGTACGAGCAGACGGTGCCGCAGGTGTTCCCCAACACCGCACCCGGCAACTTTACATGGTGTGAGGAGATGCACAAGTGGGTGCTGACCACCTTCCACGACTACCAGTGGGATCTGAACTACGCAAACCCGGCAGTGTTCGTGGACATGACCAAGAGCATCCTGCACCTTGCAAACCTCGGCGTGGAGGTGTTCCGCATTGATGCAGTGCCTTATATCTGGAAGCAGCTGGGCACCACCTGCCGCAATCTGCCGCAGGTGCACACCATCGTGCGGATGCTGCGCATGGTGCTGGAATGCGTCTGCCCGGCGGTCATCCTCAAGGGCGAGGTGGTCATGGCTCCCAAGGAGCTGGCGGCGTACTTCGGCACCCCGGAAAAACCGGAATGCCACATGCTCTACAACGTGTCCACCATGGTCAACCTGTGGGGTGCCCTTGCCAGCCGGGATACCCGGCTGCTGAAGGCGCAGCTGGATGCCCTCCATGCCCTGCCGGACAACTGCTGGTTCGTGAACTATCTGCGCTGCCACGATGATATCGGCTGGGGTCTGGACGAGGCGGTGGAGAAACGGCTTGGCATTGACCCGCAAAAGCACAAGGAATATCTGTATCACTTCTACGAGGGCAATTTCCCCGGCAGCTGGGCAAAGGGTGAGCTGTACAACTACGACCCTGCCACCGGCGATGCCCGGAGCTGCGGCACCACCGCCAGCCTGTGCGGCGTGGAGCAGGCACTGGAAAAGGACGATAAAACCGCACTGGACTACGCCGTAAAGCGTGACCTGCTGCTGCACACTGCTATGGCATTTTTGCAGGGTTTCCCCATGCTGAACTGCGGCGATGAGATCGCACAACTCAACGGCTGGGACTACAAAAACGACCCCGACCGTGTGGAGGACAGCCGCAATCTGCACCGCACAAAATTCAACTGGGAGGACGCAAAGCAGCGCACCCGGAAGGGCACGCTGCAAAACAAGTTGTGGCAGGGCATGGAGCAGCTGCGCCAGATGCGTGCAGACCCCTGCTTTGCCCCGGATGCGTGGGTAACAACTTGGGACAGCCACAACCCCGGTGTGCTGGCGCTGGTGCGCAAGCGCGGCGAGGAAACGCTGGTGGGGCTGTTCAACTTTACCGAGTACCCGGCAGGGGCAAGTCTGGACGCTCTGGGCGGCGAGTATCACACCCCGGAGGGCACTTCCGTCTGGCTGGCGGATGTGGAACTGGAGCCGTATCAGGCACTGCTGGTAAAAACAAATAAGTAAAGCGGAATACTCCGGTAGCTTTCTCTTGGTCAGAAAGTTGCCGGAGTATTTTTGTTTCGCGCAAACTGCAAGGTCACTGGATCATTGAAATGTCGGAGATGATTGCCACCGCCAATGCCACGCGTGCCTGCGCAAAAAATCCCCCCGATACCGGGTATCCGGTATCGGGGGGATCTGTCATTCTGAGGCTTTACGGAGGAAGCGCTCAGAGGTTACTTTTTGGGGAACGCCTTGTTCCAGATCTCAATGGTCTTGAACTTGGGCATCCAGCCGTCCGATTCAAACTTGCCTTCCCGTGCATCCAGCAGACCCTGCTCCACGCACCACTGTGCGGCCTTGGCCATATCGGGGTCGGCCACATCCGCAAAGGCGGGTGCGCCTGCGGGTTCGGGTCTGCCTGCGGTGTTCCACACCAGCAGGGCCAGCTGGCCGCGGTTTGCCGGGATGGCTGCGCCCTCGGGCAGGAGGCCGTTCAGGATGACGCGGGTGGCGATCTCGTAGCCGCCCCAGATGGCTGCACCGCCAACGGCCACGGCGGCAATTGCACCGCCCGTGGTATCCATGGGTGCAGGTTCTACGCCGAAGTCTTCATCAATAGGTTCGTCCGGGTTAGGCTTGTCCACCGGGCTTGCCGACCAGTGGGCGATCAGTTTGACCGGGTAAACGGGCATCTTAAACGTCGTGGCCGCGCTCTTGGCATTGTCCAGCTTGAGCTGCAGATTTTCCGGAATGCCATCGGGGAATTTCTCGTAGAAGCTATCGGGGTACTTGATCTCCCATTCCACGAACTCCATGCCGGGGTATTTCTCGGCATCATACGGGGTAGCTGTGATCTCCACCTCGGTGCCGATCTCTGCGGGGATATCGCTGCCCTCGCCCAGAGTGGACTTTGCCGTGCCGCCCGTAACAGTAACAGTACTCCTCAGCACGGAAGCGGGGATGCTGTAAACGGCGGTCAGCTTCACGCCGTCCTGCGGCATGGTAAAGACGATCTTTTCCGTGCCCTTTTCCGTTTCGGAGCCCAGACTACCCTCAATTATGCCAATATTCTTGCTGGAATCTTTTTCCACCTTCCAGTGATGGAACGACTCATTCTCCTTGGCAGGCTCATCGGCTTCGATCGTGACGGTCTGGCCCGGCTGTACGAGCACCGTGCCCGTCTGGCTTTCGCCCTTTCCGACGCGGATCGTACCGTCCTTCACTGTGACCGGCATATCTAATACAGGTGCCGGGAAGCTATAAGAAGCTTTCAGCTCCACCGGGCTGGCCGGCATGGTGAAGGTCATATTTTCTTCGGTATTTTTCTGCTCTTCGGTCAGTTCAAAGCCTTCCGGGCTGATCACTTTCCAGCCGCCGAACTTTGTAACACTCGGGTTTTTGTTCTCACCGCTCACTGTGACCTTTTCGCCCTGCAGCACAAAGATTGTTTCTCCGCTCTCGGTGCCTGCTTCGGCAATGCCGTTGACCACCGTAACAGCGGCACGGTACACAGCAGTCAGCTTGACCGCCGCATCCGGCATGGTAAACTTCAGCGGGTTGGCTTTCAGTTCTTCCTCGGTCTTGCCAATATCACCGCCAGACACCACCCAGTGGTCAAACTGGTAGCCATCCGCGCTGCGATCGGTCGCAGTCACGGTCACGTCTGCATCCGGGCGGGCAAAGTCCACCGCGTTGCCGTTCACTTCGGCAGTGCCGCCGGTCACACTCAACTTGCTGGCGTAGTGCGCAGTCAGCTCCACTTCGCCTGCAGGCATGATGAATTCAAACGATTTTTCTCTCAGCTTATCGGCATCAATGGTAAAGCCATCAGGAGCTACCACTTCCCAGCCGTCAAACTTCCGGTCGTCAGATTCGGCTCCGGTTGCAGTAACCTTGACCTTCTGGCCCTTAAAGCTGTCCAACTGAGCTTCTGTTGTATCGCCCACTGTAACAGTGCCATTGTTTACCTTGATCCTGGCGTTCTGCTTTTCTTCAATACGCAGGTAGCGATAGGGCACATCGGACGGGATAGGCGTAACGCTTGCATCAATTGCGCCCTCATCTGCACCTTCGCTGGTATAGTAGACGTAGTTTTTGCCTTTTGCCTGTGTAAAGGTGACAGTGCCCACAGGGCCGCCCTGTGCGTTGCTTTTTTCAGGATCACAGTGCCGGAAGCGGTGATTTGGGTGTTTTCGGAAATCGCTTGTGTGTCATTGATTATAACAGTAACATTATCAGCCTTGTTGATCGTCAGGTTTTTCGCCGCTCTACCGTCGGTACTCTCAATGGTCACGTTACCCTCGCTGGTGATATTTGCGTTGTCCGTTACAACGCTGTAGCCTGCAGAAAGGATCACTTCGCTGGAATCATAAATGTTCAGGCTTCCGTTCACAGCCCTATTTTTGTCGCTGCGGATATCCACCTTACCGGTGCAGTTGATCGTGCTGGTATCACCTCTGGAGAAAATCGCATCATACTCATCACTGCTGATCGTTACATTATGTGCCTTCACTACGATCAGTTTATCCGTTACTGTGCTGCTATTTTCTCCCTTCAGTTCTATATCCTTGCCGGGTGCGTTGAATTTTTTGAAGCGACCTTGGTAGTTTGCCATTCGACTTCAACGTTTGGGTGGTCGGGTCATAACTCAGCACACCCTTATTTAAAATGTCTTTACAGTTTTTGCTGGTAACGCGGGTTGGTGTAGTGGATTCACCGCCTACTTCAAGGCCATAATCCTGCACATCCTCATCGTTCTCTTCGTCCAGCACGCTCACGGCGCTGCGGCGAGTCATGCTCAGCTGCATCAGCGCATCGGTGCTTTCGGCCAGCGCCGGAGCGGAAAAGGTGAACATCATGCATCCGGCCAGCGCCGCCGATACTGCACGCCGGATAAGTTTGCCTTGTTTCATGGTACAACCTCCTTTTTCCCCTCGCATTTTTACGGGCGGGGGTATAGTATTACAGTATCTTGATTATCCCACACTTTACCGCATTTTGGAAGCAAACCTGCGTGAATCGCCCTAAAAGCAGCGTGAAAAGCACAATTTGTGCCGGTTTTGTTGCAGATGTCCGGCCCGCAGGCACAGCAAAGCCCCCGGCAGGTTTGCGCCTGCCGGGGGCTTTACTATGTTATGAAAGATCAATCCTTCTTCTCTGCTGTGCGGGCAAAGAAGTTGGCGAGGATCGCACCGGAAATGTTATGCCACACGGAGAACACAGCGCCGGGAATGGTAGCCAGCGGATACTGTGCAAAGTGTGCGGCGGCCAGACTGGTTGCAAGGCCGGAGTTCTGCATGCCCACCTCGATGGAGATCGCGCGGCACTTGGTGGAGTCCAGCTTGAGCAGCTTGCCCACGCCAAAGCCGGTGAGGTAGCCCAGCACATTGTGCAGGATGACCACCACAAGGATCAGCAGACCGCTGGTCATGATCTTGGCGCTGTTGGCGGAGACCACGGCGCAGATGATCAGCACGATGGCGGTAGTGGAGACCAGAGGCAGCACACGGACGGCTTCCTCGGTGAACTTATGGAAGAAGTGATTGACCACAAAGCCCAGTGCGATGGGCACCAGCACCACCTTGACGATGGACATGAACATGCTCATGGGGTTCACGTCAACACGCTGGCCAGCGTACAGCAGGGTGAGCAGCGGGGTGAGGAGCGGAGCCAGCACGGTGGAAACAGCGGTCATGCCAACGGACAGTGCAACGTCGCCCTTGGAAAGGTAGGTCATCACGTTGGAAGAGGTGCCGCCGGGGCAGGTGCCAACCAGGATCACGCCAATGGCCAGCTCGGTGGGCAGGTGGAACACCTGCGTGAGCGCCCATGCCAGAAACGGCATGAGGGTGAACTGTGCAACGCAGCCCACGATCACATCCTTCGGGCGGCTGAACACCACCTTGAAGTCCTCCGGCTTCAGGGTAAGGCCCATGCCGAACATCACGATGCCCAGCAGGTTATTGACCCACGCCGTCTTTACCACGCTGAACGGGCCGGGGAAGAACAGGGCACCCGCAGCCACCACAATAACGATGGCGGCCATGTACTTGCCCACAAAGTCGCTTACCTTTTCCAGTGTTTTCATAATTGTTTCTCCTTTTCCTTCTGACATGCTTTGGGACAAAAGCATCCGCAAAATAAAACGCCCTTGTCCCCTACGGTCTGTAAGAGACAAAGGCGTGTAATATCCTCTGCGGTACCACTCTTATTGCCAGCACAACGCTGACCACTCAGTGCACGTCCAACAACGCGCGGCCCGTGATAACGGGGGCCTGCCGTTCCTGCTTACTGGGGCGCACACCGCCCATTCAGCCGAAAAGCTCGGAGAGGATCTTCCCACGGATGCCCTGCACTGCCTTGCACCAACCGGCAGCTCTCTGCAGCATTCCTTCCGGGTACTTTTTCTCGTCATAGCCGTAATATTCTTGGTGACATGGAGTATACTCCCCTGCAAAGGCAAAGTCAATAGAATGAGGCCTTCTGATTTTTCATGCGGTTCATTTCAGGAGTGAAAGTGGTTCATGCAGCAGACAAAGCAGAACGGCATCGACACCGACTGCTCCGGCAGGATGACGCGAAGCCATGGTCTAAAGAGTAGGCGGCGATGCCATCCCATCACACAACAAAAGACCGCTCATCTTTTCGGGTGAGCGGTCTTGCTGTTTCTGCGGTTTATTCGCCTTTGGCTTTTGTAAGCAGCATGTGCACGTATTCCGCGCAGGCATCCCAGTCGCGGACGGCGACCTTGTCCTTCGGCATCAGGCTGCTGGCAAGGCCCACGCCAAGGCAGCCCGCCTTGCGGAACTCCGGGATGTTCTCCGGCGTTACGCCGCCAATGGCAACATAGTTTGTGTCGTCCTGGAATCCGACAATCTGGGGCAGGAGAAAAACGACCTCTGAGCCGCTTTTTCCTGTCTGATACGCAAAAAAGATCCCGTTCACCCAGAAGTGGACGGGATCTTTTATTGCTTATGGGGCTTTACTGCAGCGGATCAGGCTTTGACGAAGGTAGCTGCTTCCTCAGCGCAGATATAGCCGCTGTCAATGCACAGGCCATAGCAGAAGCCGGGGATATCGTAGTAGGGGCTGTAGTACAGGCTGCCGCTGTCGGTGCCGGCAACGTACAGGCCGTCGATGGGCTGGTTGTCCAGATCCAGAGCGCGGCAGCAGTCGTCGGTGCGCACGCCGCCAAAGGTGCTCCATGCACTCGGCTCACACTGCACAGCGTAGAAGGGGCCTTCCTTGATGGGGCTGAGGTACCACTTGTTAGCACCAAACTGCTCGTCCACGCCCTTCTCGCAGTACTCGTTGTACTTTGCAACGGTCTCAGCCAGATGGGTCAGGCCGAACTTCTCGCCCAGCTCTTCAATGGTGTCAGCCTTGACCAGCCAGCCTTCCTTCAGGCCCTCTTCAATATCGCTGGGCAGGTTGTCCAGAATGCGGCCCTTGAAGTAGTTGCCAATGAACCAGTTCTCGCTGGTAGCGCCCTTTGCCGTGGTGTACTCGTACAGGCCCTGCGTGGTCATGGCATCCACATAAGCCTGATCCACAATGCCGTACCAAGGGGCGTTCAGCAGGATCTGCTCGGAGCCGTAGCTCATGGGGTAATCGCACAGCAGGCCCTCGTTGATAAAGCGCTTGCCTTCGCCGTCCACCAGCAGGTTGCCGTACAGGCCGAACTTGAAGCAGTAGTTCTGGTCGTACTTATCCTGCTTTGCGGGGCGGCTGGCCTTGCTGTTGGTTCCGCCGTACTCGCAGGGGCAGTAGCCAAAGGTCTTGCACAGCACAGCGCCTGCGTCGTTTGCCATTACAATGCCGTCGCCGGTGCACAGGCTGTTGCCGCCTGCAGCTGCGTTCAGCTTGCGGGTGTGCAGGAACTTCTCCTGCAGGTCGCGGTTGCCAAGGAAGCCGCCGGATGCAATGATGACAGCGCCTGCATGGACGGTGATGGGGGTGCCGTCCTCTTTTTCAGCGGTAAAGCCGCAGATCTTGTCGTTCTCCACGATCAGGCTCTTGGCTGCGGTGTTGTAGATCACCTGCACGCCGTTGTCGTCCAGAGCCTTCTCCCACAGCTGCACGCGCTCATCCAGAGCGTTGGTGATCAGGTGGAAGCCGCCCTTCTCATCCTTGAAGGGGGTCTCGAAGCGGAAGTTTGCTTCCTTCATCTCGTAGCCGATGCCCACCAGCTCTTCCACAGCGTCCTTGGAGGTCTCCAGGCAGCGCTTGATCAGGCTGGGGTTCGGGGTCCAGTGGGTGTAGTTCATGGCATGGTTGAACACTTCGTCCACAGTCAGGGTGGTGCCGCCCTCACGTGCGTGCAGCACGCTGGTGTCCACTGCAAAGGGGCCGGAGACCTTGATGCCGTTCACGCCTGCAACGCTGCCGGCCTTTTCCACGGTGAGCACCTTCATGCCCTTCTGGGCTGCCACGATGCTTGCCATAAAGCCTGCTGCGCCGCAGCCAATGACGGCCACATCCACATCGTATTCCTCAGCTGCGCCTGCGGTCTTTTCCACAGTCTTGGCCAGCCATGCCTGACGGTCGCCGCCTGCCTGCGCAACACAGTCTGCAATGGCTTCCTTGACAGCGCGGCTGGAATTGGTAGCACCGGTAATGCTGTCCACGCCGCCTGCCTGATTGTCCAGAATGGCGGGGATCAGCTCGTTCTCCACCTGACTGAACAGCGCGGGAGTCTCGTTCTGGCCCACGATCTTCACATCGGTCAGCGCAGTCTCAGAGAAGGTGCACTCCAGCTCAATGTCGGAGATATTGCCGTAAGCCTTGGCGGTGTAGGTGCCGGGCTTGAAGGTAAAGCCAGCCTCGGAAGCTGCGCTTGCAGCAGCAGAGGAAGCGGTGGAGGAAGCAGCAGTGCTGGAAGCAACAGAGCTTGCAGAGCTGCCGCAGCTGGTCAGCACACCGGCAGCAGCAGCGCCGACGGCACCGGCAGCAGCCTTTTTCAGGAAGTTGCGACGGGAAATGCGGTTTGCCATGATAAGGTTCTCCTTTACGTTTTCTTTCTTCTTCGTGTGTACGATGTTTTCCGGTCAGGCACCGCCGGGCCGGAACTTCGTTTGACATTTCACGAACAACACTTTACAGCATAAACCGGGTTTAAGGTCAAGCACCGTTACCGTTTTGAAACTTTGTTTGTCATTTAACAACAAGAAAGCCCCTGTGAGTTTGTGCAAACTCCACAAGGGCTTTTTGTGTCTATTGTGCTGTACCGCGTTTTTGGCTCAGATTACCGGCAGGATCACCGTCTCCATGTCCTTTCCGCAGCCATCCAGATTCAAAAAATCCGGGCAGGATCATCATTTTTTCCCGCATATGGTAGCCGTGGGCAGTCATCCAGTCCAGAAGCAGGGCAAAGGTTTCCTTGCGCACGCTCTCCTCCCGCGTCAGGCTGCGGTGATACACGATGCATTTGCCCAGATTCATCCAGTGGACATGGGTGCGGTCATATGTTCCAAGCCGCCACTCCTCCGAAGCCGGGATGGCACAGACATAGCTGGGGTTCAGCTCCGGTTTTTCGAAGCTGAACTGCGCCGTCTCGATCACCCGCGCATAGCTGGAAATGGACAGCAGCTCCACAAAGCGGGAAATGGTCTCCCCTGCCTGCCCCGCCACGCTGAAGTCCCGCCCATTGGAAGCATAGACATATATTTTATCCGGCACATCCTGAACCGAAAAGTCTGAACCGGGTTCCATGTTCAGCAGGCCAATGGCCTCATCCAGCGCCTGCAGGCGGTATTCCAGCAGCTGCTTCTCGTGGGTCAGGGTGTAGCGCTGCCGCTTGAGAGATTGCTCAAACTGTTCGGTCTGCTGCTTTTCGTCCAGCATCCGCACCGCTTCCTCTATGCTGAAGCCATACTGCAGCAGGCAGCGGAAAGCGTTCACCCGGAATGCATCCTCCGGGCTGAACCAGCGGTAGCCGTTTTTCATCCGCTTCACCTTGAACAGGCCGATCTTTTCGTAATACCGGATCTTGCTCTGGGGCAGACCGGTCATGTTGGAAAATTCTCGGATATAATAGCCCTTTTCGTTTTCGCTCACCGTGCTTCCTCCTTACCCCGGAGCCGCACCGCCCGGCACCGGTTTCTTTGCGGTTTCTTTGCCAGTTCTATTGTAACATACTTTTTATAAAAAGCAAAAAAGGCAGGCCCTTTCCCAGCGGAAAAAGCCTGCCTTTTCTATATTTATATCAGAACTGCTTACTTTGCAGCCAGATACTTGCCCAGCTCGCGGCCCAGCGTCAGGCACATACCAATGCTCACACCGGGGATCGGGGTGATATACTCGGGACCGAAGCGCATACCGCAGGTGTTGCCGGAAGCGTACAGGCCCTCGATGGGCTGATAATCCTCGTTCAGCACCTGCTGGTCATTGGTGGTCACAAAGCCGCCGGTGGTCACCAGTGCAAAGCCCAGACTCGGGGTTGTGACATGGGCGTAGAAGGGAGCCTTTGCAACTGCATTCAGGAAGTGCGGGTCCTTGGCAAAGTCGCTGTCGTAGCCCTCGGCGCAAACCTTATTGTACTGCTCCACAGTAGCGGAAAGGGCTGCAGGCTCCACACCGATGTACTCGGCCAGCTGCTCGATGGTGTCGGCGCCGGCAACAGCCGTGACATAGCGGAGTTGTTGAAGGGTCACGGCAGTTTCCTTTCGGCGTGCTTTTTTCTATCCTACCGCAGAGCCGCCAAAAACGCAACGTATTTTCTTCTTTGAAATACCAAACGAACATTGCCGGCATATCCAAGATACGTTTTACCCACCCTGCAATTTCCCTTATAATAGCACCGCAGTCTTGAAACGGCTGCAACATTCCCATATCACAAAGGAGGCTTTCCGGTATGGGACAACGGCAAAGTGAGATCATCAAAAATCACATGGAAGTTTACTGGCACGACTATGCGTCGGCCAGCAAGGGCATCCCCATTACCGAGGCGGGGCTTGTGGAAAAAGCCTCCGTCATTGGACGCACCGGGCTGATGCTGCTGGAATGCGGCACCGGCGCATGGCGTGTCCGAAGCTCCATGAACACCCTTTCGCGGGAGCTGGGAGTCACAACAACAGCGGACATCGGCCTGTTGTCCATTGAGTTCACCTGCTTTGACGGTGACCAGTGTTATACCCAGTCACTCTGTTTGACAAATACGGGCGTGAATACCTCCCGGCTGAACCGACTGGAGCATTTCGTCAACGACTTCGACCGGGAAGGAAAATTTATGACCGGCGAAGAACTGCACAGCCACCTCGATGAGATCGAGCGCATCCACGGCTTGTATTCGCCCATCGCACTGGGCTTTGCAGCTGCACTGGCCTGCAGCTGCTTCACCTTTCTGCTTGGCGGCGGCATTGTGGAAATGCTGTGTGCCTTCTGCGGTGCAGGCATCGGCAACTTTGTACGGTGCAAGCTGACAAAGCACCATTTCACCCTGTTTCTGGGCATTACGGCGTCGGTCTGTTCAGCAAGCCTCGTGTATGCCATCCTGCTGAAGCTGGCCGAGGTGCTGTTTGCCGTATCGGCGCAGCACGAGGCGGGATATATTTGCTCCATGCTCTTCATCATTCCGGGCTTTCCGTTCATTACCAGCGGCATCGACCTTGCCAAGCTGGATATGCGCTCCGGGCTGGAACGTCTGGCCTACGCCGTCCTCATCATTCTGGTGGCAACCATGACGGCTTGGATCATGGCACTGCTGCTGCATTTGCAGCCGGTGCAGTTCCCTGCCCTGAGCCTGACACTCCCGGAAGAGATCGTGTTCCGGCTGCTGGCAAGTTTTGGCGGTGTGTTCGGCTTTTCGCTCATGTTCAACAGTCCCCGGAACCTGGCAGTCTGCGCCGCCCTTATCGGTGCGGTAACGAACACGTTCCGGCTGGAGCTGGTGAGCCTTGCGGGCTTTCCGCCCGCTGTTGCAGCGTTTCTGGGCGCACTGCTGTCCGGACTGCTGGCCTCCTGCCTGAAGAGCGCCGCCGGTTATCCCCGCATCTCCGTCACCGTGCCGTCCATCGTTATCATGGTACCGGGACTGTATTTCTACCGTGCCATCTATAATCTGGGCATCCTGTCTCTGATGAACTCTGCCACATGGTTTGCAGATGCCATTCTCATCATCGTAGCACTGCCGTTAGGGCTGATCTTCGCCCGTATTGTCACTGACAAGACTTTCCGTTATTGCACCTGATGTGCAGCATTTCCATTCTCTCATATAAGGCAAAACGCAGCGAATCTTTTAACGGTTCGCTGCGTTTTGTTTTGCTGTGATGCACTTATAAAGGGAGTTCGTTTACAGGGCGTTTACTCGCCGTAAACGATCTTGGTAGCAGTTTCCACATGGCGTTCCAGCCGGTCGGCAAAGTGTTCCAGCGGCAGAAAAACCGCCAAGTTCATCGTAGCGGGTTTCACCGTCCTTGAGCGTATCCTGTCCATAGTAGACCACGGAACGGGGCAGTGCGTGCTGCAGCTTCATCTGGATATCCCAGACGGTGGAGTAGGCCTCCGCTTCCGTTACCTTCTGCTTCACGGTGTCCGGCAGTTCGTAGATCAGCAGCAGCCCCAAATGCTGGTTGTAGTGGTACTCCACCACATCCATCGAGCCTTCGTCGTAGCCGTGATACTTGCAGTAGCCGCTGGCAAGGTACATTTTTACCTTTTCCTGCTTCTGGAACACCCGGATGAACCGGTCGTATACTTTGCTGCTCACGGCAACTTTGTTGTTCGGCAAAAGAACGCCGGCATCATCCGTCAGGATCACCGGGTTCGGCTGACCATCGGCGTTGAATTTGAACGGGATCAGGGCAGCGTTCCGTAGCAGGTCAAACATACTGTGCTGGCAGATCGCCATCAGAAAGGCAGACAGATCCTTGTTCTCGTAGGCATTGAACAGTGCTGCGGCAAACTGCTGTGCACTCACGGCCGGCGCATCCAGTACGTCTGCCATGTCCAGCGAGTCGTTGAAGGTATCCATCAGGCGGTGGCAGGCTTCTGGATTTTTCAGGATCTCCCCGAACAGTGCCTCTGCCTTTTCTTCTCTTGGAAATATCGTTGCCATCAAAAAGACCCTCTTTCTGTTTATTTCCAGCTACCTATTATAGATTCATAATGCCCGGCTGTGAAATACTGCTTTCATATTGCTGCTATATACAGAACACTTTTTACACATTTTCCAAGTGCCCGGATAATGGACACTGCAATCATGAAATTGCACGAGGGAAATCGAAAAATATATAAGTTGGTTTGAACGAAGGCAGTTCCTATGTCTGAAGTCAAAAAGGTCGTGCTGGCATATTCCGGCGGTCTGGACACATCGATTATCATCCCGTGGCTGAAAGAGCACTATAACAACTGCGAAGTCATTGCCGTGTGCGGCAATGTGGGGCAGAAGGGTGAGCTGGAAGGCTTGGAAGAGCGTGCCAAGGCAAGCGGCGCATTGTCTACTTTTTGACGGACCGGTTCAGCCTTTTTGGCTAAATAACTCTGGTCTTTTTTGTTGGGGCGTGTGCAACAGCCCCGTGTTATCATTTTGAATAATAGGTTTTAGATCCGAAAGCCAACCAGATGATCGAAGCCTTTGACTCGGCCAATCAACTGGTCAAAGATGAAGTTTTGGCTCTGCCAGAAGAATAATCCCCACAAACCAGAAAAAACCGTCAACGCATGAGAGAGCAATCTCTCGCGTTTGACGTTTTTTGCTTTTTTTGGTTTTCGCCACCGTCATTCTGTACAAAATTTGAGGATAAAACTTTTATACCCAAAATTCTGCAAAAAGTCGGGTTTTCGGAGCCATTTTGCCGATCCTCCCCGAATTTTGCTACAGATCTGCTACAAACTTGCTACAAACGACTGAAAAGGGGGCATAAAGATTTCAAACCATTCTCTGACCAGCTGGACTTTTGAGCATCATCCCCGGTAGACATTCCTGACCGTTGGAACCCGCGCACTAATCAAAGCCCTGCTAGGCTTTGATTGCCCGCCTGCGGCGCGGCCGTGCTGTTCGAGTCCCTAATTCTCTATACACTAACATAAGTCCGCGTATAGTGCAAAAAAAAGCCACATAACTTCTGTTAGTGGCTTATGCATGGTGGAGCATTGTCCACAGCACTCGAACCCAACACTTCCTCACGGGTGACCGTTTTGGCATCATCCGTGAAGTTGAAATTGAGTACGACCCGGTCATCAAAGACGTAGACCGAGTTGACAAAGGTATCAATGATCTGCCGCTGGTGTTCCGTGCTGCCCACGTCACCCTTGCGGAATTTTTCAAGCCAGAACCGAATCCACTCACGGGTCAGGACGGGCTTTTTCAGCTCTTCTTCCAGAATGCTGGTGTTCAGGGCTTCTTTCCGGGCTTCCAGCTCGTCCAACCGCTGCTTGGTGGTCGGGGTCAGGATGCCCTGTTCAATGGCTTCCAGAAGGTTTGCCAGCCGCTTCTCTGTGTCCCTGAGCTGGTTTTTTCAGGACAGGCAGCCGGGTGTTCTCCTTCTGCTGGGCTTCCATGACCAAATCTATCAGCCGTTCGATGATTTCATCGCTGAAAATTCACCTTAATGGCAGTGTCCACCACGAACCGTTCCAGCGGCTCCTTGCGGATGGCTTTCAGGTCGCAGTGCGCCTTGCCGTGGCGTTTGGCGTTGCCGCACTTGTAGTAATAGTAGGTGTTTCCCATGTGGCTGGTGCCGCTTTCGCCACCCATCAGGGTGCCGCACTTGCCACAGAACAGCTTGGTGGTCAGCAGATATCTCACATCCTCTTTTGCAGGCCGACCATGGGCGATCCTGTTCTGCTCAAAACGCTGCTGCACCCGGTCAAACAGGTCTTGGTCAACAATGGCCGGAATGCCGCCCGGCGTCACAATGTCCTTGTAGCGGTATTCGCCGATGTAGCGGCGGTTGCGGAAGATCTGGAAGAAGCTGTTCTTTACGAACGGCTTTCCGGTGCGGGTACGCAGGCCGCGCTCGTTCAGGGATGCCGCAATCTTCTCAGCCGGTTCGCCGTCGGCATACCGGGTGAAGATTTCCTGCACGATGGGAGCCGTCTCCGGGTCGATATGGTACAGCCTGTCCTCCTTGCCAATGGTGAAGCCCAGCGGCACCACACCGCCGTTGTACTTGCACTGGAGGGCATTTTCGCGCTCACCGCGCGCCACTTTCAGGGCGAGTTCGGCGGAATAGTATTCCGCCATGCCAATCAGCATACTCTCCACCATAATGCCTTCAGGCCCCTGCGAGATGGGTTCCATGGCAGACACCAGATGGACACCGTTCTTTTCCAGCTGGTACTTGTAGTTCACGGCATCGAACCGATTCCGGGCAAAGCGGTCCAGCTTCCAGACCAGAACTACGTCGAAGATTTTCTTTCCGCTGTCCTTGATCATCCGCTGAAAGTCTGGGCGGTCATCCGTTTTGGCAGAGTAGGCACGGTCAATGTAGGTGCCGACCACGGTGATGCCGTTCTTCTCGGCGTAGTCCTTGCAGTCGCGCAGCTGTCCCTCAATGGACGCTTCACGCTGGCTGTCGGATGAATAGCGGGCGTAGATTACAGCGGTCATGACGGACACCTCTCATTCTACATCATTGAACGGTGGAGCGTTCTTTCAAAGCACTGTTTCGTATAATGTATATACCATGTTTTGATGGAGAAATCAAGACTTTTTATTATCTTCAGTTTTTCTTTTTGAACAATTGACCCAACAGCCACCCCTCTCGTTGAAATGAGGTGACTGTTGGGCCGACTTGCTCGGATTCCTTTATTCTTCGTTTAGCTGGACGATGGTATTATAAAAGATTTTGTTTGGAATAACGACTTGAAGAACACCCTTTTTCAAAAGTGCTTCTATGCGTTTCATGACATACCAGTCACTTACCGGAGCAGAAATCGCTTTTAATACGTCTGCGGTAAGTTCACCAACCGAAATAGGAATTCTCGATACTAAACTAATAATTCTCTGGTCGAAATAATCTATGTTAACGCTTTTAACATCGTTCGCATGCCAAATACGCATGGAGGTGTTTTCGTTTAATAGCTTTCCCCATCTTTTGGCATACTCAGTAATAGTTTCTTCCGTCAAATACTTTTGTGAGATCTTATCGGTTTTCCCTTCCATAAATTCTTTCAGACCTTCTCTGGATGCAAGCAAAATTCTATTTGTACCATACTTTGCTGCATAGTAACAAATATAATAAATGCCGCACCAACAATCGGCAGAACTCCTGACCCAAACACGCAGTGGCTTATGATTTATCATATCACATTGAACCGCATTCGCTGTACCATGATATTTCGACCACAGTTGTCTAGCTTCAATTTGGCTGTCAGGATAATATTCTGAAAGGCAATTCACGAATTGTTTGCAACGATATTCTGAATCGCAAGCATATTGAAGTTCTCCCATTGATAACATAAACGGAAACAACTTTACACTTTCGACGATGCCTAAAGCTGCTAACATATTGACATCACTGGGTTCAAAAACAATTTCATCCATAGCTGGTCAAAATCATAATTTCGGGATGGTAACTTGTGTAGTTGCACTCCAATAGATTGGTTTGCTTGAGCCAACCACTCCAAAATAACACCCAACGCTGCAATCAAGATAAGTTCCAACATCATAGAAGTCATATGTATAGGTTGTATTATATATACTTTGTTCTGGAACTAGTGCTGTCGTTGAAAATGGGCAGCTTCGTTCGATGTTATCGGAATAGCTCGTGTAGTAATCCGTTCCTGAAACATTTTTTCATTAAATCCGGGCCAATACCGACGGTAGTTCCACTCATATAAAAGCCCAATCCATTGGCCTTTGTATAAAGAACTCTCCATGTTCCATCAATATACGATACAACTCTTGAGCCGTCTGTATTAGAAACAGGAATGCGCATTGGAACCTCGGCCAAAACATAAAATCCGAGATTCTCTTGTTCTTGCACAGAAAGATTGAGAAGTTCTTCTATCGAATAATCATCGATCTTTCTCTTATTTCCAGTTGCAAATGCTGGCTGAATGGTCAGGAGAAATAAAACCGTGACCAATAGAATGGAAATCAGCCGTTTGATTTTGTTAGTCATAGTATACTGCCTCCTAATTTATTTTTTTTGCTTCACTCAATACACTAAAGCTCCATTGGAATCACCTTCATTAAATTTTCCCCCTTCAGGTGTATACTCCTCGGCAAATAAATGTGAACCATACAAATGCTGAAACTACTAGAATACTGCTGGAATAGAAAATATTGTGACCTTACACTGCTTTGGGTGATTACTTTGCTTTCCTTCATTGAATAGCTAGAACAACAGCTACTATCAAGAACAAAGTTGAAAGCCCAAGCTGAACCCATGCAAATTTTTTCGTTTTCGGCATTGTTACAGCCTTTGGAGGATACTGCCACTTGGATATAATGCACTGCTACGATTCCATATGAGAAAAACAAAGAAGCCCAAGCATAAGGTACTGCGCTTTTATCTGTCAATCGGACAAGATTACTAGTCCATACTGAAATGCAGCCCCAAAGAGCAAAAGGAGCAATAAGAAAAAAGTTGCTTTTGCCTTTTTTCATTCTTAGCCTCCCACAGCTTGATGGTACGATTTTGTAGTATCCATAAGGTGTCCACCGGAATCATACGAATACAAAATATCATGATTTTGATTTGATTGCTTTTACGACTAAATAAATGACCAGTATGCCGATGCAGAGCGAAATAATTGTCAATGCCTCTGCCGTTGCATTAAGGCAAGCACCAATAAAATAAACCAATACCAAAAATGCAACAAAAGCGATAAGAAGCAGCACCCATTTGTTTTTTTTGCATGTTATCACCTCCCTATCTACAAAAGTTGGCATTAAATTTTTGTTGAACCAAAGGAATTGTTGAGAATACAATCAATACCCATTTGGAGAGATAGTAGCAAACTACATGACGTGTATACGGAAGCACATTAAAAATGGCAAGCAGGAAATCTATTGACGAAAGAACAGATGCGACCATCTTGTAACTTGACCGCTTCTTTTCACTTAAAGGCTTATTCTTTGCTTCGATAGGTGAGAGAAAGATAGAGATGCCCAAAAGAGCTACTGTTGTCAGGATACGGAAAAGGTGATTTGCTGCGATTGCCTTACTTAGCAAAATGCAGATAAGTGCCAGTCCGGAGAATGCCAAATAGCATCTGGTGTGCGATGTTGCATGGTATCCGCCAATGTAGATTCGCTGTGGGATAAACCCAATCAAAAATGAAAGTGCGTACCGCACATCACCACACACAACAGCGATTAAAACAACAAGCAGAACGCTCACAACAGATGATATGAGCAACTCGTACCCATAGACATACGCATCCGCCTTTGCTTCATCTATCACTTTTTGGCTCGCAGAAAAGACGGACTGATTTTTGAGACAGCGTGCGTTCCCACATTGCAGTTGCGCCACCTTATCTTCTGATTTTTGCTTCACTGTATCATAAATTTCAGCAAAATCAAGAGGTTTGGCAAAACTGGTCGTTCTGGTGACAAAAGTGGTAGGTCAGGCTACTTGTAAGGAGCCTTTGCACAGTCTATAATAGTAGCAGGACATTATTTTGTGGAGGTTGTCGAAATGCTGAAGTACCACGTTGCAGTCTGCGATGATGAGAAATCAGACCTTGATGGCATTGTTCAAAGCGTCCAGCAGTACGATGTGCAAGGCTGCTTTGACATTGAAACTTACATGGATGGAAACGAACTTCTGAGCGAATTGCAAATGCAGAAGAAATCCTTTGATTTGCTGCTGCTCGACATTGAGATGCCATCCAACGGTTTTCAGCTGGCACAATCTCTGATTCAAATGGAGAAGCATCCCTTGGTGGTATTTGTCACGAAGCGGCACGAGTATGCTGTGCAGGGATACGGTATTGCATTCCGTTATCTTGTTAAGCCCTTGGATCAGACGCTGTTCGCTGCGGCGATGGATGCCGTCCTTCAGGAACTGAACTCCAAACATTTCACGATCGAATACGATGGTGTTACCATGTCCTTGGAAACATCGGACATTTACTTTCTGGAAAGCCACGGACATAAAGTTCTGATTCACTGCAAGGAGCAAGACCTTACATTGCGAATGAGCATTCCTGAAGCCTTGGAGCAGCTTCCCAAACGGTGCTTTGTGTCACCACACAAAAGTTATCTCGTCAACATGGAACACATTGTTTACGCTACGGGAACCGCTGTTTTTCTTTCCAGCGGACATCAGCTGCCGATCAGCAGGAGGAAGCGTCAGGAGTTCAATCAGATCTTCAACGCTTATTTGGGAAGATGATGCTTTATTATTTCGTTGAGTTTGCAGGGAGCTTTGCCAACATTGCCCTGTTGCTGCTTTTTATCGGTCGGCTGTTTCCCAAAAAGGAGCCCGTCTCAAGGTGGTTCTATGCCTATGTTGCACTCTTGATTGCTGGGCAGTGTGCTTTGAGTTTATTCCCGGATTGGGTGACGCAGCGCACGATCTATCTTTTAGTTGGCGGATTTCTCCTTGCATTGCTGTTCTATGAGGTGCGACCGTGGCAGGCGGTTTTCGCAAGCGGAGCCTTCTTTACACTGGCTGCTTTGGTGGAAGTGCTTGCAATGCTCCTGATTGGTCTGCGTATCCCGGATACCGACATTCTGATGCAGGCTGGGGCAGCACGGTTGGTCTATATTGTTTTTTCAAACCTGATTCAAATTCCACTCGTAGTTCTGATTTCACATTTTTTCAGCCGAAAGGGAAATGATCTGCGCATCCTATGGCTGTTGCCGATCATTGCGATTCAAATCGCAAGTATCGCGGTCTGTTATGTGGCACAGTATCATGCTGCGGATGATTATTTCCCTGATTATATGGTCGGCCTTATGGCTGTACTTCTCCTTATAAACATCCTGATCGTGTTCTATGTGGAAGCTCTCCGGGAAAATGAGCTAGAAAAATTCAAAGTCAAGTTCAATGAGCAGCAGTACAACCTTCAAATGGAATACTACCAGCAGCTCAAAGAACGTCAGGAAGAAGTCCGTTCTCTACAGCATGATGTGAAGAAATACATTCTGGCGATGCAGGCAGTTGCAGAACACGGTGATACCGAAGAACTTCACAAGATTGCACAAGCTGCCACGGATATTTTTGTAGCGTTCCACAAATGTTTCTGCTGTCGGAAACCCTGTTGTGGATGCTCTTTTAAATTATTACCTGCGAATCGCAGAGAAGAATAACATCAAGGTCAAACTGGATGTGACGATTCCTGAAGTTCTGACGATCTCATCGTTGTCTTTGAGCATCATTATCGGAAACACATTTGACAATGCCATTGAAGCCTGCTGCGACTTGCCAGCAGAACAGCGAATCATTCATCTACAGCTGCGCAAGCAGTATCGCAGTCTCTTTATCGGCTTGAGAATCCATACAGCGATACCGTCCGTAGCATCCGCATCGGAGAGTATCACGGTTACGGACTAAAGAACATAAATCGTATCGTTCAGGAGAATCATGGTGACTTCTATACGAAAAAGAAAGACGGTGTGTTTACCGTCCAAGTCCGCCTGAACTGCGAAAATTAAATATGTTTCCACAGCCAAATGATCAGCCTTTATACTGATTGTTTGGCTCTTTATTTTGTAAAGGAGCGTGATGCCATGACCCAACCGAAAACCAACCTTGCCTATCTCCGCAGCGAGAAAGCCAAAGCGGAGCAGAAGCTGCGCTCTTGCCAGCACCGGGAAAAGATCCTTGAACGCAGGATGTCAGAGCTGAACCGGAGAGAGCGTGTGCACCGTCTTTGTACTCGTGCCGGAATGCTGGAAAGCTTTCTGGTCTGTCCGGGAGAACTGACCGACGATCAGGTGATGGCGCTTTTGAAGATCTCATTCCGTCAACCTGAAGTCGTGCTGGCGCTTGCAAAGATGGTGCATGACGTTCACGAACGAAGCAACGTCCAAAACCCTTTAGAATAAAGGGCGCAATTATACACCTCGTCGTCACTTGCTGCGTATCGTTCGCATCTGTGCAAAAGCACAAATGCTCATTCACTCCGCAGTTCCTCCTCTTCCCCAT
>ENA-OPYU01000105-OPYU01000105.1-human-gut-metagenome-genome-assembly--contig:-NODE-105-length-30943-cov-4.144178_pt1 | contig 30943 bp, 31 predicted proteins | sample MGYA00242637_ERZ504482 | MGnify/ENA primary metagenome ERZ504482 (study PRJEB26092, sample SAMD00036237) | human gut metagenome | host: Homo sapiens | study: EMG produced TPA metagenomics assembly of... | reverse complement strand
ACTGATTAGGATACTCATAAGATGGTTTATTACTCGGTTCGAATAAAATTTGCATAAGTTTAATTTTTTAAACTGGTTGTATATGAATGAGGAATGATGTATAGTATTTGCGAGAGACACCTTCTTTCGTAAATGTTGCAAATGTTTGTTTTGGCACTTTCATTATACAACACATGGAATCGAGGTGTCTTTCTTTTATGCAAAATCACGAACTTGCTCATTTATAGTTACAAATTGTGATTTCCAATACTTAATATTTTCTTCCGGGAGAAGAACACGGGTTTCATATGGGGCTGTAATCCATGCTTCTACCTCTTTTTGCATACTACGTCCTAATACAGGCAAATGCATTTCTTCACGCAACGCCTGTGCATAGTCTGTATCTGAAAGGATCAGACTTCTCTTTAGCATGGTAAGACTTTGAATCCCAATCTGTATGTTTGTTCCTATATAGTCAAGTTCTGCCGTCTCACAAAATATTTTTTTGCAATGTTGATATTGAGCCCGGAAGTAATTTATATTTATTTAAATCCCCTAATTTTTTGGAGATAATCCAGATTTTTCCTATCTTTGATCCAGATATACACTGTTTCGTACTCTTCCCTTAACATATTCAACATTCTGCTGTCTTCTTCCCTGCAATCTTTTTTCTCTTCCAAGACTACTAACACTTCTTTTCCTTTTTCTTTAGGGAATTTTTTTGCATCTCTGTGCTGTCAGACTCCATAAAGACGGACATCCCGTCCGTATCACATTATGAATTCCTATCTGCTCCAGAAAATATCTTGTCTTCTCATCACGAACTGCATGAACTCCTTTGGAAGATAACAGAAAGTGAAGTACATTCTGTGTATAATCACTAATCTGATCACCTTCTGTAAAATCACACACACCTGCTCCCATAAGATAAATTCCCTGATATTCCATCAATTGTTCTAAAAGCAAAAGCTGTCCTGATTTTTCCATCTGTTTTGAAAGCACATTTGCACCACATAAAATTTTTTCCTGCTCCCAGTTAGTTCTCCTGCACTTTTTTTCACAATAATATGGTGGCACACAAATAAGCGGTCTGTCCAAAAATAAATCTCTACATATCTCTCCACTTTCTTTCATCACCATTTTATCTTCAAAATAATTTGTCCTGTCTGCTATATCAAAAAAATTACTATTTTATCATCAGAAAATTTGAATTTTTTTGAATCTTTCATTATTTGAATTTGATGAATCCGTTCTTTTTCGATTTGACTGGATACTTCTCCTTGAAAATATTCATGTAGCTTTGGAGTTATTATTTCATATAAATCGATCTCTGGGACTATCTGCACTTTATTTTGGAAAAGCTGTTCCAGATATCTTATATAGTCATCAAACTTCAGTTTATCTTCTATCCATGCTTTTGCACCCGTCAACACTTCTTCCCGTCTCTCGCTCAAAAGCTGTTTTGTCACTTTCGCCATTTCCTCAACATCAAACTCAGAAATCAAATTTCCTCTGCCTTCGTCCAGCATTGTATTGACCCCACCAGAATTCTTAAATGCTACTACCGGAATTTCATACTTCATTGCCTCCAATACCACCGATGGAAATGGATCCTCTCTTGATGTAAGCCAGAATACATCTGCATGTCTCAACAATTCATGATATTTTTGTTTATCTTTAATAAACGGAATAAAATGAACTTTTCCTTCTAGGTTCGATTGACGAATCTGATTATAAATCCATCCTTCCAAAATCGGATCCGAAAATTTTCCTGTCCATACAAAGTGGACTTCCTCTGTTTTTTCTTTTCGAGAAAGAATCTGTGCTGCTGATACAAATAAATCTGTTCCCTTCCTCAATTCACACGTTCCTGAGCACATGACAATTTTTTGATCCAATGAAAAACCATATTCTTCAAATGAGAACCTTGAATCCCCCTCTTCGTCAACCTGCATATACACACCCTGAGGCCGAATCGAACATTTCCCCCTGATATCACTGGAAAAAATGAGTCTCAAATCCCTTCTGTACACTATAATCGGGAAATACAATGTAGTCAGAGTAATATGCAATCGACTCACCTGGAGATAGAAATCCATACAACTCTATCGTTGTCTTCATCTCATGTATCAAAGAAACAATAAAAAATCCATACTGTTTTAAAAGAGGAACATACTTCCCTGACACAACAGTATTCGTAATCACTCGACAAAATCCCTCTTCTCTCAAAAGCTGCATTAAATGCTCCAGATATTCTTCGGCCTCCCAGTTTTTTGACTCTCCTTTTGTACCACACCAGCCGACTGATATCTGATTTCTCGCATTATCATGCAAATAGAATATAGGAATCTCTTTTTCTGCATACTTTTCTTCTAAAAATCCATCCCCATGATTCGCAGCCAATACCACAACATCTCGACCATTTTCTTTCAGCTTTTCCGCAATATGATATGCCAAAAGCGGTGCTCCTGTATTACTCATATCATGAGTCAATACTGCTATCTTTTCTTTTCTGCCAAGTTGTCCCATATTTTCTTTTAATGCATTCAGAGCATTTTCAGAAGATGCTGAAGCAATTTCCAATTTTTCTATTTTCACAACAACATTTTGATCTGATAAGTCCAATCGAACTGCCTCTGCCGGATAAGGAAAATAGATTTCTTTCTCTATATGCCTATTCAAATATAGTGGAAAGTGGTATGCTTGTTTTTCACTAAATACCTCGCCTTTTCCTTTATAATACAGCACAGCATTCAAAGCTTCTATTCCTTCAATACAAAGAAAAAAGGATAAACGAACGCCCATCACTGATTCCGTAAAATAAACATGAAGCTGTGGATCCTGTTCCTGTAACTCCCACATATTGCCGGTCTGCTCCATGTTTACATAGGATCTGCATGCTTCGTTTTCTATACTTATTCCATCTCTTTTCATCCCCCTGTACCTCCCCGCTGATTTTTTCTTATTGTACCATATTCTTCTGTAGAAAAAAAATGACAAGATTCCTTAAATCCTGCCTTTTTCATCTTTTAGTTGTTTAAGAAAATCTTGTCATATAACCCGGATACTCCGCGTGTCCTGTGGCAAGCATTTCTCCGTTTACTGTAATGTGAATTTTTGCACAATGGTAAACATCCAAATACGTGTTGCAGATGCTTCCAATCACCAGATATTCTGCGGAAGATCCCATCTCTTTAATGTAAGTTCCAAACTTTTCGGAGAGATCCAGATCAATGACCTGTTCTCCATCCTTTTCTTTCTTTGTAAAACTTAGAACTGTGGTATCCGATGGAAGAACTCCGGCTGCTGCCAACTGAGAAAGGACAGTTTCCGGTGTGATTGCCTCAAGTGAAACCTCTTTTTTATCAAAGCCGGATACATCCTTGTTCTGGGCATACACAGTAATTGTTCCTGCTCCCAGATTATTTGCATCCTGTGTGTTTTCTGTCTGCTCCTGCTGTGTCTGGTCTTGTTCATTCTGTCCGTCCTGATTGACATCCTGATCAGATGTGTCATTGTCCTGATCCTCTTTCTGCTCTTCCTGTGTTGCATTTTGTTCCGGAGTTGATTCTGTTGTTTTTCCACAGGCTGTAATTCCAAACATCAGCACAACCACTGTCAAAATTCCCAATACATATTTTTCTTCATACTCCCATTCCCCCCTTTAACGTATTTCTGACAGATATCTTTTCAAGGCATCCTGCCAGGTCGGAAGCGGCGTGAAGCCGTTTTTCTTCAGTTTAGATTTGTCCATTCTGCTGTTGTGAGGGCGTTTTGCCTTTGCCGGAAATTTGTCGCTTGTCACCGGAACTACATTGACATCCATTCCTGCCTGCGCAAAAATCTCTTTTGCAAATTCATACCAGGTGATATATCCCCCTTCATTTGTCACGTGATATTTTCCATAAGCATCTTTTTCCAGCATATCCACAAGCAGTCTGGCAAGATCATAAGTATACGTCGGAGTTCCTACCTGATCATCCACAACTGTCAGAGTATCATGTGTCTCTCCCAGATTCAGCATGGTCTTGATAAAATTCTTTCCATTCACACCAAAGACCCACGCGATACGAACAATATAATATTTGTCCAAGAGACGTTCCACAGCCTGTTCTCCCTCATATTTGGTCTGTCCGTAAATATTCAGTGGCTGTGTTACGTTATCATCCGGCTCCCACGGACGTGTTCCTTCTCCCTCGAACACGTAATCTGTACTGATATAGATCATCGGGATATCAAGTGCCTTACATACTTTTGCAATATTCTCAGTACCTTCAGCATTGACTTTTCTGCACATTTCTTCATTGTCTTCCGCTGCATCTACTGCCGTCCATGCTGCACAGTGAACAACGCTGTCTACCTTTGCCTCACGAATGACAGAATCTACTGCTGCTGCATCTGTGATGTCCATCTCTTCAACATCTACACCAACACCTTCATATCCTCTCTTTGCAAGCTCGTTCATGACATCATGTCCAAGCTGACCTTTTACTCCTGTTACTAACGCTCTCATAGATTGTCCTCCTTCGCAGTCTATCTATTTTCTGTTCTTTTCCTTATAAGATACATCATTCAATGCATACTGTCCAGCATTAACTGTGTTTTCTCCCTCTTGCATCTAGCCATATACCAACTTCTCGAATTCCTCCTGCAGCCGTCGGAATCAACAAAATAAAGTATGTCCAAATATACTGTGATTTTGCTTCCCACAATATATGAAAGAAAAATCCACCAAGAACTGTTGTCAATAATAATAATTCTCCTAATTCCATCTGCTTCCTTCTCTTCCATATTCCAATTCCTGCCATACTCAAAATCAAAAATGTGAATCACATCAAACCATTTATAAAGAATTTTTCCCTGTTCTTCCATAATAAAAACGAGGCTGCAATTTTTCGAAATCCCATCTGGATGCTGATCCGGCTGATGATTGCTAATCCACAATGCCTCAAAACTCGGTTCATTCCATTGTGAAACAATCTTGTGATAATAAAACTCAACTGCTACTTTTTTATTTTCACTAAATCCTTTCAGAGATTCTTGAATATGGTTTAATGCTACTTCTCCCTCTGTTTTCCCTGTTTCACTCGCCTCATTCATCATATCGATCAAAGACACGTCATACCAGCCTTCTGCAAGAGGCCTTTTTGCATTCCCATTGCGATCCAGAGCAATTTGGATGCTCCTTTCTCCAACTCTATCCCTGAACGTGCGGAATAATATTTTTCCAATCCTGCCTGTGCTCCAAAGCTTAGACTGAACATTAACACAATACAGAGTAAATTCCATCCATTTTTTTGATTTCATGCAGTCTACGAACAGTACTGCTGCCATAGCAATCATTGCCACCTGATAATTGCTTTTCACTAATACCGCCAGTACAGCGCATACTACAAACGCCACTGCATATCTGAGTTTTCGATTTTCAAAATGTTCCAAAAGGAATACAAACCCAAGAAGAGAAAGTGCCAGCCCTATCAGATTTCCATATACAAATGTTGTATAAAAAATCGGAACACAAAACATAAACAATATAACCACTGTAATTCGCTCTGCCGTCTCTGTTTTGAAAATTTTTTTTGACAACTTCAACAAACATCCATATACAACACACAATGTCAATACGTTTAACATCTGATAAACCAGATAATTTCCTGCTCCAAAAAGCCGATATATCTGTTCCAACAGCCAGATAATCCCCAACTGATGTACATACTGATATACATATCCGCCTTTCTGGAGCATCGAATAATCATTATTCAAAAACTGCACTGCGGCGTTGGAAACCATCATATCATCTGCAACCGGAACCGGACGAGTCAGAAAAATCCATCCAAGTGATAATACCAGCACACTTATGATCAAAAAATTTCATACTGATAAGTGAAATGCGTTCTAAATATTTCGTTCGATATAGTAAAAATATAATAAAACACATACTGCCAAGGTAATTATAAAATATCACTTTTATAATGAATAACTTCCGGAAGATATTGATTGCTCTCATCCCATTCAAAAACACTGGTAAACAGAAAACTTACAACCGCAAGAAAGCTGACCAGAATCAGTGAAAACCAAACTACAATATTTCGGAATACGCTATCGATTATTTTTCTCATGTGTGCCTCCTATATACTCATACACGAATAGTAATTGATAATCATGCCTGAAACACCACATACTGCCGTAATCCCCATAAGAAGGCAGGTTGCGTTTTTATTTTTGAAATCCCACTCTCTCAGCATAAACACAGTACAGAAAAGAAAAGCAAAATTCATGATCCATCCGGTTCTGTATCCAGACGCCCATACTGTCGGCGAAAATCCCATAACAGCCTTTGTTGCCAGTCCCATAACAAATGTTCCGATCAGAATCCACGTTGTCCATGTATTTTTTCCAAACAAATAAAACAAAATCAGAATCAAGCAACACACGCCAATAATACTTCCTACTACAATATATGTTTTGTAATTATAAACTCTGTCTCCAACAAAAATTCCCATCTCCTGTACTAAGCTAAAAGGTAATCTCTCATCACCACGATATCCATGCATTTTACTAAGTGATAACAGAAAAAATGCCGGAATCGCACCTAACACACGATACTGCCATTTTTTATATTTCTGCCAGATTAAAACCATCAGTGTAAACAGCATCATAAAAAAGAATACATTATCCTGCAGGAAAATCTCCTTGATCACCGCACTGATCCCTAAATCCACTTTATTGAACAGTGACATATCTGCAAACACTGGAAACCATGCTTCAATTTCTTTCTCTTTCCGTATGACATTTCCAGGGCTCAGTATAATATAGATTAAAGACAGCACACTCAATCCAGTCTGTATGGCTGCGTATTTATAGATTTTTTTAGTACTAAACCAGCAATAGAGATCAAATATCACATATGCCATCAATATAACGACTGACATCTGTTCTGCGTTTGCTCCGATCAGCAGACAGGCACTGTAAAAAACTCATTTCAAAGCCATTGATTTTTTCATGCTCTAAAAATTTTACCTCAACGGATACAGCCCCATAATTCCAAAACTGAGCGGCCACATATAGTTTACAGTCGTTGCAATCCAACCTGCAGAATTCAAGATCGTATACGTAATAGTCACTACGAGCATACTGGTGATTGTATTAATATAAATACTGTCTTCTGTCTTTTGAATTGCCATTTTGGATAAAAATATTGCCACACAGGTGATCAGAGCGGAATCCACGATTCTCCAGAAATATAACGGCGCTCTTACTGTAATCATAAGAAGCAATTCTATCGCTGTACGGGAGGACCATTCCATATAACGCTGATGAAGCCATGTCAGAAATGAAAATCCCTCTGAACAGGCAACCTCTTTAAACCAGAGATCATCTCCAAAATCAGGGACAATTCCTTTATGTATCCATAATTCGACTAAAAATCAGAACGACAAACGGTACATAGACCGCACTTTTCTTTTTCCACGCCTTTTGCATTATTTTTCTCCTTTTTGTTTTTCGCCTATGAATTATATCACACTTACTATTTTTTACTCAATATTCCAGACTTTTCCTGTTTTTGCGAAAAAATGGGGCATTGCATGACATTTCGCAATACCCCACACTTTCTTTTTTAGATCCTTAAACTAAAATCAGTTTTATCCAGAGTCAGATTCGGACTATAATACGGATCCCCTTCATTCAGAATTTCCTTCCATCTGTACTGGAATGTCCGGATTTCTCCCTGAAATCGAAGTACTTTTTCTTCTGTATCTTCCAATCCTCTGGATTTTGATTCATAATGATGCAATTCTGCATATGGATTATAAACAACTAAATATCCTGCTTCTCTGACTTTCAGGCAAAAATCCACATCATTGAATGCTACTGCCAGCTTTTCCTCAAATCCATTGACTTTCTCAAATACTTTTCGTTTCGTCATCAAACAGGCTGCTGTAACTGCACTGTAATCCTGAGCTGTTACAATTCTTCCAAAATATCCCAGAGAATCTTTTGGTTCTCCGACAAATGTATGTCCGGCAACTCCGCCAAGTCCTATGATCACACCTACATGCTGAATGGTATCGTCCTCATAATATAATCTTGCTCCGACAATTCCCACATCATCACGCATGCAATATCCAAGCAGTTCTTCAATACAGTCTGGATTGATGATTTCTGTATCATTATTTAAAAACAGAAGATATTCGCCTTTGGCAAATCCTACTCCGTAATTATTAATCGCAGAATAGTTAAATTCCCGCTCCCAGAATACCACTTTTACTTTTGGACTTTTTCTGCCTGAAGTTTTTTCATAATATGCAAAGGTTTCTTTCTTTTGGCTGTTGTTCTCGATTACATATATTCAATGTTTTATAAGTTCCTTTTCTTCAATTGAACGGATACACTTATCCAGATCTTCTGTGTGGTCCTTTGTTTGGAATGATCACAGATACCAGAGGCTGCTCTTTTAGACGATACTTACTTCTGTAAATTCCGTTTAACTGTTCCGCTGAAACTTCGGCGTCAATTCCACATCTGTCATAATGCGCCTGAATCGCACGGATTCCTGCTTCAAAAGCATATCTCTTGCTTTCCGGATTCTCCGCTGTTGAATCCTTATGCGCACGCCAGTGATACAAAATCTTCGGAATATGCCGGATATTCACTGCCTGCTCTGCACACCGCAATACAAAATCATAATCCTGCGCACCGTCATACTCATGATTTAACAGACCAACTTTTTCAAAAAAGACTTCTCTTTACCACAAACAAGTGGCAGATGTAATTTACACTTCTGAGAAGGTCTATGTTAAAATCTGTCTTAAAATGCGGCTGGAAATGTTCTTTTCCATCCATAGAAATTTTATCTTCATCTGTATAAATCGCCTCAATTGTCTGATCCTGATTCAACAAACGAACACACTCATAAAAAGCATCCGGAGCAAGCAAATCATCATGATCTCCGAACGCAATATAATCCCCTGTGCAGATTTTCAATGCTTCATTTGTGTTGTCTGATATATGAAGCTGGTTTTCATTGTGAACAACCTTAATTCTTGCATCTTTAGCTGCATACTGGCACAATTTTTCTTTGATCGGAGAATCTTTTCCGCTTCCATCTGACATACACAATTCCCAGTTTCCATAAGTCTGCTTCTTAATAGAATCTATCATTTCATCCAGATATTTTTCTGGTGTTTTATACAATGGAACTACGATTGAAATTTTAGGTTCATACGTAAAATGCTGTTTTCTTTGTTCCGCAAGCATTTTCTCAGTTGGGAAATGCGTCTTCATCCAGTTTTTATAAGAAACTTCGTCCTTATGTGTAAGCTTTGTGTAAAACCGGTCAATTGTCCGTTTTATTCCGAACTGCTGATAGTACACATATGCTTTGAATCCACTTTTTTCAATTTCTGGATTCCTTTTTTTATTTTAGACGGTTTTAAAATCAATTCTGATCTGGCAGTCTGCTTTCCTGATTTCATTACAATTTTAATCTTTTTTAGGAACTGAGCCACTGCACTCTGCTGTAAAACCGTGTACTTCTTTCTCTGTACATTCTGGATAGTGACGCATTACATCATTTCTTCTTTTATACTTTATCACGTTATCCAACTTACGGTCTTCACTGTCATATAACGTAATTTTCACTTCCTCTGTACTTACAAACCAGCCTGTTACACGGAATACTTGATTCCCTACCGTACCACCATCAATACAGTGTTCTATTTTATTCTCCAACTTTTCCAGATGTGAAATTTTTTATCCTCAGACTTTCTCTCATCTGATTCTGACACTGATTAACCAACGTCAGATATTTTTATTTCGCCAGTCTTTTGGCAATTTACCAGAGATACATTCTATTATCTTAATTCTTGCTTTCCATCCGCACATTGATGAGCATCTACTACATCTGTATGCTGCTCTGTTTTATAAACCAGCTTTTCATCATCAATACTTGCTACGAGTTGATTCTCCCCCATCTCATTCTCCGCGAACCAGCCCTGTATCAGCAGAGTATTTCTATCTTTTACATGAAATCTATATGCTGTCACATAAAATTCGTTTTTCATCCTGTTCTCCTACTTGAATAACTTGTATAATAATTTCATAAAGATCACAATAAAAGCAACAAAACCAAGAAGTACCACAAACGTCTCCACATCAAATCGATGGCTGATATATCTGGCCGCAAGCGCTCCCTGCGTCTCATTGTTTTTAATGCTCAGAACTTGTGCTCCCTCTTCTTTTTGAGGCACTACATAAAAGCTTACGCCATTTGCAGCATCTGCCCCTGTCTCTGTAATCTCAAACAGATATTCTTTTCCTTTTGCAGACTCAACCGTTTCTATATCGAACCGATTGAATTTATTATTTTTAATTTCGCTTGCTTTCGTACTTCCTGATGCGACTTTCTTATTTGTCTTAGCATCCCGAAGAATATACTGTACTTCTACATCTTCTACATTCCCAGTTACAGAGCACTTAATATTTAGCCCATCCAGAATATCTTCTTCACTTACAAACTCCTGACTTATCGTTTCTCCTTCCAGAAGCACCCCTGTACTGATAAATGCTGACGTATCTGCATTTCTGTCATATAAATATGAGTTTTTATCAATATGCGCATACAGAAAAGCCAAAACTACAATAATCAGAATTCCTATGCCTGTTTTTATATATTTTTTCATTTCAACAATTCCTCTTTACGCTTTTTCATATATGCTGCATATTTCCTGAGCATCTCCAAACATCTTCAACACCCCATGATCCAGCCATACTACCTTATTACAAATTTTTTTCACCTGTTCGATACTATGAGACACAAATAAAATTGTTGTTCCCTGATCTTTCATATTCTGGATTCTGGCTTCACACTTTTCCTGAAATCGAAAATCTCCAACAGACAGCACTTCATCCACGATCAGAATATCCGGAATCCCGATTGTTGCGATCGCAAATGCCAGGCGGGATACCATTCCGGAAGAAAAATTCTTGACGGGAACATCCATAAACTCACTTAATTCCGAAAACTCTACGATATCTTCATACTGTGCTTCCATCTGTGCACGATTATAGCCAAGCAGGGCTCCATTTAAAAACACATTTTCTCTGGCTGTCAGATCCATGTCAAATCCGGCTCCCAGTTCAATCAATGGTGCAATGTTTCCTCCGACTGTCACTTGTCCTTTTGTCGGCTTTAGCACTCCTGCAATAGTTTTCAGCATCGTACTTTTTCCACTTCCATTTAGACCAATAAGTCCTAAAGAGTCTCCTTGCTTAACCTCAAAAGAAACATCCTTTAGCGCCCAGAATTCGTCATAAGAAACCTGCTTTTTCAAACTCTTTATCACATATTCCTTAAAACTGTCAAACTTCTCGGAAGACAAACTGAATCTCATCGAGACATGTTCGACACTGATAATTGTTTCATGTTCCATACACTTCTCCTAAATATTCAGTATAAACTCATCCTGATTTTTATAAAATACATACGTTCCCAATATAAGCGCAACTGCCACTTCCACAACTCCCAGTACAACTGCTGAAAATGTTGGTAAAGTATTATAAAACATCACATCCCGGAACATCTGTACCATATTCGTCAGAGGATTGATATTTACAACTGTGCGGACTGACTCGGGCAGAATTGACATTGGATAAATAACCGGTGTCAAATACAATAGACCTGTTGTAAATACGGAATATAAATGCATAATATCCCTAAATTTAACAGTCAAAGCTGCGAGCAGCATCCCCACACCCAATGAAAACAAAATAATCATCGCCAACGGGATCACACTGAAGATTACTGTCCAATGCAATTCTGCACGCATTGCCACCATGACCAAAATCAATGCTACCAAAGATGCCATCAGATTGATAAAACTAGAGAACACTCTGGCAATCACAAACAAATATTTAGGTACATATACCTTTTTGATCAGTGCTGCGCTTCCTATGATCGAAGTCATGGAACTTGTCGTCGCATCATTAAAAAAGTTAAAAATTAACTGACCGCTCAAAATGTACAGCGGGAAATTTTCAATATCAAATTTAAAAATACTGGAAAACACCACTGACAGAATAATCATCATAAACAGCGGATTCAACAGTGTCCACAGCACGCCCAATACAGACCGCCGATACTTAATCTTGATATCTCTCGCCACAAGTTCTGCTAAAAGCGGCTGAAATTTTTTAAAATTCTGAATATAACTTGACACAATCTTCCTCCGGCTTCTATTTATTCAATTCTTTGATTCCGCCCCATTTCTGATCTTTTCAGAAATTGTCAGCTCCATATCTTCCGGAATCGGCCATTCAATCCCGATATCCGGGTCATTCCATGCCAGACCGCCCTCATCATTTGGATGATAGAAATCTGTACATTTATAAGCAAACTCTGCTGAGTCTGACAGTACAACAAATCCGTGTGCAAAATCCTTCGGAATAAAGAACTGCTTTTTATTCTCTGCTGAAAGCACAACTCCATACCACTGTCCATAGGTCTTAGAGCCTTTTCTCAAATCTACAGCAACATCGAATACTTCTCCGCTTACCACGCGAACAAGCTTGTCCTGCGGATAATTGATCTGGAAATGGAGGCCACGGAGTACTCCCTTTTTCGAGCTGGATTGATTGTCCTGAACAAATTCCATATCAATTCCGGCTTCTTTATAGTCATTGTAATTATAAGTCTCCATAAAGTATCCTCTCTCGTCCCCAAACACAGCTGGAGTAATTACTTTTAACCCTTCAATTTCGCAAGTTTCTACTTTAATTTTTTCCCTATGATTAAATTCTCCTCTATTTCTGATCAATATATTTTCCGTCCAGAACATCTTTCAAATATCGTCCATACTGGTTTTTCTGATAAAGTTCACATGCTTTTCCAAGTTTTTCTTTATCGATCCAGCCATTATTGTATGCAATCTCTTCCAGACATGCAATTTTACGATTCTGATGTGTCTCAACTGTTTTTACGAAATTTGTCGCATCAACCAGTGATTCATGTGTTCCTGTATCCAGCCATGTAAATCCCTGCCCAAGCAGTGCCACATCCAGATTCCCTTTTTCCAGATAAATTCTGTTCAGATCCGTGATCTCCAGCTCTCCTCTGGCACTTGGTTCGATCTGTTTGGCATATTCTACCACATGATTGTCATAAAAATACAATCCAGTCACTGCATAATTAGATTTTGGATGCTCTGGTTTTTCTTCCAGTGAAACTGCCTTTCCATCCTGATCGAATTCAACCACACCAAAACGCTCCGGATCGTCCACATAATATCCGAATACTGTCGCTCCATCTTCTTTTGCCGCAGCGACTTTGAGCCGTTTGCTCAGTCCATGCCCGTGGAAAATATTATCTCCCAGGATCATCGCACAGCTTTCCCCGTTAATAAACTCTTCCCCGAGTAAGAATGCCTGCGCCAATCCGTCCGGTGATGGCTGCACCTTATAACTGAGCTGGATTCCAAACTGGCTTCCATCTCCTAAAAGTTCTTCAAATCTCGGTGTGTCATCCGGAGTTGAAATAATCAGGATCTCACGGATTCCTGCTTCCATTAGAATACTGAGAGGATAATAAATCATCGGCTTGTCATAAATTGGAAGTAACTGTTTACTTGTTACCTGTGTCAACGGGTAAAGTCTTGTTCCTGATCCCCCTGCTAAAATAATACCTTTCATCTTTCAATCTTCCTCCTGTTCGTAGATTCAACCTCATAACGCAAACCAGCAGTATCCTAGGATACTGCCTGTTTGAACGCATTATTTATACATTTCTTCGTAATATTTCTGATAGTCACCGCTTGTAACATTCTTCATCCATTCCTCATTCTCAAAGAACCATTTGATCGTCAAGCGAATACCGTCTTCAAACATTGTTTCCGGATACCAGCCCACTTCTTCTTTGATCTTATCCGGCGCAATAGCATAACGTCTGTCATGTCCTTTTCTATCTTCCACATATGTGATCAGCTTTTCACTGACAAGTTCTTTTCTTGGATCTCCCTCTGGCAACATCTCCTGTAATGTATCCAGAATAATGTGGATAATCTGAATATTCTGTTTTTCATTATGACCGCCAATATTATACGTCTCAAAAAGTCTTCCTTTTTCCTGAACCATGTCAATTCCTTTTGCATGGTCTTCTACATACAGCCAGTCTCTGACATTCTTTCCGTCTCCGTATACCGGAAGATTCTTGCCCTGCAGAGCATTGTTAATGATCAGCGGAATCAACTTCTCCGGAAACTGATACGGGCCATAGTTATTGCTACAGTTTGTGATATTTGCCGGAAATTTATACGTATCCATATAAGATTTTACCAGCATATCCGATGATGCTTTACTTGCAGAGTATGGGCTGTGCGGATCGTACGGAGTTGTCTCATAGAAATATTCTCCCTCTTCTTCCAGTGATCCATACACCTCATCTGTAGAAACATGAAGGAATTTCTTGCCCTCCTTAAATGTTCCGTCAGGAAGCTCCCATGCTGCTTTTGCCGCATTGAGCATCACAAGTGTCCCGAGTACATTTGTCTTTACAAATACATCCGGATTTTAATGCTTCGATCAACATGACTCTCTGCAGCAAAATGTACTACTCTGTCAATCTCGTTCTCTTCAAAAATTCTTGTTAATCGCATCTGCATCACAGATATCTGCCTTTACAAATGTGTAATTTTCTCTGTCTTCTATATCTTTCAGGTTCTCAAGATTTCCTGCATATGTCAGCTTATCTACATTGATGATGCGGATTTCGTTGTCATACTTTTTAAACATGTAATGAATATAGTTTGATCCAATAAACCCGGCTCCACCGGTTACTAAATATGTTCTCATAATTTTAACCTCCAATATATTCTTTAGAATTATAACATTTCTTTAACATCTATGCAACAATTTTAATTGCATCACTCCGAATAACTCTTAATACGATTTTAAAATAAAAAAGACCCCTTACATTCCATTCATCGAAACATAAGGGGTTCTTTCCTCAAATTTCTGTTTATTTGTTTTTTAATACATCCATCATATTTACAATCTGGTATCCATAATTTTTGCTGCTTGCCCATCCTGTTCCACTTGGATTTTCTTTAATTCCCAGCCATTCCACATAAGGTGCTGAATTGCGGGTAACATATTTAAATCTTGGATCTACACATGCATTTTTTAAAGCTTCAGAAGAAGCATAGGCCTTCAGATGCTGGATCTGTGCCCGAATTCCGGTTCTAACGTCCGGAAAACTTGCTGCCTGCCCCTGTGAATTGCCATCCAATGCTCCCAGTCCCGCAAAATTGAATTGTTCAATCTTTACTATACCACCAAATTTCAACCATGCACTTTCTTTCATGGCCTGCGCAAACGCAACTTCAGCTTTTACTCCTTCTGCTGTCGCCTCGTCATAATATATCTGGCAAAAATCTCTCAACGTAGGAGCTCCACCTTTTCCAAGTGCTTCCGCAGGATACTGATTTCCAGTACTTTCATAATAACGCATCATCTGTTCCACTGTAGTAGTACTCTCCCCCATAATCGGAGTTAAATTTTCAGTATTCTGTTCTGATGAATTACCAGAAACCTCATATGTTGTTCCAGCTACAAATGCATAGATACTTGTTTCTGTTAAGATATATACATGGATATTATATGTACCTTTATTATTCTGGTGTCTGGACAGTTCCACTTCTGCTTTATATGTTCCATCACCTTGTTTTTCAGCGGAATACCAGACAATATCACTTTGATCTTCTTTGCTCCAAACCGGAATCTGCACTTCCTGCACTCCGGATTTAGAAGATACATTCTTTACAACAACATCAAAGGTTCCTTTTGCAGCATTATAGTTTTTTACTTCTATTGTTCCTTTCGGTTTTGAAACTTCAAATGTGTCTGCAACAAGAAACTTCTGTACTCCATCAATCATTCCATATACATGAACATTATAGCTGCCAGCAGTTTTATGATTACTAATCTCAATTTCTGTACTCCATGCATCTGCATTTTTCTGTGTTCCCTGATACCAGATCAAATCATCCTGTCCGTTTGTATCACTCCACACTGCAAACTGCACACTACTGACTTTCCCAAGCGCATTTGCATTTTCTATCGTGGCAGTGTATTTCTTTTCTTTCCCATCTGCATTCGATATACTTACTTTGGGCTCCATTTTGCTTACATCTTTGCTTGTACCGTCCACAAACTGCATGATACCGTTTTTGGCAGTTACATATGCATGGATATTATATATTGTATTCTGATTGTGATTCTTTGTCTTCACAATCACTTTATAGCTGCCATCACTCTGTTTATCTGCCTGATACCACACAATATCACTCTGATTTGACTCGCTCCAAACTGGAATATATACTGCATTGACGCCTGATTTTGAAGTTACATTTTTCAAGATTACTTCAAAACTTCCTTTTGACTCGCTGTAATTTTTCACTTCCAGAGTTCCTGTCGGAGAACTCACTTTAAAAGTAGTATTTCCAATTAACGTCTGCTTTTTTCCCAACTGTGCTGTATACATGGACATTATAAACACCTGCTGTCTTATGATTTACAATCGAAATTTCTGTACTCCATGTAGATGATTTCTTCTTTGCATCATACCAAATCAAATCGTCCTGTCCATTTACGTCACTCCACACCGCAAACCTTACCTGATCTGCGTTTCTGACATTCTTTGCTGTCAATTCATACTGGCTTTCTTTTCCGGTCTCATCTTTTGCTGTAATCTCAACTGCAGAAGCTTCTACCTTCTGCGTAGTAGAAGCAACCATCGTCTGACTTCCGTCATTGCCCAGAATATATATGTGAATATTATATGTACCAGTATTATTTTTTGTGGTTTGCAATGTCTACTCCTACTTTATATGTTCCATCAGACTGTTTCTCTGCTCTGTACCAAACAATATCACTCTGACCCCTAAGACTCCAAACCGGAACCTGTACTTCTTTGACCCCTGCCGGTGCCACTATATTTTCGACAACTACATCAAAAGTTCCATTTTCAGCACTATAATTCTTAATTGTAACATCTGCGCTTGGTCCCACCACTTTAAATGTAGAATTTCCAATAAATACCTGTTTGCCATTCGTGAGACTTGCATAGGCATGCACCTGATAGATATCTCCTATCTGATATCCTGATATACTTACATCCGCTTCCCATACTCCACTTGACGTTTTCTGAGCTGTAATCCATCTGATATCACTTTGATCACCTTTACTCCAAACCGGAAACTGTACACCGCTTACTTCATCTGGCATATCTGCAAAACTCAGTTTCACACGGTATAAGTCTTGTCTTCCATCAACTGCAGAAACCTTCAGTTTTGCAGATGTATCTTTTGAAACACGAAATGTCGTATTACACAAGATTTTCGTAGATGATGAATTGTATACATGCACATTATATGTCCCTGCTGATTTTTTGTGGTTTTTGATATCAAAATTTACTGTCCCACTGTTTCCGGATACAGAATACCACTTCAAATCATCCTGTCCATTGTCATCACTCCATACTGCAATTTGTGCTCCGGCACCAACTCCACTCACCTCAATCTGTGCAGTTCCATTAAAATCATTTTTATTTTTAATCTGCACAGTTGCCTGCTCGTTTCCGTTATCACCTTTGCTGAACCCGTAAGTTGCTGCAATTCCTGCTGCATCCGCTTCTCCCAGTTTTTTCAGAAAATTCTCATCTTTCAATTTCGCGGCATCAGATGCACTGTCTAAGAATGCGTGTTCTACGATCACCCCTGTCATTCCATATTGTTTAGAAAGATAGTTTGTCGTAAAATAGTCATCTTTATTTCCATTCGAATCTGTCTCACCCGTGGTACCGTCTTTAATTTTTGCACCACGATTTGTTAATCCAAGTGCTGACAACTCACTCAGAATCTTGTTTGCCAGATTCTGTCCTTCCTGATGGATTCCTTCATTGTAGCTTTTGTTTGGATAGTAAACCTCGGCTCCCGTTCCCCCTCCTGTATTGAAATGAATATCTACAAATACGGTCGCTCCGAGTGCTGCTGCATCTTTGATTCTCTGATTCAGGCAATAGCTTGTACTCTGTCCCGGATATTTACAGGAAATAGAATCTCTGTCCATATACACTGTAACTCCCTGATACTGCTCCAATGCCTGTTTGCAATACTGTGCAACTTTAAAAGTAAGCTCTTCTTCTTTTAGTCCATTGCCGCTGGCTCCTGTATGTGTCGCATCATGTCCGGCGCAGATCACCACCGTTTTATTGGCTCTCGCTTCTCTTGCAAGCGGTGATACAGGATCTGCCTCTTCCAGCACTCCTGCCACAGTTTCCTCAATGTTCTCTGTATCTGAAGAAGCCTCGATCACATTTCCGTCTTCACTAAGTGAATATACTGCCACATCCGGCACTGCTTCCTCTGAAGAATTCTCCTCTTCCGGTTGTACTGTAACTGTATAACCCGCATCAATTTCTTCATCCAGCAGATTTACCGTAGAACTTACTCCCGAGCTCTGATATGTGAGGCTATCCAGCTGATACACATCTTCTGCTGATCCTTCCGGATAATCCTGTGTGAACAAAACTGTATTGTTCACAATTGCTGACGCCGGCATTTCAAACTGTTCACCTGTAACAACAGAACTATAATGTAGAACTGCAGATTCCAGCACCAGGTTCTCATCCGAAAATCCAACTGCTATATTCTGTGTCTGTGGCATATTAACCACTGATTCATCCACATACACATACTCCAGAATTCCTTCCGAAGTCTGCTGTGTTGCCTCCTGCTGTGTGTCTGTTTCATCTAAAGTCTGCGGTTGCTCCTGTGATTGTATATCTGCTTCTCCTGCAACAGAATCCATCTCCCCAGCTGCCGCCACATTCATTCCAGCTGTAGTAAACACCATCATAAACACCAGTAACAGCGCAAGTACTTTCTGTACTTTTTTCATTCTTTTGTTTTAACCCCTTTCTCTTTTGCGTAATATCTATATATAAAAGCCTATGGCTGAATATTTGTCTCTTTGCAAATAAAAATTGGTCTTTTTTTCAATTCCATATATGCTTTTGCAAAATACTCCCCTAAAATACCGATACAAAACAGTTGAATTCCACCTATGAATAGCATAATACATACCATAGACGGCCATCCAGAGGTCGGATCTCCAAAAATCAGTGTTTTTGCAACAATTACGATAATCAATATAAACGCAAGTACACAGAGTACAATTCCCATGATTGCTGAAATCAGCAACGGTACTGTAGAAAAAGCAACAATCCCTTCGATTGCATACACAAACAATTTCCAGAAAGACCACTTTGTCTCACCTGCAACTCTCTCGACGTTTTCATATTCCATCCATTTTGTTTTATATCCAACCCAACCATACAGACCTTTTGAAAATCTATTGTATTCTTCCAACTCCAGAAGACTGTTTACAAACTGACGCGTCATCAATCGATAATCTCTGGCTCCATCTACAATTTCCGTATCTGAAATTTTCTTGATCAAATGATAAAATCTCCTTGCAAAAAATTGACCGGATCTTTGGCTCACCTTTTTCTTGTCACTCGTCTTGTCGCCACCGAATCATATCCTTCTTCTTTGATATAATGCATCATCTCCGGCAATAACCTCGGTGGATCCTGCAGATCAGCATCCATAATCGTGACATAGTCCCCAGAAGCATAACTTAATCCTGCATACATTGCTGCTTCTTTCCCCAAAATTTCTGGAAAATGATACATACTTTATACATTCGTCTTTTTTTGCCAGTTCTTTTGCAACTTCAAGAGTTCTGTCCTTTGACCCATCATCTACAAAAAGAACTTCAAACTGGAATTCTTTCATAATCTCCATACTTTTTTTATTTCATTATAAAACAAAGGAATACTTTCTTCTTCGTTATAGCATGAAACAACTACACTTATTTTTTCCATCGCTTTTCCTCTTCATATTTTCTTAACTTCACTATAGCACATTTATTAAGATGCTTCAATTTTTCATTTTTACTTCATATCCATGACTGAATCATCAATATTTTCTTTTCCTGCTATCTGTTCATAAAAAATTAGAACGTTTTCTAATTTCCTTATTCAGGGTATCCATTCCCACTTTTTCTGCAAGAGTCGGCTCTGCTGAAAACAAATTTGTTCCGAGTCCCAGGCGATCCCCTTCAATCTGTGCTCCCAATGCCGCAATTGTCGTTGGAAACATATCCATTGTTGTCGCCATTCTGTTTTTCTGATTGACCGGAACAATTGGAGCATTGATGATCGTATTATATACACCTCGCGTATAATCTTCCGGCACATCCTGACAAAAATCACTGTCCATCGTCAAATGATCTCCTACAATCACAATCGTGGTATTCTCATAAAATGGCTGTGCTTTCAACCAGTTCACAAAATCCACGACCTGTCTGCTAGCGCAGGACATCACGTTTGCATACTGATTGCCCGGATGTTCATCCTGGCACAGATCACAAACATATCCATCTTCAAAATGGGTGTCAACAGTCAGCATCGTAAAGTTAAATGGTTGTCCGCTGTTAGCCAGATTTGTTACTTCCCGCCTTGCAAAATCGTACAATTTATGATCCTCATATCCCCACCACACTCGATAATCCGGAGGTATGAGACCGTTTTGCTGAGCGTAGAGCAAATCTTTCACTTCATAATTTCCATGTCCCTCAAAATACTGTTTTCTTCCGGCAAACTCCCCTTCTGAGCCAAACATAACAACCTGTTTGTAGCCTTGTACCGCTAACATATCACCCAGAACAGTTGCTCCCGGAAGCACTTGCACATCTTCCTGTATATTCTCCGCGCGTAGCTTTACCTTCAGCGGCAACCCGGATGTCTGCGCCACCATAGCTCCCATTGTCCACGTGGCACCATCAGAAGGAATCAGACCGCCCAGCATATCGCCCGTCGAAAAATTAACGTTTTCCATTGCCAGCTGCGTCATCTCCGGAATATCATTTTCTGCAAAAGCGCCGCCTACATCTGTTGAAGCGTACGTGGATTCCATGGACTCCATAAAAATGTACACCAGATTTCTCTTCTGCTCGGGAAATGTAACCGGAACCAACGCCGGATCCATATAATTCTCCTGCAAAAACATCGAGATCGTATCCTGATTTTCCAGATATTCTCCAACATCCAGTTCATTCCACACCATCTGTCCGGATGATACAATCAGTGCCATCGAACCTGCAACCGCTCCAATCTGTACCACCCATTTTGTAATCTTTGTTTTTCGCACCATTACGATTACCAATACCACAAAAAACACTGCCATCACTGCGGCCGGTATACAAGTCTCTACAAAATCCCAGAGTACCTCATGACTAGTGCCCTGGATTGGTGTCTTTAACTGAGCGACAAGCTCCTCCATAGACAGATTTGTCCATGTCGCCAGCATCCAGTTTGCCGCTTCATGAAGCAAGATTGCCAGAAATGAGAACAACACTGCTAACATACACAGCAGCACTTTCATCACAATCTGAATCACCTTTATCATGTTTCCCAGACGAACGATCCCGATATTCACTTTCAACTGTTCTTCCGTTATATCCGTCAGATTCTTCTGCTCTTTTTGCGCCCCTCTGTCTAACTCATTTTTCGGCCTCTTTCTGCGCTTTTTCTTTAACTCCTGCAATCTTATGTCCTCTCCTTAATTCCAACTTTTATACTGACCACTTTTACGCGGCAAAAGGGAACGCAACCTGATTTGCTGCGCCCCCTCTCTTATTTTTTATTTCAGAATAACTTTTTCGGATAAACTCCCGCATGAATCAAAGCCTGCAATTCCGAAACAACGGAATCCTTATCTTCTTTATAAGTCACACCAAACCATTTATCTTTTGATGTCAACACTTTTACTGCAAGCATTTTTTCTCCGCCAAAAAGATCACCAATGATCGTCGGCAGTAAATATTCTGCTTTCAAGTTATCTGCCGGGGTATTTGCTACAAATGCCTCAAATCCACTTTCCAGAATCTGGAAGAACTCTGGCGTAAGTCCCCACATATTCATGGAAACGCTGGATTCAATATCGATTGGAATGTACTCTTCTCCCTTGTGAACGGCTGCTCCGCTCTCATATTTCTCAATATTGGACGTCTCCACAATATCTGCAAGATATCCGTTTTCATTTACTTTACAGACTCCGCGTGTTACCCCGCCGTTATCACTCAGTGTATTTTTCAAAACAAAGCTGACCATACAGATCTCATCCTTTGATGTTGTCTCTCTTGTAAGGTACTCGTACGCTTCCACATATGCCTGCTTTCCATAGTAATCATCTGCATTAATGACCAGAAACGGACTGTCTACAACATCCTTACAGCAGAGAATTGCCTGTCCGGTTCCCCATGGCTTTGTGCGACCTGAAAAACGTTCCCGATACGCCTGCGGAATATCATCTACCTCCTGATATGCGTAAGCAACCTCTACAACCTTTTCAATCCGGTTTCCGATCACTTCTTTAAAATCTTTTTCCAGATCCTTTCTGATTACAAATACAACCTTATCAAATCCGGCTTCCATTGCATCATAAATGGAGTAATCCATAATAATCTCTCCGTTTGGTCCCACCGGTTCCAGCTGTTTGATTCCGCCGCCAAATCTGCTTCCAATCCCTGCCGCCATTACGACTAATGTTGCTTTGTTCATGTTTTTCTCCTTTGCTCTGTAACCTTTATTCTCCCAGTCCATCCTCAATGATCCTGATCATCTCTGCAAGAGCTGCTGTCTCATCCGAGCCTTCACAGATCACTTCGATCTCATCTCCGCTTTTGATACATGCCCCAAGTACACTCAGTACACTTTTTGCATTGGCAGTGATCTCCTCATTTCGAGCCTGCTTTCTGACCGTGATCTTACTTGCAAACTGCATTGCTGTTTTACAGAATAATCCTGCTGGACGTAAATGCAGTCCTGTAGGATTCTTGATTTTTGTCTTTCCACTGACCATTTTATGTCTCCTCCCTTATTTTTCCGATTTCTCCTGTGTACTGTCAGATTTCTTATCGGCTTTCTGATCTGTTTCATCTTCCTTTTCTGTCAGCTTTACTTTTATTGTAGGCTGTTTTTCCAATTCTACTCCGTCAGGCACTTCAATCGATACCGGAACCTCATACTCTCCTGTAGATTTACAGTCCTGCAGATCAATCGAAACTGCATTTGTAATATCCAGCTGATCAAGTGTTGTCTGTTCTCCGATAAACTTCAATTCGATCACTTCATCTGATTCAAACGTAAGCTCATATTTGTCTTTCAGATTATTAACCTGAATTCCTTCTACCGGGAATTCTATAATCCTAGAACCCTCCTTCTCAATCATAACAGTGATCAAAATCGTATTGGCATTCTCATCCACCAGTTTGATTCCCTCCGGAAGATACTGCGTGATATCCACTGTCTTTTCTACTTTTTTAGTAACATCACTGACATCAATTTCCGATGTCGGAATTTCTATCTCCGATATCGTATCCAGCATCTCTTTTGTACCGCTGACTTGTATTGTCTGCGGCTCACAGGTCCATCCTGTGCAAATATAATTCTCTTTCAGATTTTCCGGCTGCTGATATGTAATCGGTACGTCTTTTGTATTCAGCATCTGGATCTCTACCTGAATTCCCTTCTCCGTGTTCAGGTTATTGCTCAACTTGCTCTGATCCACAATATTGCCCTGACTGTCATAAAGTACCAGATTTCCCTGAACAGTTCCCGAATCTGCGCGTCCCGTCACATCCACTTTAACCACTGCTTTTTCAATGCTTTCTACAAGCGGTTCTGAGCCTTTGATCGTAATCTTTTCAGGATTTACAGTCATGTTGCCAATGATACATCCATTCTGCGGCGTTCCTGACACACTGACTGTCAGAGGAAATACCTTCTGTTTGACATCATTGATCTCCACTACCAGGTTATTCGGCGAAGCCTCAGCTTTACACTCACTGCTATATCGCTTTACAGAAACTTTGATCGGGATCAGACTGTTGATCTGCATTTCCTGCATGTCAGCAACCGCGCTGAAATCTGAAGATGTCAGTTTCTCCAGTATTTCACGCTTTGCCGTCACTTTTACACTTACATTCTCTGTCCCATCCAAAATCTGATACATTTTTCCTTTACTTTTTTCAACCTGCTCATTTTTTACTTCCACCGGAATATTATCAAACGTCTGTGTGTCAACAGGATCATCAATGTTTATCACGATCAGCCACAGAAATACAGCGAAGAACAGGGCAATCACTTTCAAGCTCAGATTTTCCATGTATTTATGCTTTTTCATTCCTGCGCCATCCTTTCCATTTTTTTCGCTTTCTTCTCTGCTGATCTGTACTGAATCCGATTCAGTCGTTCTGTAAGCCTCTCCTTTGACACTCCTCTCTCTAATTGTCCGCCCATTGCAACAGATACCTGACCTGTCTCTTCCGAAACTGCGATCACCAGCGCATCACAGACCTCACTCATTCCGAGCGCCGCTCTGTGTCTTGTTCCCAGTTCTTTGCTGATCTGCATATTATCTGAAAGAGGAAGGTAACACGTTGCTGAGGTAATCCGATTTCCCCGTATGATCACTGCTCCGTCATGAAGCGGTGTGTTATGCTCAAATATATTGACCAATACCTGTGAAGAGATCTTGCAATCCAGTTCAATTCCCGTCACCTCATACTCTGTCAGATGAATCGCCTGCTCTACAACGATCAACGCTCCTGTGCAGACACTGCCCATCTCAAAGCATGCGCGCACGATCCCGTCTCGGGTTTCATCGGAAAAGCGCTGATTTTCTTTGCTTTTATCAAAAACGAGTAACATTCGTAAGAAAATTCTTTTCGCCCAGCTTTTCAAGAGCTCTTCTAAGTTCCGGCTGGAACACGACAACTGCCGCTATTGCAAGTACGCTGATCGACTCCTTTGCCACAAATAAAATCGTATGCATCTTAAAGATCGCGGCAAGCAAAAAGAATGCCCCCAGCATGATCATCCCTTTTAAGAGCATCCACGCTTTTGTATTCTTGATCCACAGCATGATCTCATACACGATCACTGTAATGATCAATATCTCTATCACATCTGTCAGGTGTACCGTTGGAAAGTATAAACCATTTATGTAATTGTTTAAAAAAAGTTCTGATCCGGTCTTCCATCCAGTCACCTCCTCATCCTATTCTCCAGAACCAGGCTTCTTGGTCCACAAATCTCCAAGACTTTTCGTAAGACTCAAGTCATCCTCCGGCTCGTTCTGATTCTGTCTCAATTCTTCATTTAAACTCTGCGTCAGCAGAAGTTCATCTACATTTTTCTCCAGATCTGCTTCCTGGATCTGGCTCGTATCAATCGCCACCGTTTCCTGAACCATCGGCTCCGGCTTCAGATTTACTGCTGCTTTTGCTTCCTTTGGCTGTTCTTCATGAGGCTCTGTAATATGCTTCACCTGTTTTTCAGGTAATGTAACCCCCTACTTTCCGGCACCGCTTTTACATAGTAGTAATACTCATCGTCCTCAAACTGTAATGTCTCTGTTCTTGAATAATCCACAGAAAGGAAGAAAAATTTCTGCTATCAGACCTGCTGCTACTGTCACCACAAGATCCAGTAAAATAAAACTTGCCTGGAAGGAAACATCCAATGTCATACAGCCTGACACCTGAAGCACTGCCGCCACGATTGCTCCCGCAACGGAAGCTGTCTTCCACGCATGACTGATGCCTCTTGTTCTCACCCCATATACTACCATCATCGCCAGGAGCAGAACAACTACCATCATCCACATCTCTTTGTTGGCCAGTATCTGTTTTGTAAATACCATGATTCCATCCAGAAGTTCTTTTACCCCTCCACTCTGAAATGCCGATGCCGTCAGCTTTACTGTGTGGAGCATATAATAAACAATCGTCCCCAGCATCATCGAAACTGCAAATGAAGGCGCTCCGAGCAACCCAAATACAACCGGGATCACATATGGGACCTTCAGAGCAACTGCTACTGCCGCCACTACCATCAGCCATGAGTTTTTTTAGGTGTAAATCTTACATAAAAAATATACATCACCAGAAAAATTGCCAGACATAATCCCGCTACCGGCAAAGACAGTGCATACAGATGTACCAGAACAAGCAGGGCTGCTACAAGTGCCAGCATCCCGACCGGAAGAAAGGCCGTAACAGCAGCAAGACCAACTGTACAAACTGTAGAGGATAATGCTTTCATAAATCCTATATTGGAATTGATCAGTCCGAATACACATAATCCCAACACGAACTGCAGTATCTTTACAATATAAAAAGAATATCTGGCATAAATTTTTTCTATCTGATCCTTCCATACAAGTAATGTGCTCATATTATTTTTTCTCCTTCATGTTTATCTTTTCAAGACGGGACAGATCCCGATAATATTTTTTCACATGCTGCTTGGCAAGATTGTGTTTTCTCTTGTAGAACATCCTTGCACCGGTACAATAAAGAATCAAAAGAATCAGATAACCGCCTACTGCCGTTCCCATCAAGAGAAGAAGCTTTAGTATCGTAAGCTTTTCCAGAATCTGCTCCAACGTGCAGAATGCGATCAGTGCCGCTACGATTGCATAACCGATGGTAAACCAGATTGCCGTAGCCCACACATTCATACTCACATAATCCTTTTTATAATAACTGCTGATTTTCAGATCCTCTTCTGCTCCCTGCTTTTCATAAGAAGCCATCTTGATCATCAATCGTATTTTTCTTTTATCCAACATGTTTCCACCTCGATCCATTGCCTTTTAAACATCATTTTTAGTATATCATACTGTCAGAGTCCTTGTCCAATGCTTATGGTCAAAAAATATACTTTTTGTGCTCCTGCATTTTTCAACACCTTTGCCACTCTGTGTATGGTATTTCCGGTTGTATAAATATCATCGATGACCAGCACACATTTTTTCGGAATCCAGGATTTTGTGACACCAAATGCTCCTTTTAGATTTCGAATCCTGTCTCTGCTCCCAAGCACTTTCTGAGGTCGCGTTTTCTGAATTCTTTTTACTGCATCTTTGTTCACGGGAAGATCCAGCCTTTTCCCAAGTTCTTCCGCCAGAATTTGTGCCTGATTGTAACCTCTTATCCTCTGTCTGGATCTGTGAAGCGGAACTGGTATAATTTCTTCTATTTTCCATTGTTTCACAGCATCTCCTAATTCTGCAGCCATTTCCGCAGCAAAAATTTCTCCATAACATCTTCTGTTTTTGTATTTAAATCTGTAAATTCCCTGCGAAACCGGTGCTTTATGCACCCAGATACTCTTCCCGGCTTCAAACGCATACTTCTTTTTCTGGCAATCACGGCAGTACTCCTGCTCTTCCTTTCTCAATGGCTTTCCGCATTTCATGCATCTTGGCTGACGGATATACACGATCTTTTCTTTACAGGAAGGACAGATTCCATACTTGTATACATTTTCGCAAAATGGACAAACTGAAGGGTACAACAGCTCTAAAACTCTTGTATACGCTCGTCCAAACTTGTGTATCGTTCCTGTTCGTTTTTTGGTTTTTTTAATCATTTCCTGAAATGTATCTTCACTCCCAACTATCGTTAAACATTTTTTTTAGCCCTTGTCACTGCTGTATACAATAAATTTCCCAGATTATATAACTAGCTTTGGTCCCGGAAGCAGCGGAATTCACCACCGCCGGATATTCGCTTCCCTGGGATTTGTGAACCGTGATCGCATACGCCAGTTCCAGTTCATCCAACAGCTCAAACGGATATTCTACCTGTCGCTTCTCATCATACTCAACAGTCAGAGTTTCTTTATAGGAGCTGATCTCCCGGATGATTCCCATATCCCCATTGAAAATCCCCATTCCTTTATCTACCGTCACCCCATACTTTGTACAACTTCCCACTCCAGCTGATAATTATTCTTGATCTGCATCACTTTATCACCGGTACGGAAAATCCTTCCGTTTGCTTCCTTTTCTTCCTTCTTCGGATCCGGAGGATTTAAATATCTCTGCAAAATCACATTCAGACGCTCTACTCCAAGCAGACCTTTTCTTGTCGGTGTCATCACCTGAATATCAAACGGAGATGCATCCACATATTTCGGAAGTTTCTTCTGGATCAGTGTGATCACAACTCCTATGATCACATCCGCCTCCTGTCGCTTCAGGAAAAAGAAATCACGACTTTTGTTATTTATGATCACGCGCTCACCCGCATTAATCTTATGCGCATTCAGTACGATATCACTTTCTCCCGCCTGACGGAAAATCTTTGTCAGTGTAACCACATGAAATTTATTCGATGCAATCGTATCTTTTAATACACTTCCCGGTCCTACCGACGGCAGCTGATTGACATCCCCCACCAAAATCAATCTTGTTCCGGGCACAACTGCTGTAAGGAGTGCATGCATCAAGGTCAGATCTACCATGGACATTTCATCAATGATCAGCACATCTGTTTCCAGTGGATTGTCGCGATTTCTTAAAAATCCATTGACATTTCCTTCTTCTTCTGGATTTCCGCTGACTTCAAGCAGACGATGAATCGTCTGCGCTTCATAACCTGTCGCTTCTGTCATGCGCTTTGCTGCACGCCCTGTCGGCGCTGCCAGAAGAATACTCATCCCCTCGCTCTCAAAAAACTGAATCATGGTGTTGATTGTTGTTGTCTTTCCGGTTCCGGGTCCTCCTGTCAGGATCAAAAGTCCATGCTTGATCGATTCGATCACCGCCTGATGTTGCATTGGATCCAGTGAAATCTGTTCCAGCTCCTCCACTTTTCGCAGTCGTTTTTCCATCATATCTTCCGGCATCGCGCAGTCAATATCCAGATCATTCAGCATACGGGCAACATTCAGTTCCATATAATAAAAGCGGGACGGGTAGATACGGATCTCTCCTTCTATTTCTTTCATAACTGTCTTTCGTTCCATGCAAAGATCCATGATATATTTTCAATTCCTTCAATCTCAACACCAAGAAGCCTGGAGGTCCTTACCTCTAAAACATTCTTCGGCAAATATACATGTCCTTCTGTCATGGACTGCTGAAGCACATAAAAAATCCCGCTTTGGATCCGGAAATCAGAGTCTGTATGTATTCCAATCTTTGCCGCAATCTCATCCGCAGTTTTAAACCCAACACCTTCGATATCATCCGCAAGTTTGTAAGGATTGGTTTCCAGGATCTCATACACTTTACTGCCATACTTCTGATAGATTTTTGCTGCCAGTGCTGTACTGATTCCAAAGTTCTGTAAATAAATCATCACTTTGCGCATTCCTTTTTTCTCATCCACCTGCAGCGCGATCTCCCTTGCTTTGCGTTCGCTGATTCCATTCACTTCTGCAAGCCGTTCCGGCTCTTCTTCTATAATACGAAAGGTGTCTGTTTTAAACTTCCTTACAATTCTTCCTGCCAGAGTTGCACCGACTCCTTTGATCGCACCGGAACCAAGATACCGCTCTATGGAGATCAGATCTTCCGGTTCCTTCATCTCGTAAGAACTGATTTTCAACTGGCTTCCGTAAATATTGTGATTCACATAATCTCCCTTAATTTCCAGGCGCTCTCCTTCGCTGATAAAATTCAGGGTTCCTACACAGGTTACTTCGCCCGCTTCACTTTCCAGCTGAAATACTGTATATCCATTTTCTTCATTGCGAAACACAATATGTTCCACGTATCCTGTTACAATCTCCACTTCTTCCTCCCATTTTATGCAGCCTCAACATTGTATACATGTATTCTTGCATATTTTTTCTGTTTAACAGTCCTACAATAGAAGACAGACTCCCCCGACATACAGAATCTTCATTCTGTTGCCGAAGCAGCCTGTCCCATCCTGATTTCTTCTCAGAAATCCTTCCTGCCACTCATAAATTCCACAAACTGTCCGGTTCCGATCGCTACTACTTTCATCGGATCTTCTGCCGTCATTGTATTGATACCTGTCTTTTCCTCTATCAGCTCTTCCAGACCTCGCAGCATTGCCCCACCGCCAGTCAGAACAATCCCCCGATCCAGAATGTCGGCAGACAGCTCCGGCGGAGTCTGTTCCAATACCGAAACAACCGCTTCCACAATCTTCCCTGATGTCTCGCGAAGTGCTTCTTCTGTCTCCGAGGAAGTCACTGTTACCGTCTTTGGAAGCCCTGTCACCAGATTCCTCCCTCTGACCTCCATACTCTCTTCCTCAATCAGAGGATATGTCGTGCCGACTTTGATCTTAATATCTTCAGCAGTCCGCTCCCCGATCAGAAGGTTATGCTTTTTCCGCATATACCGTACAATTGCTTCATCAAAATCATCCCCGGCAATTTTAATCGAGGTATGCACGACCGCGCCACCCAGCGAAATTACAGCAATATCTGCAGTTCCGCCTCCAATATCCACGATCATATTACCACATGGCTTTCCGATATCTATTCCTGCTCCGATTGCTGCTGCCACCGGCTCTTCAATGAGATGTACTTCTCTTGCTCCTGCCGCAAACGCAGCTTCTTCTACAGCTCTTTTTTCTACTTCTGTCACACCGCTCGGTACACAAATGCTGATTCTTGGCTTCTTAAACGTTCTTTTTCCGATTGCTTTTCTTACAAAGTACTGAATCATCTTTTCAGTTACTGTATAATCTGAGATCACACCCTGCCTGAGAGGACGTACTGCTACAATATTGCCCGGTGTTCTGCCTAACATCAGCCGTGCTTCCTCTCCGATCGCTCTTATTACATTCGTATCTCTGTCAAACGCTACTACAGATGGTTCTTTTAAAACAACCCCTTTTCCTTTCACGTATACAAGAACACTTGCGGTTCCCAAATCTATTCCGATATCTACAGCCATCTTTTCTCCTCCAGCCTTACAAATTCTTTTTTCCCCTCTTTTGTTACTTTTCTCAGTTCATTTATAATCTGTCTTCTCTTCGGCTTCAGATACTCGCATAGTTAAGTATAATAAAA